>ERZ773007.1405-NODE-1405-length-11307-cov-2.440988_pt1 | contig 11307 bp, 17 predicted proteins | sample MGYA00580665_ERZ773007 | MGnify/ENA primary metagenome ERZ773007 (study PRJEB29015, sample SAMEA2738122) | human oral metagenome | biome: human oral; feature: human-associated habitat; material: saliva | place: China | collected 2167 ... | reverse complement strand
CTGCATCATCCTATTCTCCTCTCTTCTACTTCCGCAGACCCCGTCGAGACTTGTTCACGTTGGCAATATTTTTCGTAGTGTCTGTACGTATGCCGTCTACTTCGAGCCACAATGTGCCTGGCGTCACGGGCGCCCCGCGATTCTTTTTCAGAGCCCACGGCGTGCCCGGATCGCTCGGGAACGGCAAATGCTTGTAGCACCATATTGCGCAATCCTGCGTAGAATCAAAACGAAAGTCCTTTTTCGATACATACCGTCTCATATCGTAAATGCGTCGCATGAGTTTCGGGATAAGCCATTCTGGTATTTCTCTGTACATGCGGATTGACGGGCTAGTGCAGGGGCAGGCCACAGTCCTACTGCCACTGAAGCGCGAGACGCAAAGCCATTTGTCTTCCCCGCAATTCACACAGCGCATGTGGAAATGCTTATGACCATCTCTCATAATCTTCCATTCGGGGGATACTACTTCCCACTGTTCGAAGCGTCGCCCCACCATTTCCGGCTGCACGCCAGTCGTCGTCTTATAGGTTTTCTTTGTGTGAAGAATAAGACGATCGTGAGCTTCTTTTCTGTTCTCGGCGCGCACTACTGAAACTTCACCGGGGCGAAATACTCCGTTCTGTGTGGCGAATTCCCAACCGAACACGACCGATGGGTTGAATTCTTTGTAGCACCATTCGATAGCTGACGTCATGCCGTCAAACTCGAAATTATCTACACCGTTCTGCTCCCGCCAAATCTTGAGACGAATGTCATTGTAGGAGCGGTACGGCATAAGCGTGTCATTCACTTTACAGTACTGATGTGAGTAAGGCGCGTCCGATGGACGATTCAACACTATGTCGAGATTGCATGGGGCGATCGGTTTAGTAATGTCGGGGCGCGTGAAACGCCACTTATTGTCCTCGGGGATTTCCAGATACTTGAAACACCATTCAATGGTGGCGTCAATCGAAGGGAAAAGAAAGTTCTCGCTGGTACGGTAGCTGAGCTGGGTGAGTCGGTTGGCGACTATCCTGTACTGCTCATATGATGGTTGCGTCATTTGCGTGTTCATCTCTCTTCTCTTATTGGTTGAATAGCGGGGGCAACATGATTGTTGTCCCCGCTATTCAAATCATGCGACCATGTGTGTCAGAAAACTACCGACCATGCGTTCGCAGTATCCTTTTTGGCTTCGAACTCAATGGAAGAAATCTCTGCTCTCGGGGGCCAGAATGCGGGCTTCGGGGCACCATCCTCGCCGAGGATAGTGATGCCGTTCTCGTCCTGCTCATATGTGGGGCGACCGTAATCGTCCAGACGAGGCCTGGGCTTACTCATCCGGGTCACCAATGTTGCGTGAGCGCCTTCCAGGTTCTCGCACACACGCTTCACGGTCGTATCAATCTTCTGGGGTGAGAGAAGATCGGCCCGCTCCCTGGCGTCGGCCGGCCAGAGACCAGCGGCACTGAAATACTTCGGAATATTGAAGTGGATATAAGTCTTCCCGTTCTTGTTGATAGTGAAAACGGTGCGGTCGGTGAGTGCCTTTCCAGCATCCTCGTCGTCGCCGTCGATCATCCAATCGGTGACAAGCATCGGCCTGCCGCTCTTGGAGGTGGTCATTTCAGCCTTAGTGATGAATGCTGAGTGCTTTCCGGGCTTGGGCGGCTCGAAATTGCCGCCGCCAGTAGCAACTTCCAGGGATGAGAGGTCGGTTCCGAAGTTGAAGCCAGTTGCCATAATTATTGCGCTCCTATGAAGTGGGGGTAAAAGAATTGCGGGGTGTCAGTTATTGTCGACGGGCTTACTGTCAGTGGGCTTGCTGCGGAGCGCCTCCCTGATCGCGTCGGCGGCGATAGCGAGGGTCTCAGCGGAGATGCCACGGTCAGCGGTAACAGTGATCTTAGCCATAATAGTTTTCTCTCTTCCTATGTGTTTTGGTTAGTGGCTAGTGATGTAATTGTGAATCTTGGTCATACTCGGATTTCCCATTGCTGGCGGGAACCCGCGCGTCTGTTGCTTTGTCACAACGTTGGGTTTGCGAGTGTACAGGACTGGCACGGTGATTTCTTCCCCGTCCCCATTATCCACGTTCGCCCACTCCATATAGCCGACGAAATTGAACAGAGCGGGAATGCGCTGCCCAGACTTCTGTCCCTCGAAAGACGGGGCGATGAAAGTTTCCCCAGTAACTTCGTTGCTTTCGCGCGCGGAATGCGTGATAGCAATGAATGAAATGTCGGGGGAGTCCAGGAATACGCTGATCGCCTTCAACAGGGAGTCATATACCGCCCGCCATTTCGTCCACGTATCATTCGACACAGCCTCGTAATGGGAGAGGATGAGTTCCTGACACTTGTCCAGCGTGTCGAACACTACAGTCTTGTAGGGGAATTCTGCAAGATTGCGCGCAATGCTGTCGCAAAGATTGGCGCAATCAACCCACTTGTCGCAATGCACGACAGTAATATTTTGAAAGTTCCCCCAATCCCGTACCGGGAGAGTGCCGGATTCGAAATCAACGTACAGGACGGGCGACATGTCGTCCACCTGTGATGCTGTGGCTGCAAGCGATGTTTTGCCGACGCCGCTCACACCATGAATAAGCATATTGAAGTGATTATTCTGCTCGGGGTTCACGACTGTCATTCCGAGACGGGCGAGAGTGTCCTCGAAAGTCATGTTATGTTTCACCTCCTAACCGTTGATAGTGTAGTTTTTGAATGCTTCTGTGTGACGCTCATGCGAGCAGTACCAACATAGAGGAGACGATTGGAGACTGTCAACCTCACCGTCCTGTAACCTTGCTCTCTTCCAGATATTTTGGAGTCTCTCTATGGCCGCGAGCGCAACGTCCTGCCGCCACGGGAAAGAGAACTCACAAATACTGTCAGGCACTACCTCTACACTGCAGTCCCTTGGGAGAGCAACAATAGAACAATGAGCTACGTCATAGCCGAGTTGTGTGAGGCCGTACCCGTAGAGCATGATTTGAATGTAGTATTTACGAAACTGGCTCCCTGCCGCCGTGTCGGCGAATCTCGGTAGACCATTGTCCCATTTAATGCTCTTCCGGAATGCAGAAATCTTTTTCCGTGAGAGGAGCTTCCAGTCTAGGACCGTCGCCGCCGCAATATCGAAACGATCCACACTCCCAGAAATACGCCCATAGTCTTCAAGATCGAATACCTCTACTCTCTGTTCCACTAGGACATTCGGGTCATTCTTTGTGTGTGATTCTGCGAAAGCGTGGAACGCGGTGCCGAGAAACGGCGCCAGCGGCGTGCCCGTATTTTCCGTATTGTGTGGGATTGCGAGGAGTTTGTCGGCGATGCATCGTTCGCAATCGTCCCCGATCTCACTCACACCGATGCGTGTTTGTTTGTCACGCTCGGTTGGTGCGAAAACATTACTGACCGCTGTTGCGGCGGCCGGGCTCAAATTCAAATTTCTCCCCTTCTTGAATTGCTGCGATAGCGGCAAGTCTCACGTCGTACTGGACTTCAATGTCTCCGTTCGCAATATCTTCAATGAAGAATAATCTTGCGTCGCCGGCCGGCATAATTTCGTAGACCGTGCCACCGAGCTCCTCTGCTCGCATTGCGGCTTGCTCAAGATTCGAATAGACCCGATAGTCGCCTTTCTGTGACGATTCCCATACTAGGTAGACGCCCATTAGTGTTTTTACCCTCTCTTCCCTAATGTTGATTGATAGTGTGTTATTCGATAATGGTTGCTGTGAGACCGGCCCGCTCCTCGATTGCCGCGGAAATGACAGCCGCATAGCATTGGATCCGCCAGATGTTCTCCGATCGAATACTGGGCACGTGTAGTTGCATTGTCTTGACGCCGAACTGCGTCGGCCACTTCAGAATGATTGTGCGGCCGGCGATTTCGTCAATCGTGGTGGCCTGTGTGATGCGCATAATGTTTTTCACTCTTCCTCTGTGATGAGTTCGTAAATGTCGAGGATGTTATTGACGGCCATGCTGCGCACAATGCTAATGTTGTCCACCGTAACATGGATGACGTTAATGTCTGAGTGCCCGTCGTTCACTGGGGCGACGATCAGGAAATTCCTGCCAACCAACTCGCTGTCGTCGGATACGAGAATGTTCCGAATGGTGCCTGTCATGCGACGTCGCACTAGGCGAATGTTTGAGCTGCCGTATGTTTCTGTCTTCATGGCATCTACCATATTCGTGTGACAGCACTGTACGCAACCCCCGCGGGCGTGGCGTCTATCACATATCATATGAGGCCGCTCTCACGCAAACGCTCATACCCCGCCGCCAGCCTAGGCTCCACAACCGTCACGTCAACGGTACCCTCACACTGCAAAAGAAAACGATTCACCCGTTTTGTTTGCCCCTTACGATTCAAACGAGCAGACGCCTGCAGATTCAAAACCACACTATTATCCTCACTCAACCAAACCTCAGTATTGCAAACATTCTGCAAACCATCTATCCCTTCGGCGGCGGCCGCAATAACAGCACAAAGAATCCGCGGCCCATCGGGCTCCAAAAAACGCCGCCACTCATCATGGTAGTCACTGGACAATTCAACGTTTCGATAGCCGGCGTCAGCCAATCGTTTCCGCAACGGCGCCATGAATTTACGCGAGTGACACCACAGAATAACCCTCTCATCCGGGGGCAGATCGGACAGAATATCGAGGGTGGCGTCGATCTTCGAAGATCCTCGTTCCTCGAACTCGACACTATCGTCCACGATTCTCAATGGTCCGAGAGCGATCTGTCTGAGGCGCCCGTCGAGAACGGCGGCGGACGAGGCAACACTGGCCCCACCGTCCATAATCGCCAAACGATGATCCACGAACTCCCGATACATCCTCCACTGTTCACGCCGCATCTCACAGGCGACGCGTTGAACGTTTACGGGAGGAAGGTCTCCGAAAACCTCACTACCCCGCATCGCAGACCAAACATCACCCATGGAATCGCGGAGAGCGCCAGGAGTCCTCTCGCCACCATAAATCCGGGCATACCGGGACGCCGCAAAAGGATTGAACTGGGAGACAAAAAACTCATCCGCAAACCGGTAGAAACTACGATCCACGCTATCAGGGTTCAAGAATTTGAGAACACCGTAAATGTTGACAGGTTTGTTACCGGCAGGCGTGCCTGACAGGCCGAGACGATGCTTCGATTTCAACGCCTTGACGGCCCGGAAAGATTGGGTGCGGTGATTCGCGATACGGTGCACCTCGTCCACGACCACCATATCGAACGATTTCTTCGAGAAAGAAACGACCGGCCATTTCTTCGCGTCTACCGCCTTTCCCAGAGAAACGAGCAGCTCGAAATTAATAACCCACCAGCCGTCCTCGCCGTTCAGCATGTCCTCAATGTTGGCGCGCCCCGCCTTAGTAGTACGAGACAGCACTCTCGCTTCCCGGCCGGTGATGGTCTTGATGCTGGCCTGCCACGACGGAATGACGCGCTTCGGGCACACCACAATGACTCGTCTGCTCACGCCGAGTTTCCGTGTGACCCAGATGGCGCCGTATGTTTTGCCGCAGCCGGGTTCCCATGCCAGCAACGCGCCGCCACCACACCGAATCGCGGTGGCGGTGCGGTTGATTTCTCTTTCCTGCGCCCCTGTGGGCCGAATATTAATCATTGAAGTTCGTCCAAACAATCACTAGTAGGCAAACGGTGAGCGTGAGCACGAGGAGTGTCACTCGCTTTTCCTCTTTTTCTGTAGAGTGAACCCCGCCCCACCGAGCAATGGGACGGGGTTCGTTCTGTTGGGTCAGTGGGTGATGGCGTGACGCTGAACGGCGTCCCAATAGGAGTCCTCGTCAACATCCACCACATAGTAGGAGGTGCCGGTGGCGGAGAAGTATTGTCCGATCACGTCGTCGGCGATGCCGGCAACATCGTAGTCGTCCACATTGTCCAGCGTGGGGGTGATGTCGAACTCGACGACGTCGTTCCGGGTGCTGCGGCGAGTGGTGATGTTCATGATTCTCTCTCTTCTCTCTGTACTGTCACTGTCCCTCGGCGACGACTCTAGTATAGGCAGACCGTGCACCTCACGGTCAACCCCCATGGGGTGTGCCCCCGCTCACATCTCCAGTTGGAGGAGAGACAACGCCTCACCCACAGCCACGCCCACGTCACCACCGCACTCCAGCACCCTCATACAATCGAACGCCGTGTGCGCCCGGCCATCCGCGAGCGGATCATCCGCATGATGCGAAAAAACCAGACCACTGTCCAACATCGTCACCCCCGGAGCCGTGTCCCCGCCACGCGTATACCGCCACCGACGCCCCACCAACTCATACGGCCAACCAAACAAGGCGACAAGATCATTAAACTCGTACTTTGAATTGAACTCGCCAATCACACCACCATAGCCGCCATCCGGCACAGAAGACAAAGAAACACCATCATCGTCTTTCTCCTCATACCCGATGTTTTCCAACCATTTATCAACATTCAAACGGGCGCCGTCAATGAGCCAATGACGCACCCTCAAACCAAGACGATGCGACGGCAGAAAGAAAGCACGGGACGCCTCGGCACACGACCCATCCCACTGGGCCACGGGCCCCAACACGCTGAAGCACGTCCGGGCGATCACCTCACTCTCTCCCGCGGTCATGCTGCGAGTGCACGGCAGCACGACACGGAAACGCGGGGAAGAGAAGGATGACGATGCCGTCTCCCACACAACGCCGGCAAGATTCGCTGCCCGCATGCGATCCCCGACGAAATCTTTCCGCGACCCGTGGTCCGCATCCAAAACAATAGCAGACCGGGACACAAAATTCCTTTTCTGCCGCCTGCCCCCCGAAAGAATGCCGGCAAAAAAAACGGGAGCATCGTATTTCTCGCATTTCGAAGGCGCCTCACAAAGAGCAGCAAAATCGGTAAGGTTTACGTTAGTGGCACGCCATCCTGTGACGGAGTAAACACTGCCCGCTACCATCACAGGGAAACGCACCCCGAAAACATCACTCACTGTACGATGGTTCCGCTATCTGATCCCGTAGAATCGCCTCCACGAGATCATTATCCACAATAGCACCTTCCGTCCGAAACTTCACGCCCCGACGAAGAATATACTGCCGATACTCCTCGACACTCCGAGGAGACAGGTTCTTCGCCTCCAACACTTGATAAAGGCGGGTCTCAGTCGGCGGATTACTGCTGAAATCATTCACCATGCGCGTCAAATCTGGAACAAACACATAATCGATCATTTTCAGCGCGTCAGGCAGCCAGAAATCGAAGGCCAGACTGAAAGCTTTCCTCACAGCGGACGATGACACGATCATCTGCTGCTCGAAAAGAGACAGAATAGCGGCAACGCGCATAATATGATTCCCCATGCGATCAATGACCGCCTGCACTGCCCGCTGGAAAGGCGACTCGCGGGCCGCCTCCCGCCCCCAGGACCGCATTGTTTCTACCCAAACATTCCGGGCCGACTCGGTCACGGTCATAGTCATTGGCGTGTTGACGGGCCAAAATTCGGTGGCACAAGTGACAGTGCCACGAAATTCGTGCTGCATCATACCCAGCATTGTCGAAATGCGCTTAGAAGCATGCTCAACAAAACCATCACCACCATGCGCGCTCAGATCATTGTTGGTGGTCCATCCAAAAGACGATGGGGCGGACAGGCGATCCTCCTCGTCCAAGGCGAAAAGAATACGCGGTCCCCACCCCGTCTCGAACAAAGATTGCGACATATTATCGACCACGTCGCCGAGAATACCGGTGCCGAAGAAAGCAAGAGAATGAGAAACCCTCTCACTATCCGCACGCCTGACACCATCGTCGCCGACACGCACAGACTCAACCGTTTTACCCGAGTAGACGTCGGTCAGGAATCCAATGAGCCCGCTACGATACCCCTCACCCTGTGATGCAGAGTACATGTTCTGCAGTTCGTCTACAAACACGATAGACGCACCGCCAGGCCGCTGCGCCATCCGCAAATTCAAACCCTCAGCCGTAACATTAGACCCAAACAAAACATTCGCCATAAGAGAACGCTCGCACGGGCTATTATCGATACTATTCAGCAAACTCTTACGATCAGCCTCAAACTCGATGATGCGATTATTGATATCGTCCCGCTCCCCCCGGTACTCGTCAATATCAATACGCCCACTCCGCTTTTCCAAGAACTCCAAGCGACGGTACAACATGCGTAGTGCCGAATCCACCTCCCGCACGGCCGCCAAAGACTGAGACGAATCCCACCTAAACGCGTCCACGCAATCGTCAAAAAAGCTGCGCACCAAAGACTGAGCCGTCGTCTTCCTCGACAAGGTAGACGCCCCAAGGCAATGCGAGTACAAAGTCAACGGCACCATGCTCTGTGCATTCGCAGACAAATGAGTCCTCGCAGACAACGGGGCAGACACCATCGTCAAGAAAGTCGTCCACAAGAAACGAGGCGGCGTCTCCGGAGACTTGGACTGCAAATAGTCAATAACCCTGTCAGCAAACCAATCATAGTGCACACCCCCATCCGGGGACGCGAACTCGTAATCCGCAATCTTCTCAACACTCACTTGTTCTCCACCTCCACATGGGCAAGAAAACTATCGAAAGCGTCAATAATCTCGTCGCCGTCGAAAGTATAGCCAACGTCGAACATGGGGCCCCAGTAACGATTAGTCTGCTCTAAAATCGTCGCCTTGTAACCGCGAACAGTATCCGCCTCGAAAATAAACCTATGCCCAGGCGACGCGACAACAATGTGGATGCTATTATTCCAGGCGCTTACTTCCAGGCCGAGCGAATCATTCCCACCCTTACTGACGTAATTCTTGCATGCCTCAATGACATGCTTCAGGAATTCCCAATCGAATAGCTTGATCATTTGTCCTCCCACAGTCTTGTCTTGATTTCGTCGAGCAGCTCCTGAAGCTCCCATGCCTCTCTTCCCTTTACCGTTGTTACCGTTTCGTTCGTGCCAGTGTTTCGAATGTCAGCCGAATACTCGTCCCCCACAATGTTAAGGGTGCACCCGTATTGTTTCCCTGCGACGTCCAAGTAGAAGACAGGCAGATCACTGTCCACCATGGCATCCTCGCCGACGTCTAACAGGATGGACTCACAGCGCGGATCATTGAGCATTCCCGCCACGAATTCGGTCACGATAGGGCGCAGCCCGTCGTCAATCACGATTCCCGCCCTTCCATCATGCCGGTCAGCTCTGCGAAGCGATTCACAGCACCCACGATAGTGGCCCGGCCGGCGTCACGCTCATCCAAAATGACATGATTCGACACCTGAATAACACGCACCCTCCAAGCACCATTATTCGTCACAATAATCCTGAAGACAGTCCTATCGACAGGATTCCTAGCCATCGCCTTGAAGAGAACCATGGAAAGACGACCGCCGTCATTATGGCCCTGCAAAGCGGTGATCGAACACTGAGGCCACTGGGCGAAATCGCCAACGCAACTAGCGAGGAAGGCGAATACCGCCTTATCAATGCTGGAGTCACTCACTTATCGGCCGCCTTACTGCGGTTCGCCGCGACAATCAAAGCGCGGCACACGAACTCGCCAATGCTCTCCGGAGGAATCGCGGAGCTCTTTCGCTTAATGGACCTAGCCCTCACCGCGTCACCGGCGACCACGATACGGCACGTACTGCCGATAGTGATAATGCCGCCATCGTAAACCTTACGGGCAGGCACATGCACATTAAACTCGTGACGGCGCCCGTCATCATTCCACTCACGGACCGCCTGAGTGACAACCGTTTCGAAAACTGTACCCATAGTAATGCTTCTCTCTCCCTAAATATTGTGACGGATACCACTCTTTACTGTTGAAGAAGGCGTAGAGGTTAAATGTCGAAACCAAGCACCTCCTCCGCGGGGACGCCCGCCAGATCGCACAAATCCGTCAGCGTGTCCCGCGCGTCAGACAGAGCACACTCCCACCCAGGCGAACCCTTGTCGCTACCCTGCATTTCCTCCAGGCAAAGAATGAAATCGTACGCCAGACGGGCCCCCTTCTCCTTTATCTCCTGTAGCTTAACGCGCTTGCGAATCCACCCAGCCGCAACGGCCGTATTCTCACCCATAGTGGAAATCTTCCTCCACCATGCGTCCGCCGTTGTTTTCTTCGCGTCGAAATACCACGCTGTCGGCCTACCGTCGTCAAAAACGTACGTTTCAATAATGCCGACCTTAGTATCCCAAGTAATGATAGTAAAACCATCATCATGATAGTAGGACGTGGCAGGCGGCATATTCTCCCGAATAAACCCCATCTCAGTATCCCGGTCAGTCACACCCTCACCGTTAGGGCCATCATATTCAAACCAAAGCACGATTCTCTCCTCCTACCTCTCTCTTTCTCGAAATTGCGATGGTGTCAGACGATCACACTGTCAGGAATTTCCCGGATTCGAGCACAGAGCCAGCCCCACGCCTCCTCTATGGCGTCCGACCGGTCAGGAGAGTCCAACCTGCCAGGGGCAAGCTCGACACCACTCCTGTTCGCGCCCACAGCAATCTGCCCAATAATCTCACCATTGAAATAGGCGACCATAAGAGAATCCTCCGCCATTGCAAGGCTGATACCGCAAGCGGCCGCCACCGAAGCGAGATTTTCCATGACCGAGGCGCCCATAACAAGACGGTCGAACATCTCCTGCACCCTATCCGCAATGTTCTCGGTACGGACCACGCCAACATTGGTCCCCCACTGGAGAGTCTCAATATTGTTCACGGTCAGCGCAGCCTCACCGGAAATGAACACCATTTCACCCATTGGTGCCATGTAAATGTGGAACCGTGAGGAATGTGTGAGCGGCTTCGCCGGCCTCCACCGAGTAGTAACTTCAACGGGGGTGCGAGAATGTTCAATAACAGGATCGTTATTGAGGTCATTCACAAAGTGGTCCCAAATAGATTTCTTCAAAGCGTCCTCCCCAGTGAACGAGTCAACGTCCAGCTCGACGCCGCCCCGCCAGACGAGATCACCAATTCCGAAAACATCATCCTCATCAACATGAAGACCATGCCTGTCGGCCAGAGTAAGAATACGGTCATAGATTTTCGCCATGGCCACCATGGAAGCCAGTCCCTCATTAGCGGAACGACAACCGTCCGACCAAAACTCGGGCAGATAGGCGGGGGGACGGCGAACGGACAAGAGAATGTCCTCCCTATCCATTATCTGCATTGTTCCGTCCAACCAATTGCCCCCCGCCCAATTCGTGACGTCAATGGTGAAATGCGCGTCGTAAAACACGATGTGTCCTCTCTCTTTTCCTCTAGTGTTTGTGCTATTCGGAATTGCGGCGA
>ERZ773007.1402-NODE-1402-length-11321-cov-10.682585_pt1 | contig 11321 bp, 13 predicted proteins | sample MGYA00580665_ERZ773007 | MGnify/ENA primary metagenome ERZ773007 (study PRJEB29015, sample SAMEA2738122) | human oral metagenome | biome: human oral; feature: human-associated habitat; material: saliva | place: China | collected 2167 ... | reverse complement strand
GTCCACTAACTGCGGATTGGATCTTAGACAAGCCACTTGACAAGTCTGTCAAGGTTGAAGAAGCTGTCGGTAAAACTTGATTGGCTGCATTTTGCAGTTGTGTCAAGTTATTTCCTGTATTCAAACTACTTTGGATCGTTTGAATCGTAGTCAAGATCCCTTGAGCCGACGTTTCACTCGAGCTTGGGCTCGATGAGATTGCCGCATTGATTTCAGCTTGTTGGTCAGCTGTCATTGCTTGATAGGCTGCTGTCCCTTGTACACTTGCAAGGGCATTTGCACGATCTGCTTGGGCTGAAGCAAGGATCGCTTGGGCTGAATTCGCAATACTCGTCAATCCAGATGAAAGTTGACTGGTATCTACCGAAGCATTTTGAATCGCTGCATTTAATTGGTTCAAACCAGCTGCCAATTGATCAATCTGAGCGGATTGGCTTGTAGAAGCTTGTAGCTGACTTGATAATGTTTGAATACCTGATTCTAATTGGGAAACCCCATTTCGAAGAGTAGCGGATTGACTACTTAATTGACCTGCGCCCTCTGATAAAGTAGCAACTCCATTTGTATAGGTCACCAAACCATTTGAAAAGTTTGATAGGCCCGAATTCAATTGACGCACGCCATTGGTATAATTCCCAAGACCATCATTGAGGGTCCCCATACCGCTGGTTAATTGACCAACTCCTGAGGCCAACTGAGGGGTTTGACTCGCCATTTGATTGAGACCATTTCCTAATCGATCCACTCCGGTAGCGTAAGCCATCAAGCCTGTATTAAAAGTACCAAACCCATTATTTAATTGATTGACGCCAGATACCAAGTTTGGAAGTTGACCAGCCATTTGATTGAGACCATTTCCTAATTGACCAACACCATCTGTATAGGCTGCTAGACCTGTACGAAGAGTAGTCGCACCATCTGAAAATGCTAAGCTTGAACGAGCCAATGTATTCAAATTAGTAGATAGTGTTTGACCACCATCTTCCAATTTACTTGCACCATCTGCTAATTTAGCACTTCCATCTGCCGCTGTCCCCATACCAGTTTTAAGCGATCCCATTTTAGAAAATAAAGCTGTTGTATAAGTATTGGTCACTTTTTCAGCCACTGACTGCTTCATTTTTGTCATCGCAGTGTCGCTCATTTTTCCTGCGATAAAACTATGACCACTGGACGTTTGGTAATCAATGGTCATCTGTTCTGGATGATTGGTTAGAATGGAGCTAGCTTTTTTTGAAAGATCCTCAGGCAGGGTTACAATCATATAATAATCGCCATTTTTGAGACCATCTTTCGCAGCTTTCTCATCTACAAAATGAAAATCAAGTGAGTCATTGTCCTTCAAATTGGACACCATGTCTTTCCCGATTTCCATTTTTTGTCCATTATATGTAGCAGATTGATCCTTATTGACAACCGCTACAGGAAGATCCGAAACCTGGCCATATGGATCCCACATGGAAGATAGAAAAATAATATTATAAAGAGCTGGAATCAACGCAACTCCAATCATGACAATGATAAATGTTGGCTTTTTAAGAACAGCCTTCCATTCTTTCATCATATTTTTTGTCTCCTTTTTATACACATTGTCTAAATTTCTGATATAATAGATTATACAGTTTCTAGAAATTTTCACAAGTAGAAAATCTTATTTTTAGACACTGTGTATAATTTTGTGCAAAAAGGATTAACAGATGACTGAGAGCAATAAACGATTAAAAACAAAACGAAATATTGAGGAAGCGATGGTTCAACTACTCGAAAAGGAATCATTCGACCAAATCACAACGGTTGAGTTGGCGCAAGAATCCGGCATTAGTCGCTCTAGCTTTTATACCCACTATCGAGACAAGTACGACATGATCGAGCGCTACCAACAAGCACTCTTTCACAAGCTTGAATATATTTTTGATAAACACCAAGACGACAAGCGCCAAGCGATTACAGAAGTGTTCGAATTTCTAACCAAGGAGCCACTCTTTGCGGTTCTTCTGACAGAGAATGGAACCAAGGAGATCCAAACCTTCTTACGACATAAATTACAGATTCTTCTGGTTGATAGTCTGCAAGAGCGCTATAGTCATAAATCATTAACAGATATTGAAAGAGTCTACAGTTCTGTCTATCTGACCAATGCCTTCTTCGGAGTCTGTCAAATGTGGGTTTCGCGCGGAAAAAAAGAAAGCCCTCAACAAATGGCTGAATTTTTAATGAAAATGCTACGGTAACAGTCCCTCCTGATCTATCTAGATCAGAAGTTTTTTTATTAGCAGGTTTAGGTTTTAAAAAAAAAAAAAACTGTCTCATGTAATAAAACAGCTTTAGAGAATTTGTAAGTGAACAAAAAGGGGAGCAAAGCCAGAAATCAACTCTTTAAGACAAAACAAAAAGCCCACTGTTGTAGGCTTTCTGTTAAGTATATCTTAAAATTAAAGCATTTTGTTATCAGCACTCAAACATGTATAGTAATAATAAGGCAACCTAACCACCAAAAACATTGTATTTCAACAATCACTAACAAAGTGAGACATGCTGGGGTAACTTAAAGGGTAGTAAAAAGGGAACTAAATCTAATGAGTTCAACAGGCAAGAATTAAGCTCCAAAATGTTGGGGCTTTTTTAAAATCTTTGACTTTTTTTGACCTATACCCCCACCCCCTTAAAAATTAACCCTTATATTTAGAAAATCGACCCCTCCCACCGGTTCCCAGAGACCGATTTTTTTCGATTTTTTTCGACCGGGGGGTATTATTTTTAGATTTTCAATTTTGTGTACGTTCCCAAAAATGAGTAATTCTAATTTTTTGTCTCATTATTTTTGTATTTACTAGCCCTGTTCCCCTTTCTCAATTAGACATATCTTACATTCTGTCTAATTCGTTTATTCACCAAACCCCAAGCGTATCAAGAAACTACAAGATTTTAAAAAATGAATTGGCATTTTCCTCATTATGTCTAATTGGAAGAATTGAAAGATAAAAAGATAGGCCGAAGCCTATCCTCTACCTATTTTATCTTCTCAACTCATCAGCTTTACTTTGATAATCATTGAGACCTTGAGCCACTAATACAGTTTTTCCATTCTCCAGTATTACATCTCCAGCTTGGTATCCTTCGTTTAGGTATGGCTCCGAATAACTACCCTTTATCTCTTTTTGAATTTGTTCAAATCTTTTCTCCCGAATAGTTTTTAATGTTTCATGTCTTGCTTCGAGAGTTAACAACATGACTATTTTTTCAGCGTCATTTGCAACTCTTAACATCTGTTTAGTGGTGGGTTTCTTGTTTGGTGTTAACCCGATTGTCATTAGCTTCTGACCATATGATAGATTGTTTTTCTTATCCTTTACTCCAAGTGTCATTAGCTTCTGACCGTATGACTGATTTTTGTTATTCTTAATACTTTTCAGTTCATCAATATTCGCATCAATTTTATCTAAATTCTTTTTAATTACATTTTCCATAAACAAGTGTCGCCCTTGTTCTGGGACATGTTCGAGAATACTAGCAACCATTTCACGGGAAATTTTTTTCATGAACATTTGTTTATCTACAAAGCCATACTCTAGCGCACGATCACAAGAAAACCATGTTTCTTCTTCCATTAAATTTCTAATAGTTTCCATTGGTAAACCTGTCTTGTTTTGATAGGCCAAAGCGATACTATTGTTTACTACTTCTAGAGCTTCAATTTGTTTTTTATGCTCTTTAGTATTACCATACGTCCAAGCCATTGCGTTATGTATCATAAACAAACCTGTCGGGCTCATTTCTACAGTATCCCCTGCCATTGCAATCACACTGGCAATACTAGCACAAACCCCCACTATTTTTACAATTACTTGTCCTTTATGATCTTTCAATCGACTGTATATTTCGCTTCCTGTGAATACATCACCACCCCCAGAATTGATGATCACTTCTATAGGTTCAGAAGAAGGCGGTAATTCAATATCTTGTAAGGCCGTGTATTCCTTCCCCTCTTTCTTATATGCTTCAATACTATTATTGGGGATAATTGCCCCTTTGATCTCAATCTTATTCATTTGTAAAAGCTCCTAACATCTTTTTGAAAAAGCCTTCTTGCTTCCCTTGTGCTTTTAGTTCTTTTAAAGCTTGTTGCATTTTCATACCTTCGATATATGCAAGTTCTTCCGCTTCTTTACGTTTTTCATGGACACTTGCAAGCCATTCAACTTTTGAACTAAATCCGTTTTCTTTCCAGTAGTTTTCTACTTTAAAGTTTGTTAAATGTCTATTAAGTGTCTGTAAGCCTAATTCTTCAAACTCTTCCTCTGCATGACGTGTAAACGAAACTTCTTCACCAATTCTAATGAAATAGTTAAAATCACGATCTTTTAAAGGTGGGTAAGGTGTATATAATTCATCTACAAAATAATTTGTAAATTCTTTTTCTGTACACTCTGGGCAATTTGCGTATAAGTTAATTTTTGAAGGAAGAACTTTATTATCTCCAAATTCCCCAAGTGTTTCAGTAACTTCTTGAATTTTATTTAAAATTGGAGCAAATACTTTTTCTTGTTTATTGGCAAGTTTTACATTTACTTTTACCAGATCATTTAGATTTAAAGCAATTTCTTTTTTTAACTCACTTGCTTTATGGTCTTTCTCTTTACTAGTGAGATAATTATCAGAAAGAATTTTATTCATTTTATCAATGGACTTTGTTCGAAGTTCCCAATATTTTTTAATTGAATTACGAATTTCTTCAACAAGTTTAATAATATCTTTGCCCTCTGATAATGTACTTGCAATTTCTGGAATAAGTCCTAGTGTTAGGTAGTGATAATTATCACTATACCCTGTACCAAACCAGGTAGTTTCTTTATTAAATAAATTATAGTTTTGAACTAATTCAAAATAAATCTTTTTTGCTTCTTTAATTTCCATTTTTTCCTCTTTTCTTTAGATTGATATAAAAAAGAGACATGACAAAAAACGAATTATAAAAACCGTTTTATGTCATGCCTCTTGTTCTCAAGTCAGCAATTAAATTTTTGTTTGTTCTTTAGTCTCTATGAGTGTAACAACACCATTAGAGACCTTTAAATTCAGCTCCCCAAATTCGGGGATCTTTACACTTTTAATTATACCACGGTTCATAAAATAGATCCAACCGTCATTTAGTTTATCCATCATAACCCCTCCCATTCTTCATCGAAATCTAAATTTAGCCCTGTACGATATTCATCATAAAAGTTACAGATTCGATTTAGAATACTGCTTAAATCATTTACAGATACATATTTTAACGACAATCTAGTTAGACTACTGTCCTTCTCTACACATAGGAAGTCTACCTTTGCATTTACCCTAAAATGAGTACCCAGTAAATATCCTATAAGTGCCTCCGAGGCTATATGAGCCGTTTCTTCTGTTTTAAAATCATATGTAAAATTAAATTCCTTTACATTGTATTTTAGTTTTATTTTCACTTTCCACCTCCTTTTTTATCATTTTGGTTGTAAAAATTTTCCAACTGGTTGGAATTTATAAACTAGTTTTCCAACCGCCTTAAGCCTGTTATATCAACGTTTTTTAGATCTGGTTGGAAAAGTTGGATTTTTTTCACCGAAAGTTAAAATAATTTAATACAGTGTATTCAACAATAAGTAATATACTTTTTCTTATTAAATATTGTTATTTTCCAACCAATCATCAAAAAAACCTTATATACCAAGCGTTTCCGTGGTTGGATTTTTTAAATAACTTTCCAACCATTTTTTTAAAAAATCCTTCCCCCCTTACTCTCACAAGGGTTTATACGGTTGGAATTTTGTTCTCATTTTTCCAACCTCATTGTTAAAATTCCAACTATCCATTTTTGAAAAAACCAGATGTAGTAACCTTCCCGAATTTTATGCCTTTCTTGTATTGCCATTCCTGTTGATTTTGTAGAGCCATTCTTATTTTTGCCTTTTGCTTTTGAGTGGGGCTGTCGTTCAGATAGACTTCTTGAAAAAATAGGTTAACAGTTAAGCGATCACGTTCAACTAATTTCCCGTATTTTTCATCTAGTTTTTCTTCCTCACCATTTCCATTAAGCCAAATTCCATTGGTTAAAATTTCATGGATAAAATACTTTCTAACTTTATCATTAGGAGGGCTAAAATACATTCTTTCGGGATAGGGGGTATTTAGATATCTTTCAAGATCTTCTAATTCTTCATCTATAGCTTTATATTTGGCCCGTATAGCGTTTACTAGGGCTTCTTGTTCATCTGATAGGGTTAAGTCTTTATTATCTCTCCAAGCCTTGACCATACCACCCCAGAACCTCCTACGATCATTTTCAGTCCAGTTTCTACCTTTGTAGGAACTATCTTTATAGACTTCAGCAACAAGAAAACGACGTTCTCCAGTTAAATCATTTAGGAAGTCGGGCTGGTTCGTTGCCCGTACAATAACAAAGTTTTTCAGTAATCGCCTATCAGTGCTACCATAAGGCGGGCGATATTCGATTTTTCTATCAGTTATGAACCTTTTTAATTCTTGGAAACTGGTCTTTTTAGTTGCTACCATTTCATCATCAAAAACGCACCAATTTCTCACCATTCGGGCTTTATCGTCTTTATCCGTGAAAGTTTCAACGGTTGTGAAGTATTGATCTGTAAACAAGCCTTCAAAAAATTGTGTTTTTCCTACCCCTTGTTTACCAGTCAAATCTAATACAAAATCAAACTTTACACTAGGATCAAACACTTTCGCAACTGCTCCACGAAAAAATAGATCAAATATTATCCGATTGTATTTACTATCTTCTACATTAAGATATTGACGTAAAATATTAAATGTTTCTGGTGGATCACTGCAAGAATTATATTCCCTTTCACATTCTAGCAAGAATTTTTTCAAGGGGTTGTAACCTTGTGTACGGGCCACAACTTCCAAAGTGTCAGAAATATCGCTTTTTTTAAAATCCACTTTATATTTTTTTGCAATATATAGACGAATTTCTTTTAAAACACTATCATCTGCTACCCCAGTAAGCCCGTTATCACTATTGAGTTTTAATGAACCGATGATATCAATTTCATGTGTGAATTCATTATATCTTAACTTGTCTTTCAGTAGACTGTCTCCACTTATAATCTTACTCAAATTATCTAAACTAGAAGCCCAGCCTTTCCCTTTGGCCTTTTCAACCAAAACAAGACTATTATTTTCGGTCTCTGTTTCTCTTCTTTCCGTAAGGTTTGGAAAGTTCGGGGAAGCCCGTTCTTCTTGTATTGTCTTTTCTAATGCTTTTTTAACACTCATGTAGTTACCTCATAACGGTTTATCAATTCAACAAAATCACGGGCAAGAGATTTCTTTTTAACGATATTAGAAAAGATCTGTATGATTATTTCTAAATTATATCCAGCCCCGATCATCATTTTTAAAAAGGTAGATACTTCTGTTCGATCATTTAAGCCATACGCAACAAATTCCAGTAATGGCCCATTAAATTCTAAACCATACCCATTTTTATAACTTCTAAATTTATAGACTTCATATAACTGTAAGAACTCTAGTAAATACCCTTGTAATTTCCTAATAGGGAAATCACGCACTAACTTCCAGCCCCTATTTTCTAGCTCTTTAGAGTTGGTTACTACTTGGATAAGCATTTTAGGGCTCACCTGTTCAGTTAGATTTTCCCCCATTGGTTCATAGTAAATAAAAGCGTACCACTCATTCTTTTTATAAACCCTAGTAGGGCTATCCTTCAAAAAGTCAAATTCTTGTATCTTTTGTTCTTGTAGAAATAAAATCACTTGTCTATACATCTTTTCACCTTCTCAAAATGTTCTATGATCTTCTTTTCAGCTTCTTCATCTGTACCTAATGGCAGTAATAAAAGATTAAAAGGAGCATTATATACTGCTTTGTTAAAATCTTTAGACGGTTCATAATATCTCACTTCCATTTCTCTCTACCTCACTGATAAGAACAAATAAATGTCACTTGGGCGATAATAAACTTTTCTAGCTCTCTCAGTTGGGGTTTGCAGTTTTTTCAGTCCAAGTTTTTCCCAATTTCTTAGAGTTTCTCCTGAGACTCCTAGAGCCTCTTTTAATTCTTCTCTAGTAATAAGATCTAGTTTCCCTTTTCGTTCCATTTCTAAATTCACAAGTGTTTCTAAAGTCTCTTTTTGTGCTTGAAGCCATTCCAATTGAATTTCCTTTGAAAGTAATTCCATATCCTTACCCCTTTCAATTAAAACGCTTGCCAGCTAACCATACATAAGCCCCATAGTCTGGATTTAGTTTTTCATTTATTATTTCTTTTTCCCCTTTTGTATAAGTTTCATTTTTCTTTGTCTTTGGCTCAAAAAACCATATTTTGGATACGATCAAATATAAAATAATAAATAAGATGATTGTTTGTTCTAGAGACAAATTCCATTCATTCATTTTTTCCAACTTTCTAATATTCCTATTTTCTATACAGTACTTTAATAAGTTTATATTGTGCAAAATCTACACAAATGGTCTTTTCAAACGCTTATTTTCTATTAGCTAATGCCATTTTTTCTCTCAAAAAATCTTTGTGAGTTTGAGTGTTCTCTGAATATAGATCTTCTGCATAACTGACAAATGAATTCTTTTCCTTCTCAGTATGAAAAAAATTATTTGCTAAACGTTCCAAAAATGCCAAACGCATTCCATCAATTTCAAAAATTCCCGCATGGAATACCATTCCATAAGTCATTTTGTTGACTGCTTCAATTTTACCGCTCTCATTCAACTCTGGATACTCTACCCATAGAAGCCTAGCGATATCTTCTTTTATCGTATTGAGTTGTTCAGCTTTGAGTGATAAACAATATAAATTGTTTTCTTTGCCAATTCTGATTAATTCATTATGAAGATTTTCTATTTTCTCACTTAATAATTCATATGTTGTTTTTCTCATTGATTTCTCCTTTTATCGCTCAAATGTTGATACATAGCAACATTTAGTAACATTCTACGTTTGTTTGTTGACCGATAGCCCACATTTTTAATAAACAGAGGCTTATATTTGCCCTGTCAGCATGGCTTTTCTTATACAGTTTTCTTTTTTCACCTATCCGCTTGCCTGTTTAATAAGTGATTATTTATTTAATTTTTGTTCATGTTCTATCTGATCTCCAAGTCTTTTATAAAAGATATCAAAATCAGATCTTGTAATTTCTCCATGGTATAGTTGTGAAACCAATGTCACTGCCCTACTTAATAAGCGGGGATAATGGGAAAACTTCTTTCCTTTCATCTTGTGTACCTCTCTAATTTCTGATATACTAGGTACATAAAAAGTATTTAGAAAGTATTCTTTCTAGGTACCTGTTTCTTTTAAGTCATATACTCAATTTTTGGCGAAGGCGAGTATTTGACTTTTTTTGTTGTCTTTTTTTGAAAATCATGTATACATTATGTATCCTTTCTAATCTTTCACATCTAGAAATTCATCAATAGTTACCCCTAGAAAACTTGAAACTTTCTTCAAAGTATCCAATGTTGGACTCTTTGCACGTTCATAGTATAATGCCGTTAGTGTACTTTTTGATATCCCTGTAGCTTCTGCAACGTCAGAAGTTTTCTTCCGTTGCTTTGCTAATAATAAGCGCATGTTATTTCTCATGCTTTACCTCCTTTATATTATTTTTATGGTGTTTACTAATTTGCACGCAACTTCCTGCGGTACATCTTGAATTATACACGCATTTTTTTGCGTTGTCAATACTTTTTTAAAAAATAAATGCAATTTTTTGCGTCTATTTAAATATTTTTTGTGTTATAATGTTTTTGAAAGGTGTTTACTATGAATAGATTGAAAGAATTACGTAAAAAGAAAGGAATTTCACAGAAGGAATTCTCTAAAGAACACAATATTCCTTTACGTACTCTGCAAAGTTGGGAAAATGGTGAAAGTCAATTCAAAGCAGATAGAGGGCAACAGTTAGCCGAATATTTTGATGTAAGTTTAAATTATTTATTAGGTTTTGAAGATGAACCCCATAAATCTATGTACGACTTGGCCCAGCAAAATCCAGATGATTTCCCTAGTGATGAAGACGATCTCCAAGATATTACCCCCCAAGGACTTGTGGACGCTTCTTCAGAAAATAATAAAAGATATTTTTATATAGAAAACATAACTAATTTTGTAAAAGATAAAAAAACTACAAATAGTAAGTTAAAGTTGCTATCTGATTTAATAGATAATTTTAAAAAGTCGTAACGTTTCGACATTCTAAAAAATGGAACTTACACTATTTAAAATACCCAACGTTGGGTAATATTAAATGCTACTTTAATAATCACGACCACATTATTAACCTAAAAGCGACAACGTTGTCGTTTATCAAATTTCGTAACGTTTCGAAATGTTGCAACGTTGCAACATATTGTTTCTTCGTTTTTCGAAGAAACAAATCTAATCTAAAAACGTTCAACGTTTAACGATTTCAAATTACTCAACGTTGAGTAATTAAATTATGTGACGTCACATAATTTAGAAAGCCCAAGAAATAGCAAATACGACCACATGGTCGTATTTAATACCCTTAATAAGTGACAACGTTGTCACATTTATTAATTTTTCTTTTCTCACCTATCCGCTTGCCTGTTGATGGAAAGGAAAGAAAAATGAATATCAAAACAGTAGTAAAAAAGAATGGCCAAACTGTTTACCGTGCTAGTGTTTATTTAGGTGTGGATCAGATGACGGGTAAAAAGGCCCGTACCACTGTTACCGCCTTAACTAAATCAGCAATAAAGATAAAAGCACGGGAGGTTATTAATGAATTTGCGGAAAATGGATACACTACTAAAAAGCGTGTTGAAATTGTAACATACAATCAACTATTTATTATCTGGTGGGATAGTTATAAAGATAGTGTGAAGCCAAATACACGCCAAAGTATTAAAGGGCTTGTTAAAAAGCACCTTCTTCCAACTCTGGGAGAGTATAGAGTAGATAAGATTACTACTGCACTATTACAAATCTATGTAAACAAATGGGCCAGCAAGGCAAATCAAGGAGAAAAGGGGGCGTTTCTGAATTATCCTCTCCTACACAATGTAAACACAAGAATTTTACAGTATGGTGTATCTATGCAAGTAATTGCAATCAATCCAGCTAGGGAGGTAGTTGTTCCTAGAAAAGTAAAATACGATAAAAAGGAAGTCAAATATCTGAATGATATAGAACTAAAGAAATTCTTAGATTATTTGGATCAACTGGATCAAAAAAAATATAAAAATCTATTTGACTTTACCTTATACAAGCTTCTCCTTGCTACAGGGTGTAGAATTAGTGAAGTTTTG
>ERZ773007.1394-NODE-1394-length-11335-cov-11.225621_pt1 | contig 11335 bp, 9 predicted proteins | sample MGYA00580665_ERZ773007 | MGnify/ENA primary metagenome ERZ773007 (study PRJEB29015, sample SAMEA2738122) | human oral metagenome | biome: human oral; feature: human-associated habitat; material: saliva | place: China | collected 2167 ... | reverse complement strand
GTGAGCCCGCAGGCGGTGAGCAAGTGGGAGAACGACATTAACTATCCAGACATCTCGCTGTTGCCAGATCTTGCGCGATTCCTTGGCGTGTCCGTTGACGAGCTTTTGAGTGGCGCAAGCGCTTCCGCTCAGGAGGCTGCGGTTGTGCAGGAGAGCGCTGCTGCCCAGGAGAGCGCTGCTGCTAGGGAACGTGCTACTGAGGTTGTTTCTGTTGTAGTTGACGAGCCCGCAGAGATCGTAGAAGAGTCCACAGAGCAGGACAGCCAGAGCATTGCTACTCAGTCTTCAGGTTTTAGCTTTGGTAAGCTTTTTGGTAAGAGCATGGTCAAAGTCGAGAAGAACGATGAGGCTGACGATAGCAAGAAAAAAGGCGTACGTTTAGGTAACGGTTCTGCAAAGCACGGCTTGCACGTGTATGTAGTCTCCGACGATGGTGATGTTGTGGACATGTGCGTGCCTCTGGGCCTGGCAAAGTTTGTCCTGAATTCGGGAATTCAGGTCAGTGGAAACTATCTTAATCAGGAGACTCAGGAGCAGCTCTCTAGTATTAATCTTGACGCGCTTATGGACGCTGCAAAGACTGGCGAGAGCGGCACACTGGTGGATATTACATCCGCAGACGGCGACGTTGTAAAGATCTGGTTTGATTAAGCGCTAACGATTACATAGCCTGACTAAAAACGAGATACGCCCGTCCAGTTAAGTAGAAGGAAACAGTTTCGTTTTTTTGTTGGCGCGGATTTAGTCACACTCACACATATCAACAAAAAAGCACCTCAGTCATCCCACAATGGGGGATAGCCGGGGCGCTTTTGTTTCACTGTAGCACATGCTTACTACGAGAAGTCATTCGGACGCGCAATCCCATCAACTATACTTGTGTCAAATAATTCGACGTAATGCCTCAACAGCACGTTTTTCTCGGCCGGTAGTGGAGATTCTTACATGAAGTCTTTGATTGTGTACTATTCATATTCCGGCATCACAAGAAGGCTTGCAGAGGATATTGCGCTGATTACCGACGGCGAGTTGCTGGAGCTTAAGCCTCAAGATCCCTATTCTTTCTCGTATAACACGGCGGTAAAAGAGGTTAGAGCGCAAATAGAAAAGGGCGTTTGTCCTTCACTTATGCCAAGTGATATACAAGTCGATGACTTTGATACTGTTTTTATAGGATCGCCCAACTGGCTTAAAACATTTGCTCCTCCGGTACTTTCGTTCTTAAGAGCAACGGATTTAAGCGGTAAGACAATCATTCCGTTTTGCACGCATGGCGGCGGAGGATTTGGAAACATGATTGAGGAGTACCAGAGGGAGTGCGGTGCTTCTCGTGTAATGCCTGGACTGGCGGTAAAAGGCACGTATACTTTTAGTGAAGTGCAAAAGTGGCTGGATTCGATAGGGTAAACGATGCGAGTACTTCTAGCTGAAGACGAGAAGAGAATGGCTGCAGCTATTGTGGCCCTATAAAGAAAATGGCGTGCCCTCTCTCTCTGCAGAGCTGAAGATGAGAAGAGAATGGCCGCAGCTATTGTGGCTCTCTTAAAGCGGATGGCGTGCCCTCCCTCTATGCAGAGCGAGGCTGCGCGCCATCGGCAATTTGAAATATACCACATTTTTTCTTGGATAAAAGTACTTTACACAGACGTCTTTCTCGACAAGACGTCTTTTTTATTTATGCAGGTAGATGGGTGTATTACAAAATATGCGAAAATCGCATATTTATGGATTAACGTGCGGTTTTATAGATATTCTAAAATCGCATATTTTAGGTTTTATCTGGGGTTACGCGGATTCCGTATCATCATGCGCAAGCAGAGAGTTGAACAGCTCGTCAATCTCACTTTGACGCTGGGTGGTTTCTTCCTCGGCTCGTATCCACGAGCCGTCTTGGTAGTAAAGAACGTCACCCTGACAAGCATTGCTTGGAAGCTCGTCGATAGAAATGGTAAGCATATTGCCTGGTTGATCGTCTAGTTCAAGCACGGCAAAATTGTTGTCTTCAAATCGATCAATAATTGCTTTCATTACTTGGACCTCGATGTCGACGACGTGCCAGATTTATCTTGTGAAGTTGGAGCTACTACTGTGCCGGGTTTCTTGCCAGATATATCAATGTTTGTACCATCGCAGGTAATAGTAATGGTTCCATTGGCGCCCGTACCCCAGACTTCAACGGAATGCTTGTGGAGGGCATTCAGAACCGACTGCATGGGGTGGCCGTAGGGGTTGTCCACGGCGTACGAGAGGATGGCGTAGGTGGGCGAGAGTTTGCGGACCAGCTGTTCGGTGGTGCCTGTTCGGGAGCCGTGATGCGAGAGTTTGAGCACGTCAATGTGGCCTGGATTAGAGTCCAGGATGGCATTTGTGGGCGCGTCTCCCGTGAAGAGGAACGTTTTGTTGCCAACGGTCAGCTTGATGATTATCGAGTAATCGTTGGTGTCGGGAAAATTTGCGTCTTTTTTGGGCCAGAGAATTTCCAGCTTGTAACCGTCGGTTTGGTCGATGATGGTGCCCGCTTCGGCAAGGGTTATCTGCAGGTTATTGTTCTGGATGGTGGCCAGAAACTTTCTGTATGTTGCCGTGTTGTTTGTCTTATTTGGTGCGTAAATGGTCCCGATTTGAGTGCTGGAAATGACATCCGCCATGCCACCGATGTGGTCTTCGTCGGGATGGGTAGCTACCAGGTAATCAATCTTGTTTCGACCAAGTTCTTGGAGGACTTGTTCGATTTTTGGTGCTGACCCTGTGGGACCGGCGTCGATAAGTACGGTTTTCTCGGGAAGTGCAATGAGAATGGCTTCTCCCTGGCCGACGTCGATAAACTTGATGGTTACGTTTGCGCTGGTCTGCGCGGTGGCGGATGGCGTGCCGGAGTCTGGTTGGGATGACGCGGCGGAGTCTGATTGGGATGGCGAGCCGGAATCTGGTTGGGATGACGCGGCGGAGCCTTGCTGTGGCGATCCCGCAGGTGAAACGACAGTTGGAAGCGGTTGCGTGAGCGCGGCGCTAAAGTAGAGCGCTACCGTCAGCGCGGCGAGCACGACTCCAGCTTTCTGTTTTCCCGCGTATCGTTTGCGCGGTTTGAGCTTACCTTTTACGAGTTGTTTGGAAGTGCTGGGGTCTTCGTAGATGAGGTTGAACACGCTCTCGATAACCGGGAGCGAAAAAATTGCTGGTAGAAGATAAGAAAGCAATTTTGGCAAAGCAAGTATTTGAGCCAAGGTAAATGCGCCAACAATGAGCAATGCGTTCATGACAAGCCTGGTAAGTCCCGATTTCCAGCCTTTGAGATAAAACTGAGGAATGCCAAAAATACCAAATACTAGAGAAAGAATGAGCGCAAATAAGTAGTCAGATTGCTTGCCAGGGGCTGTATGGGGTGATTCAGTTTTACTGTCAAATTGCTGTTGGTTGGGCATAAAACCTCTCTGGACATGTACGTTTTGAAGAATCTTACCCTATTTGACCAGCCAGTCTAGGGCTTTCTGCATTCTTCCCTCAATGTTTTGGAAGTGGTTTCCGCGGTTGAGCTCAAACGTCGAGGCTATCCCCGCGTTCTCTAGTTTGCTGGCGAGAAGTTCGGCGTTTTCTCGCACGTGCATTATTTGTGGATTGGGGGTTCGTGCTTCTCGATCACCCAGCGAAAGAAAAACGTGTGTGAGGCCGACCACCTCTCCGCTGAGCTGCTGGTCAACGTAGTCCAGAAGGCCTGGGAACCAGAACGATCCCGAGACAGCTCCAATGCGCTGGAAGGTTGCGGCGGGGGCGCTGAGTTGCGGCGCGGCGGCGTCGGGCTGGCAGCCGCGTGCGACTTGCTGCGACACGCCGGCCCAGAGGCTGAACAGGCCCGCGAGCGAATAGCCCACAAGCGCCCTATACGCCGGCGGCTCGGTAAGCTCCGATTCTGCCCAAGGAATTACCTGGTTGATAAGGGTGTCGAGCGTCTTTTGAGCGCCGTCGCCAAAGTTAGGCCCCTTGGCAAAAACGCGCGGCGCGCACCAGGGCGAGAAGTTTTCTTCCCACAGGTCAACGCCGATGTTCACGAGGCTGACGCCTTCGGGTACCTGAACGAGGGAGTTGTCGGCCACGTCACCTAGGAGGTAAACGACAGGAGCTCCAGCTACAGATGACATCTGCGTGTGGATGGAAAGTCCGGAGATGATCGTTTTTCTCGCCGTGGGGTTGGCGGGATGCGAGGCTGTGGAGTCGTCGGGGTGCGTCGCCGTGGAGTCGCCGGGATGCGTGTCTGGTGCGGTGCTCATGCTACTCGCTCAGAGCCATCTGCAGATAGTAGACGTTTTCGCGCAGGCGAGCGGCAACTTCGCGGTCGATGACGCCCTCGAACTGCAGGCGAGAAATCTGGTCCAGCTCAATGCGGAGCGCGTTTTCGGCCACGTCATCGGCATATTTGCGGGCATCCGCGATCTGCTGCCTAAAGTGAGGCGACACCTTGTGCGAACTCAGGTTGTAAGGCAGCAGGTAGGAGGCTTGAGTGGTACTGGAGCCGTGCTCGTCGTTGATGTTGATGCGGCTCCAAATTGACTCGATTGCCGACTCGTGGTCAATCATCAGGTTAGATGCGATGACCGCCAGCTCTTCATCGTCGCCGTTTGCAATGCGCTCCAGGTCATCGAGCTCCGCGTACTCCATCTCAAGCGCGTAAAGGCACGCCTGGTAGTAGGACTGATCGGCGTCTTCCAGATGCCTGATTCCGCCGTCGATGATGCGCTGAGCAGCTAGTTTGAGCTCGTGGAGACCCACGGTAATTCGCGAGCGGTGGTTTGTCTTTGCGGCAATATTTGCCACGGACCCGTGGTAGCCCACTGACCTGCGGATTGAAGTAATGTCGTCAACAATTTGGTCCCATGGAATGGGGTTGTTTGTCTTAATGTGGCGCTTGTGAAGTTCCTCGAGGCGTTTCTGCTGGACATCCGTTTCATGAAGAACCAGCTCTTTGACCAGCTTGCCCGAGCCAGGTGCGGTGATGCGAGCGGCAAACAGGCGGTTGGTGTAACGCGTGATAGTCAAACGAAGCGCAGGTAGATACTTTGATATGGCGTTCTCAGACTGCAGCATGCTCCTGAGCTCGGCAAGGGTTGCCTCAAGAACGGCAATCTCTCCCTTGTGGAGACGTTCGGGCAGGTCAGAGTCTGCATCAGGGGATTTGGACAGCACGGGCAACAGATTGTCCGCCAAGAGCAACGTGGCGAGAATAACGCCAGCGGCGATAGTGATCAGCAGGTCCCTCTGCGGAAACGCTGCTCCAGACTGGGTCATCATCGGCAAGGTGAAGATGATCGACAACGTTACCGCACCTTTTGCTCCCGCGATGGTGGTGACCAGCACGTTCTTGATGAGCTCGGCCGACGTGATGGAGATGGGCTTTAGGGCGCATGTGGGTTTCTCGCCGTCGGAGCCGCTACCCGCGTCGATCTTCTCGCCATCGGCGGGGCTGCTACCTGGGGCGGAGCTGCTGCCTGCGGCGCCCTTCTCGCCGCCGGCGAGGCTGCTACCGGCAGAGTCATTCTCGTCATTCACGTCATCTTTGCCGGTGCAAAGTCGACTACCCTTGTGGAGCTTGTGGGTTTCCAGCGCGTAGAGCCACGCGAAGCGAACTGCGTGCATGAACAGGGTAATTGCGACCACGATGCCCAAAATTTGCAGGATGTTCAGGCCGCCGTTTGTGCCCGGAAGAACGGCCAGCGGAAGCTCCATTCCCAGGAACACAAAAAGCGTGCCGTTGATGAGGAAGCTGATGACTTTCCATGTAGAATCCGAGACCAGTTTTTGCCGTGCGAACAGCGCTTTATTGTTTTGCCTACGAGGAAGAGCAATCACCAAACCCGCTGCAACAACAGCCAAAACGCCAGAAACGTGGAAGGTTTCGGCAAGAAGATAGACAAGGAACGGCGTAAGTACCTCGTACAGCACGTTTGCGACGGTGTCCTCGTAACCCAGCCTGCCAAGCATGGCGTTTATGGCGGAAAACGCAAAGCCCGTGACAATGCCCATGGCTATGCCACCCACAAAGAGCACCGTAAACGATCCCGCGGCATCTACCAGCGAAAACGCGCCCGTAACCGCCGCCGCGACGGAAAACTGGAACGCAACAACGCCGGACGCGTCGTTGATCAGGGACTCTCCGGAGAGCAGCGTCTGCTGGCGATGGGTCAGGTGAATGTTGGATTTAAGCGCGGTGACGGTTGCCGCGTCGGTTGGTCCCAGGGCCGATGCAAGCGCAAAAGCCGCAGCTAGAGGGATTGACGGGACCATCAGATGGAGAGCATAGCCGACCGAGAGCACGCTGACAATTACCAGCGCAATCGCCAGCGACAAAATGCTGTTCAAGTTGAGGAGAAGTGTACGAATGTTGGTTTCTCTCGTCTCGTTGAAGAGGAGCGGAGCAATGAAGACCAGCATAAAGAGCTCGGATTCCAGGTGAACCTTCTGGACGCTGGGTAAAACGAGCGCGACTAGCAGGCCGATGACCACCTGGATTACCGGGATGGAGACGTTGACAAACTTGTCGATCACCGAGGAAGCCGCGACGCAGGTCAAAACGATGAGCACAAACTGAAATGTCTCCATCAGGCTTCCTTTCTGGTCGTAGGTGGCAGCGGCGCAGCGAGCGCCGGGCTCGCGATGAGCAGCGCGCTCACGGTGAGCAGCGCGCAGCGAGTCCGCGAGAGTTCCGAGCTCACGGGGTTTCTCGGCAGATAACGTTTCATTCGAGTATATACGGTTTTGCGGTTCTAGCTTGTACCAGCGCAGATAACACATGGTTTCTGCGATGATGCGTAAGCTCCATCGGCAAGCTGAAACTGCGAATTTCGGAGGTGTCTTGGAATTACGAGCCTGAAAAGTGCATGAAGTCTGAGTAAAACAGCTCAGACGTGGCTAGAAAAACCGGCAAATAGCTCAGACTTGACGTACTTTTCCGGCAAATCATTCAGACTTGGCGAGAAAATCAGGCTCCGCGCGAGCGTTCATGAAAGGGCTTGCGAAACCAACTTCGGACACATTTCAAAGTTTGCCTAAAAAGTGCAAAGAATCTGTATTTGAGTCACCGACTCTTTAACAAAATCAGGCAAATCCACCGATTCTTTGATGGTTTTAGGCAAAATCCACAGATTCTTTGCAGAAATCAGGCGCGTTGTAGCCAGGAACAAAAATCTTCCAGTTACACCATGTGTGCCATGCTCTGCAGTTACACAATTCCCAGGTAGAAGAATGCGTAGTTGAGCACGTTGATTAGCGTGTATATGCCGCCAATGACCAGGTAAGGCCAGAGGTGTGCTTTGGTGATTGCGATAAACTCGCGAATGAACGCAGTGGGCCAGTACCAACCTTTGGTGTGCGAGCCGATTCCATCTGCCTTGATGCCCAGGTTGTGAGCGTATTCAGCGCACCTGAAAACGTGAAAGTCGCTGCTTACAACTGCTGTGGTGAAGTCGCCGCAGGCTCCCGCGCTGTCGCTTGCCGTCACGTCGTCGCTTGCGGCGTCGGTGCCGCCGCTCGTTGCCCGGTCGGCGCGGATTACGGCTATCGAGTTCTTCAAGTTTTCCCAGGTAGTGGTCGACTTGTCTTCCATGAGAATCGCGTCGGCCGGAACACCCTTCTCCAGAAGATAGTCCCGCATGGCCTGAGCTTCGGAGACTACTTCGTCAGCACCCTGACCGCCAGAAGCAACAAACTTTCCTTGCTGATGCTGCTTGTTCCACAGTTCAAGTGCCTTATCAATCCTTCCTGCGAGCAGCGGAGTTGGTCGCGTGCCATCAAGCCCGGCGCCGTGAATAATGATGTAATCGTATTTGCGTCGGCGGGGAAGAATTCGATAAATCCACGAGTAGAACAGCAAAGACACAAAGGTAAATGAGAACCACATACCTTCGAGTGTAAAGAGTCCAAGCAAGAAAACAACAATGTGGCGAGAATCTGGATCAAAAGAATTTAGAAGTGATGGGGCACAAAGCAGTAAAACGATAAATCCGGCCATCAAAAATGGCAGCATTGAAGTCAGCGAAAATCCGTTATTTTTTACCACAATTATCGTATTAATAAGTAGAAAACCTATGGTCAAAAACGGTGTTGCAACTACAATGATAACTAAAACTAATCCTAGAATATAGCTATTAAGCTTAAAAACTAAAAGAACAGAGGTCCATGTAAGGGCTGCAAATAGAAAAAGCGCATTTCTGAATTGACGAGGTTCTTTGATAAAAGAGTAAATAAACAGCACACCTGGAACAACAGCTGGAGCTAGTAAGAGTGTGTATGAGAGCACATATTGCCAGTCAAGGTGAACTCCGAAATCCCTAAGTATGCTATCAAGAATCATTCAGTCTCCTTCATAAGAACTGAGTTTTTTCAGTCACCAGTTGGCGAGAAACCCATTTACTAGAATTATAACAATCAGCTTAAGAAGCTGAATTTTAATTCGTTGTTTCATCACAAAGCGCCGGTGTATACCACTCGGTGCCGCTCGCTTACAACACAAAAGTGGACAGTTGCCCATTTGATTCGGTGAACGGTAACCGTTCGCCGATAAGCGTTGTTTCTCATCGGTCGGGGGTTTGTCGAGCGGCATGTTAGCGTACGCATTGTCTACGTGCGCAAATATCGGATATTTGCAAACCGCATTTCTCGCCAAACTAAAATTCATGAAAGTCTGCTCAACCTTTCACGGTTTCGTTCTAGCGTTGCGCGAAAAAGTACTTGAAAATGTACTTCGCGAGTAATCGCGGATGTTTGCGAGTGATCGCTCGTGCACGCGAGCTTTCGCAAAAAACGTTTATAAGCCTCGTCAGTGTCACGCAAAAGGCGTGCTCCTCCACGAGGTAGGTAGTGTTTCAACTCTAGAAACACAGATTTTAGGAGGGTTTTATGAAGGGTTATGCAATGCTCAAGATCGGCGAGTCCGGCTGGATTGAGAAGGAGACACCAAAGTGTGGTCCTCTGGACGCAATCTGCAAGCCACTTGCGGTCGCAATTTGTACATCTGACATTCACACTCTGTGGGAGGGCGCAATCGGCGACCGCCACAACATGATCCTTGGTCATGAGTGCTCCGCAGAGGTTGTTGAGGTCGGCGAGTGCGTCAAGGACTTCAAGCCTGGCGACCGCGTCCTCGTTCCTGCAATTACTCCAGACTGGAACTCCCTTGAGGCTCAGGCTGGCTACTCCATGCACTCCGGTGGCATGCTTGCTGGCTGGAAGTTCTCCAACTTCAAGGATGGCGTCTTCTCCGAGTACTTCCACGTAAACGACGCTGACGGCAACCTCGCTCACATGCCAGAGGGCATGGATCCAGCAGACGCCTGCATCCTTTCCGACATGGTTCCAACCGGCTTCCACGCAGTTGAGCTGGCTGGCGTTGAGTTCGGCGACACCGTCCTGGTCATCGGCATTGGACCTGTCGGCCTTATGTCCGTTGCTGGTGCTGCACTTCACGGTGCTTCTCGCATCATTGCTGTTGGTACCCGTCCAGTCTGCGTTGAGGCAGCTAAGGGCTACGGCGCAACCGACTTCATCTCCTACAAGGACGGCCCAATCTGGGAGCAGGTCATGGAGCTCACCGGCGGCAAGGGCGTTGACCGCGTCTGCGTCGACGGCGGCGGCTGCGAGACCTTCGAGGACGCTGTCAAGGCACTCAAGCCTGGCGGAAAGATTGGTAACGTCAACTACCTCGGCTCCGGCGACTACGTCAACATTCCTCGCGTCGAGTGGGGCGTTGGTATGGGCCACAAGGACATCCGTGGCGGCCTCATGCCTGGCGGCCGTCTGCGCATGGAGAAGCTCTCCAGCCTGGTCACTTCTGGCCGTCTTGATCTTCACCCAGAGGTTACTCACCTCTATCACGGCTGGGATCACCTCGAGGAGGCTCTCTTCACCATGCGTGATAAGCCATCCGACCTCATCAAGCCAGTTGTTGTTATCGACTAGGTAATCAACTAGGTCGCGATTTTTAGTACGTGTGAGCTGGCGAGAAGTTCGGTTTTCTCGCCAGCTTTTTTCATTGATGGTGTTTAGGAAGCGGTTGTATTCATGAAAATCCTTGTTGTATCAGGCTTTCTTGGAGCTGGTAAAACCACCTTCATTCAGGAGCTCGTGCGCCGGACTGGGCGTGATTTTGCTATCTACGAGAATGAATATGGCCAGGCAGACATCGATGCGCGCCGTCTGAGGCAGGACTCCGACCTCAAGGTTTGGGAGTCTACCGAGAATTGCATTTGCTGCTCGGGCAAGCAGGATTTTGCGACGTCGGTGCTGACCATTTCAAACACCATCGACCCCGAGTATTTAATTGTTGAACCAACTGGCGTGGCTAAGCTGCAGAGCATTCTTGATAACGTGAATCAGGTGGCCTGGGAACGCATTAGTTTGCTGGCGCCGGTCACCGTGGTTGACGCCGTTTCGTGGCAGAATCAGCGCGCCGATTTTCCAGAGATTTTTGACAACCAGCTGAGCGCCGCCGCGAGCGTGGTGATTTCAAAGCTCGCTCCAGGTAGCGAGGATGCCGCCGAGCCCATTAAGCAGCTTGCAGCAGAAATGAATCCGCAGGCAGAGGTTATCGCCGAGTCTTCGTACGCTGATATTCCAGACGAGTGGTGGAATGGTCTTCTGACTCGTGCGCTTGACGGTTCTGTTCTTAAAGATCCAGCTGGTGATGAGGACGAAAGTCCCGATCTGGAGACTATGGCGCTGACTCATGCCGAACTTCCAAGTCCATCACATTTGATTTGGCTTCTGGATGCAGCGTCAGCTGGCGTTTTTGGAAAGCTTGCTCGCGCAAAGGGTACGCTGCCTTGTGGTAATCAGTGGGTTAAGTTTGACCTGGTAGAGCGTGCATGGGCGATTACGGGTGACGAACCTCAGGAAGAGTCCAGGTGCGTGTTTATTGGCCGCAACCTGCTGCGTCATGGACTTCGCGAGGCGTTTGTGCCGGCATTCTGGCATGAGCAGTCGGACTTGGCTGACGAGCACGATCATTCGCATTGCGACCACGAGCACGGTCATTGCGTGCATGAGCACTGCGATCACCACGCGCACGACCACGGCGAGCATGAGCACGACCACGAGGGCCACGAGCACCACGAGCACGGGCACGACCACGGCGAGCACGCGCACGGTGAGCACACGCACGAGCACGAGGGTCACGTGCACAGCGTCGGCCACGAGCACGACCATGGCGAGCACTGAGTCGCAAGCGCATAAAACATGCAACTAAAAAGAGCCTCCGATTGAACTGCCTTCCATTTCTTGGACACGAGAAATGGAAGGCAGTTCAAAACACACCTAAGTCGGATAATCTGTTAAAAAGACGTATACATGA
>ERZ773007.1392-NODE-1392-length-11339-cov-15.867955_pt1 | contig 11339 bp, 14 predicted proteins | sample MGYA00580665_ERZ773007 | MGnify/ENA primary metagenome ERZ773007 (study PRJEB29015, sample SAMEA2738122) | human oral metagenome | biome: human oral; feature: human-associated habitat; material: saliva | place: China | collected 2167 ... | reverse complement strand
CGTTTCTGTACATCATGAAACTTGCTAAATTACATATTACGCTTACAGAGGTGAAGTAGGGGTTCAATACGAATCAATACAGAAGAAAAACGCTGATTTCAAGCGTTTTTTCTTTTTGCCAAATGCGATATATTGCACTGTATTTCAATTCAAACTCTACCTTTTTCTCTACCTTTTTTCTTAAGACCTGGTTTGGAAAGTATGGGTTTCAGTTGGACTAAAAACAGGGGAATATTTTTAGTTCTGTAAGTATTAATCTATACGCTTACATATATCTTTTGGTCTCTATCCTTTAGGTGAAAATACCGATTTTATGGTATAATAAGGATAACTCTATACAAGGAGGTGTGCCATGACTCTTGATGTAAATAAAGAAGAATTAACAATTTTAGGGATTCCCTTTGATAACTTTTCAGATTTTGATACTGTCTGGTATGCTATTGGGTCATCAATGATTGAAAATTATGAACCTACTGTTCAAGATGTGATTGATTTAAAAACTTATGTTATCAACAAACGAAAGGAATTGAATATTGGTTAAAAATCAATACGAAGGCTATGAGTACATTGACCCCAATCACCAATATACCTATCCAAATTCCACAGTCTTAATCAATAAACAAAATGTTACAAATATTGAAGAAGCCTACCGAAATGAACACTTATTCGTTACTAAAAGACTTGCAGATTTGCGCTTGAAAGCCATTAAAGTCTATTCCATGAGTAATATTTTAGCCATTCATAACTATTTGTTTCAAGATGTTTATGCTTGGTCAGGACAATATCGCAAGGTGAATATCTCTAAAAGTGGTAATCCTTTTATGTCGATACAGTCGTTTAATGCTGCGGAAACTTATATAAATCATCTCATTCATTCCTATCATCAAACTGCCAACTCAAGAGATGAAATCATTAAACATTTAGCAAAAATTCTTGATAATCTTAATTATTTCCATCCCTTTCGAGAAGGTAATGGACGAACTCAACGGGAAGTTATTCGTTCCTTAGCACTATCAAAAGGATATTCTGCACAAATACGAGTGGAACAAGATGATGAAGTTTACAACCTTTATATGGACGGAACTGTCTATGGAGACTTAGGGAAGCTAGAAGAATTATTTGGTAAAATATTAAAAGAAATATAGATTGTAATACTTGATAATTACAAAAGTGAAGTGATTAGATATATTAAAAGCCTATGAAATCAGCATTTCAAAGGCTTTTTTCTTTTAATTTTAGCAAAATAACTGAATTTTAACTGATTATATCACTTTAGGAGTGCAATAACAGATATAATGGTAGCAATGATGGAGACTATCGTAGCAACGATAGAACTTATGGTATTTGTCTTTGTGTAATTTATCTCAGTAAGCATATTCAAATAGGAATAATTTTCTTTAATTACATTTCGATAATATGACAAATTTTTATGAAATAAATTTTCTAGCTGAACTTCGTCATTTGATACAAATATAGTCCAAGAATCTTCAAAGTCTTTTTTAAAATTAGAAATATCTATTCTGTTTTCTGACTCCGATAGGCTTTGTATCTTTTTCAAAAGGTTTAAAAAATTCTTATTAAACATTATGTTCTTTCTTCCTGATACATATTTCGAAAAATCTCTTTCAAAAATATGAAGCTCTCGCTCTCCAAATAATAAGTAATAGAGCTCGTTCCCATATTGTGATATAGACCCTAAAATACTAAATCTAGGAATGAAATTATTTCCTGAGTATAGAACATAATCACTATCATTAAAACTATTTGAAATATAGTAATTGCCTTTTTTATTATATAGACTATAACTAATATCCCCGAAGTATATTTTATCTATATCAACTTTGTCTTTTCGAAAAGCAACTGTTAGATTAATTAATTTGTTCATTTTCCCATTTTCGCTATATAAAAACGTAGTTATGTAATGTTGACATATCAAAGAAGGAAGTTCATTTGTCATCTGATCAATAGCTAGATAATTAAGCTTATCGTCCTCATCATCCAGAATATACCAATTAATGTAATCTTTTTTACTCAAGTTTTTGATATTATCAGAAATAAATAATTGAAGATTAGACTCTGTCAATACTTGTTTGAAATGAAATCTATATTGAAAAATAGCATAATAATTATTTACCGTCGCCCAACTTATTTCAATACTGCTGAAAAAATTATCTCCAATTATCTCAATTTCAGCAAAAATTCCGACTCCATGCCTTAAATATTCTAAATGGACATAGTCGTATTTTTTAAATATAGTAGGTTTTTTATAATAATTTTTCACTTTAAATTTCGACTTTGGCAACGAATATAAACGCTTCGTTAATTTATTAACACCCTCATTTGAAAGTGTATCTAAAATAATAAACTCGCCAATTGAGAATTCATCAAAATAGTCTGTCCGTGTCCTCCATTCGGGACGTTCTTCTTCAATGTACTTTTTATGAAATTCTAATCCTTCCTGCTCATGTCTTTGATAATAAGATTGATATTCTTCTGTTGCAACTATTTTTAAATAATAATCAAAAAACTTCTTAGCTTGTCTATTTATCATACCTACACCTAATTGATACTTTATATCACTATCATATCATTTTTTTAATGAAACTGAATCAATAACCACAACTATTACTCATTTTATGATTTTAGCTAAATCTATCATGGCTTGTTCAATTTTATGTTTTCTTTTTTGCATGACATGAAGATAGATTTTTCTATCTCTCTACTATCTTCTGAATGTCCTACAAACTCTCTAATAACGTTTAGGCTTACAATCTTATCAGCCATGACTGAAACAAAACTATGTCGGAACATATGGGGAACTATGTGAACAGGTCTATCAAAATCTACTAGATCGTCAATATCCTTATAGGATTTTCTACTTTTCTTATTATACTTAGCGGACTGACTAGTTCCACCTCTTAAGAACATTGAAATTTCTATATGATACAATGCTCTGCCCTGTTTGTTATTTATAGAAGTTAAATAATTAAGTAAACAAAAGCCTTTGAAATCAACATTTCAAAGGCTTTTTTCTTTTATCCATTTCACGACTTACTTTTTCACCAAGCATAATTTTTCTCACCGCATGTAACCATGGCTGCTAATAACTCCTCTGGTGTCAGTTTCTTCAAGCCTCCATAGGTTGGATCCTGTACATGTGTATCGGGGTCTAGATAATAGATTGCTGAGATGTCCTTACCATCTGCTGTCAATTCATAGCCAACTCCGATCACATTATGTTCCCCACTTTTTCCAGGATAGATTTGAGCTACATTAAAGGTGTAATAGAGAGGATACCCATCATCAATATCTTTGCGTACGCGTTCTTTAAAGAGACGGATATCTTCCGAATCTGGACGAGCATCTGTTACAGTAACCAGTCGATAGCCTGCCTGATTTCCACTTGGTTCCGGATAGCCAAATAGATTCTGATTCAAGACGCGAATGGCATCACGATTATGCGTCCCATAGGGATTATAAGTCCCCATTTCCTTAGCCAATTGATGTTGAGAGACGCTAACCCCTCGACTAGCCAGCATCATATGGACTGTCGCAGGAGCACAGAAATACCATTCTTCTTGAAGTTTTAAAGAAATAGGCAATAGTTTTCGGATTCCTTGATTCTCTTTGGACGATGTTTCTTGTTTGACCGATTGAGAAGGTTGCGTATTCTCTTTCAATGAAGCTTGTTCCTGGGTTGAAGATGGCAAAGTTTGCTGAGTTCCGGCTTCCGTACTGCCTTCCTTAATTTTTAATCGTTCTGCTACCTCTGCTGACATTGGAGGATTAGGTTCTGTACGCTCCTTTGTTTTTACACTAACTGTTGTTGATGAAGAGGATGTGACCTTACGAGAGCTGGAAGGACTTGTTTGGCTTTCTTTTTGTGTCGCTGTACAGCCAGATAAACCAAGCAAAGTCAGAAGTACAAGGAATAAATGAACTTTTCTCATGATTTTTCTCCTTTCTACCATTCTTGATAGCGCATTACGGAGTTTTCATTTCGATAGATTTCACCTTTTGGAATCTCACTATCTTTCTTTTTGAATTGAACCCATAGAATCCCTTTATCCGATAGTAAAATGGGGCCATGATTATATAAATAATGAATCCGATTCTTTAAATCCCACAAATAATATTGAGATTTAACGCGCTCTTCACTTCTTCTTTCTCCCATATATGTGAGATAAATATTGCGATATATGGAGGTTTCTGCCTGTGAAGTAGAAAATATCTTCTTGTGGTTTTTATTTTCAAAGGTAAATGAAGCATCCTTATTATTTGCAACCAAGTAAAGGAGATTGTTCCCATTCGTCAATAAATCGACATAATAGAGTTGATCATCCTTTGTTTGATCTATAACCTTTTTCTGCCCATCACTTAAGGAGTAGGCTACAATTTTTGTGGTTAAAGCTTTGTTATCAATTTGTACATAATACAAGTAATTTTTAAAGACATTCGGAAAACCGCTATTTTCTGATTCAATTGTCTGATGAGACCCTGTTTCAAGGTCAAATTCTTCAATTTGATATAGGCTATCGCCTACTTCATAATTTATAAAGAGTTTCTGGTTGGATCGAGCTACTTGAGTAACTGGAACCGTTCCAATAGGTCTCCTATCGATCAGTGTCGTTAAAGATTTGTCTTTTATCTTCCAAAGATAGTAGATCCCTGTCTGATTGAGTTGATCATACTCTTCAAAAACAACAATATCATGATCTACATAGCTAACAGCTACATGAGTCAGATTGGATGTCTTTTCAACATCTTTTATCTTTTGAAAGTCCTTGGTATGTAAATTCATACTGGCAAGATAATTCTGATCTTCGTGTCCTTGGTCAACAGCCTCGCCATAAGCAATCCCATCATTTGACAGTGCGGTAGGTGTAAAGATTTTCCCATCTGGATAAGGGATAGAAATGGAATTTTTTAATAAATCTTCTGCCTTTCTTTCCTCGAATCCTATTTTCCTAGACACATTGGTACTACCGGAAGGAGATTTTTTTTGTGGTCCTACAAGAGTGCAGGCTGATAAGAGAATGATAATACCGATGATGATAAAACTTAAAAATTTTTGTTTGACAAGATCTTTTTTCTTCATCAGCCTATACCTCCTGACTTATAATCTACCAAGCATATCCACGACCACCCGTAGCATAACTCATATCTTTAATAGAAACACGCTGATTCATACGAAAACCATTATATCTTCCATATCCTGGATCAACATATGTCACAGTATTTCCATAATCAAAGTAATCCGCAACAATACCATAATGATAAAGTGTTGTACCAATATTATGACCTGCTAAGTAGCAATCACCAGGGCTTTCCATGGTATTAACCATGACAGGGTTTCCATAGCTAATAGCATGAGTAATATGATCTTTTATTGTATTTATATCTGAATACTTATGCCAAACCCAGTTGAATTTATATCGACTTCCTTTCATGACGGTATTTAATGCATTTGATACATTATTCCCCGCGTTTGTCCCATTTGCGGTAGTACCCAGTAGTGTCGCCATTTGTTGTTGTGAACGTGGCCGTCCTAAAGACGTCACAATCATAGAGGCTGAAGCAGGTCCACAATAATAGTCATTAATTTGAGTTTGAAATTTTATAGGCAATTCTTTTTGTCGCGGTCTTGGAGCTCGTTCAGAATATTTTGGTGCCTCATTTGGCTGAGTATTTAAATCGACTCCTCCATCAATAATACCTGTATCTGATGCAATAGACTCGGTTTTTGTTGATGCGACTACATTACCTGCTAATAAAATGCAACTTAGTACAGTTGTGAATGTACCTAATATTTTAGAATATTTGAACATTTTTCATTATCCTTTCCAAACTAGATCAAGCTTTTTCTTTTTAAAACCATCATATTTATTATATAGCTCAATGGAATCACTTTTCCTTTCTATAGCATTACTTCATTACCTATTTATCTACAATAAAAAGATAACGAACGATTTCAAAATTGAAATCTATTTTTTTCTTTCTAGAATAATAATACACAAAATTAAAAAGCAAATGTCAAATTGTCTCTTATATACACATTTTATACTTAGATAAATGAACTCAAAATATTTTCCTCAGTATTTATTGGTTCAAACTATGCTATCAAAGTCTTCTGAACGGAAATCTCTTTATTTGATAATTGAAAATAATTGTATTTCATATTAAAAACACCTCAAATATTAGACGAACTCTAACATTTGAGGTGCAATTCAAAATTATTATTTGTTAAATTAAATGATCATTTTTTCAAATATTGCTTAACTAGGTGATCTAACGGGATAATGTGTAGTTTTCAATCCCTTGCCCAATAACCATTGAACATGGATATAACAATATGTCGATTATATCTTCAAATCGTTTTATGACTAAATCCATATAGAAACTCATTCCTTGAAAAAACGATTCACATCTGACTGACATGCTTCCAACAGTGTTTTTTCATCCGTTAATTCGAGTAGCTGTAATCCTTCATCGACCAACTTTTTATCCGTTAAACAAATTCCAAGTGTCACTTTAGCATTTCCTAGAAAATCATATCGCTTACTTTTTTTGGCCGTATCTAACAATAGATAACTGATACTCGTACACTTCTCCATCAAACCATTCCACAGAAAAATACTAGCTAAATTAGAGAGTAATTTATACTTGGTGGGAAGAATCTCTGTATAATCAGAGTAATCATTGAGTCTATCTATCACTTCATCACAGATAGAAATCACTGTTTCTAGTGGAAGTGTAAATAAAATAACGACAATTAATTTAAGGTCACTATGATACCAGACATCCTGATTTTTGATTTCGTTCCAAGCTTCCGTGGCCATCGTTCTTACCTTCTCATCTGGACCAGATTCTCTTAAACAAAGAATGACCTCTACTCTCTTTAGTATATTTGACACAGGAATATCATTAGGATGTTTTTTTAAATAAGCTACACTCTTATTCTTCAGTTCCAATAATTTATCATTTGATTGGTAGGCATTGTTATCTTCTGCCAATAAGATAATTTCTTCTCTATCGGAATGGTGGTAAGAATGACATATATATCGAAATTCTTCGAAATCTAGGCCAACTTGCTTTAGAAGATGCTCCATCAACTCAAAACTAGGCACTACTTGGTTCGATTCAATACGCGACAAGTGCGCTCTTGAAGTGTAATCCTGGCAAACTTCCTCTTGACTAATATGTTTTGATTTCCGTATTTTTTTATAGATCGTACCGTAATCCCAACGCATAACAACTCACCTCTAATTATGTGTATATATGTGACATTTTTACATTTCGATATATGTTTAGTATATCATATATAGAAGAAGGAGGTGCAGATATGCAAAAGAAAATCACTATTTATTTTTTGTATTAATGCTTTCACAATCCAAATAACTGGGGTGCATTTTCAAATTATTACCATGATTACAAATATCACTGGTCAAGCGTAACTCGTGCAAGAGATAGTAAATCATCATATGCTTACGCTCCTTCTCATCAGACCTCAAGAGCTTTTATAAATAGAAATTTTGGTGAAACAGTATATTTTAATTACGGATTTAAAAAAATTCATAGCTCATAGAAAAGATTATATTACTATTCATGAAAATTTTAGAAAGTGAGTAAAGTATGAAGCGCTTCTTTGTTATCCTTTCAAATATCTTTATAACAAGTTTTCTACTTTGGATTTGTTTTTCAACCTCATATGTGGTTATTCACAATAGTTTTCCAGCTATTAGTATTTTTTCCCAGAACAAAGAGGTATCAAAAGATCAGGTAAAATACAGTTTAGATCAATTAGCAAATGAAACAGACAGTGTGATTGGTGAACAAATTGAAACAATAGACGATAAAGGTAAGGTTCATTTTTCCTATGCAATATTTGGATCTGGCCATATCCCAAACGGCCTTGTTAAAGCTAGTGAAGAAGATTTTTACAATAGTGGCTTATTGTCCAATTATTATATTTTATCTGGAAATCTCACTCTAGATAGATTAAATCATGAACTTCAATCATTGGGTTTCACACAAACATTTGTTTCATATCCAAATATTTTTCTTAGCTTATTTACGTATATGGGAAATGGTAGTCAATTACTCGTTTTGGTCATTTTTCTACTAACTTTTATAGCCTTAATGATTATTCAAAAAACCAAGGAAATGCGAACAGTTGGGATTCGATATATTTCTGGATTGCACCTAACTCAGATTTTTGGAAACTCAATTATTAGTGATTGTGGAGATTTACTTTTAGGGATAATTACAGGGGTTTTTCTTGGAATCTGTGGTGTAAGTCTATTCCATATCACACCATTTTCTATTCCAGTTATTTTTTCAGCTAGCATAACTTATAATTTGTTACTTTTGTTACTTTCTATACTCTTTAGCTTTCTTTATGTTTTAAGTATTAAAGCGGTACATTTGGTTTCTTTACTCAAAGGAAAGTTACCTTTGAAACAGATTATGGGTATTCTTTACTTGGGGCAATTGGTTGCTTTTCTTTTAATAGTACTTACCATTCATAGAACAAGTATCTATTCAACTATTTGGCAATTGCATCAGGCTGGAGATACAGCATGGTCAAATCAAAAAGATTGGGTATTGCTTTCAACAAATAGGGAGTTTGGGGCAGAGGCTAGAAATCAGGATAGTAGAAAAATGTTGGAAGAACAATGGAAAAACTTCATAGAAACTGGCATTCAGAATGGAGGAATGCTTGTTCAGCATCCACTTGCATCATTCGATCTAAAAGGTCTGTCTTCACATCCCTTAATGGGAAAAATGTCGATAAATGACTACAATCCGTATGCTAATAGCTTATATGTGACTCCTAATTATCTAGATGTTCAGAATGTAGAATTAAATGAAGAAGATAAGAAGAGCATTAATAGCCTTGGAGAAGGAGAATTTGGACTACTATTGCCTGAAAAATTAAAAGATCAAGAAGATAAATTGCGTCAAATTTATGAAGATTTCCTAGCGATTCGAAACGATAAGGGAAATAAAATTCAACAGGCTATGAAAGCTCGTGTTTTCTATATTTCAAACAATAAGAAGCGTTTCGTATATAATTCTACACCAATCTCATATCAACAATTTCTAAGTGATCCTATACTTATTGTCCTTAAACCAAGCTCTTTTGGAAAAAATCGAAATGATTTCTTCACTTATCCATCTGATTATCTGTATTTTAAAGGTTTGGATGCCACTAAAAAACTAGTTGAACAAGGTGGAATAAAGAAATATATCAGTCAGTATGATCTTGCCTATTATGTTTATCGTGGTATGAGTCACAACATTCAAGTTGAAATATTGACAATCATTGCTGGTGGTTTTCTCGGTATTGCTACCTCAATTCTACTCTTTAATACAATGACAATCCTCTACTTTGAAGAATTTCGTAAAACTATTCTTATTAAGAAAATATCAGGATTAAATTTTTTTGAGTTACACCAGAAATTTTTTATCTGGCAAATAGTTATCTTCATTTTGGGAGGGGCTATTGGTCTTTTGCTAACAAATAAACTTTGGGTAGTCTTTCTAACCTCTTGCGTCTTTGGTTTGAATTCTATTTTAATACTAATGCATCGTTCTCGTAAGGAAGATAGGATGGCTAGTATTATATTGAAAGGAGCATAGAAATGATTAAGATCCATCAACTAACAAAAACCTTTGGGAACCGGACGGTATTTAGTGATTTGAACTTAAATTTTGATGCAGGTAAAGTCTATGCTCTTATCGGAAATAGTGGTTGTGGCAAAACAACCTTACTAAATATGGTAGCCAAGCTAGAACCTTATGATCAGGGAAGTATTCAATATAAAGGAAAAGATTTACGAAAGATTAAACCAACAAACTATTTCAGAAATGAACTCGGTTATCTCTTCCAGAATTTTGGACTTATCGATAATAAAACTGTTTCAGAAAATTTAGATTTGGGATTAATTGGTCATAAATTAGACAAACAAAAAAAGAGAGAGACCAAAGAAGAAGTATTAGATAGAGTAGGACTATCTTATATTCAACTAGATCAAAAAGTATATGAGCTTTCTGGAGGAGAAGCACAACGTGTAGCCTTGGCAAAGATCATTTTAAAAGATCCTCCTCTAATTTTGGCAGATGAATTAACTGCCGCTCTTGATCCTGAGACCTCACAGGAGATTATGGACTTACTCCTAACATTAAAAAATAAGGAACGTCTGATCATTATTGCAACACATAATCCAACCATTTGGAAACAAGCTGATCAAGTGGTAAGCCTAAAAATTAGTCAATGAAGAATAGGGTAATAGCACAGACTTTCATTACGTTACATATTCATTTCCTGACAAAACATCCCGAAAGTTAAGTGCACCCAAATAGTTAGATTAATAATTTATCCAAAGGATTTAGTTCTGTATTGCACAGGACTGAGTCCTTTTCTACTATTTGTATAGAAGTGTATCATTTTTAATCTATAGTCGTAGAGATTTAGTAAAACTATAGCCAAATATAGATCTTTTTCTAAAATTTACTAATGTCTGTTATAATGGACATTATTTGAAATTTCCATTATAACAGACATTGATACAGTTTTGTAACTTTATTTTTGTATAGTAATATTACAAAAGGAGGAGAGCTATCAAATCCTGAATGAAAAACGTGGATAATAAAATAAATTAGATTGGTGGAATATCCGCAGAATGGAGGTATGACATGAAGAATCTTAAAGAATTTATTATTATTTTTTTAATATTTTGCTTATTTTCGGTAATCAATCATTATTCCCCAATGATTTATAATTCGATACAAACAACCATATTTATTCCCATATTAGTATTTATAGTTTACAAAATCATAATGTGGTTGATACGATATATCCGTATTAATATCAGCACCACAAAAAGATAAGTTAGGTTAGATGTAATCAGACAAAAAGATGATTATAATGTATTAGATTGAAGAAAAAGTCTATTTTGGATAATTTTCTTCAATCTTTTTTACTACTAGGAAAATTAAAAACTCTAAAACTATTGTTACATCATTTTTCACATGAATTTTCACTATATGGTAAGTCACTTCTAAAAGAGCTTTTTTTGCTGACCATAATTTATAATAATGAAAGTAATTAACATAAAAGAGACCCTTAGGCCTCTTTTTCTCCTTCAAACACTCTGTCACTGTCCATTTACTGTCCAATATAATGTAATACATCTATAAATTGTTGATTTTATCGAATGCAAAATCGCTTAAAATCAATATTTTGACGGATAACAAGACTTTAAGAATCTTAAATTAAGTCTTGCATATTCATCATAGCAATAACATTCCTTCCAACTTCTGAAATTTACAGTTCA
>ERZ773007.1389-NODE-1389-length-11345-cov-33.571479_pt1 | contig 11345 bp, 8 predicted proteins | sample MGYA00580665_ERZ773007 | MGnify/ENA primary metagenome ERZ773007 (study PRJEB29015, sample SAMEA2738122) | human oral metagenome | biome: human oral; feature: human-associated habitat; material: saliva | place: China | collected 2167 ... | reverse complement strand
CGATCGTCATGCGCTCCATGGGCTCGCTGAGGACGCCGTCGATCTCCTTGGTGACAACCTGCGGCTTGCCGACGGTGAGCTCGAATCCCTCACGGCGCATCTGCTCCACCAGGATCGCCAGGGCGAGCTCGCCACGGCCCTGGACCTCCCAGGCGTCGGGGCGCTCGGTGGGCAGAACCTTCAGGGACACGTTGCCGATGAGCTCGCGGTCGAGGCGGTCCTTGACCTGGCGGGCCGTGACCTTAGCACCCTTGACGCGGCCGGCCATGGGCGAGGTGTTGATGCCGATGGTCATGGAGATGGCCGGGTCGTCCACCGTGATGAGCGGGAGGGGACGCGGGTCCTCGAGGTCGACGAGGGACTCGCCGATCATGATGTCTTCGATGCCGGCGACGGCGACGATGTCACCGGGGGCGGCGGACTCGGTCGAGACGCGCTCGAGGCCCTCGGTGGCCAGCAGCTCGGAGATGTGGACGCGCTGGATCGTGCCGTCGTGGCGCGCCAGTCCCACGTCGGCGCCCTTCTTGAGGGTGCCGTTGTGGATACGCAGCAGGGCGAGACGACCCAGGAACGGCGAAGCGTCCAGGTTGGTGACGTGGGCCTGCAGCGGCATGTTCTCGTCGTAGGAGGGGCCTGGGATACGGTTGAGGATTGTCTCGAACAGGGGCTCGAGGTCCTCGGTGGGCAGCTGGCCGTCGCCCGGGTTCTCCAGGGAGCACTTGCCGGCCTTGGCGGAGGCGTAGACGACGGGGACGTCCATGAGAGAGTCCACGTCGATGTCGATGCCCTCATTCATGAGGTCCTCGCCCAGCGAGAGCAGCAGGTCGGTGGTCTCGGAGACGACCTCTTCGATGCGCGAGTCGGGACGGTCAACCTTGTTGACGACGACGATGACGGGCAGGTGAGCCTGCAGGGCCTTACGCAGCACGAAGCGCGTCTGCGGGAGCGGACCTTCGGAGGCATCGACCATGAGGACGACGCCGTCGACCATCGACAGGCCGCGCTCGACCTCGCCACCGAAATCGGCGTGGCCGGGGGTGTCGATGACGTTGATGGTGACGCCATCTTCCAGGCCGAGAGCCTGTGCGGCGGGGCCGCGATAGTGGACGGCGGTGTTCTTCGCGAGAATGGTAATACCCTTCTCGCGCTCCAGATCGCCGGAGTCCATGACGCGCTCACCGGTCTTTTCGACCGTGTCACGCTCGGAGAACGCTCCGGACTGCCAGAGCATTGCGTCAACCAGCGTGGTCTTTCCGTGATCGACGTGTGCGACGATCGCGACGTTTCGCAGGTCGGGACGCGTGGACATATGTGGACTCCTCAAATGTGGATACAGATTTATGCGTGTTGGGGGCGAGCACGTCGCGAAGACGAGCGGTTCGAACCGATTTCACGCACATACGTCTTCAAGAATATCGGCTCAACGACGGGCAATGCGATCCCCACCCTGCGAATTCCACCACGTCACGGTCGACAGGTGGTCATCTCAGCGACCTCCGGCCGGTCTATTTGCTCGATAACAAGCGATAGCGTTTACTGAATACTATGACTGACATCGCGACGCTCAGCGCAGACGTTTCCGCGGCCTCGGCCCTTGTCACCCCCTTCGGTGCGCACCTCTTGTCATGGCGTCCCACCGGCTATTCCGACGTCCTGTGGCTTTCCTCCCGCGCGGTGCTCGATGGCACGAAGGCGATCCGCGGCGGCATCCCCCTGTGCCTCCCGTGGTTCGGCAGCCCCGCCGATTCCCCGACGAGGCCGGGGGACGGCGCAGGTGCGCACGGCTTTGCCCGCACATCGCTGTGGACGCTGCGCTCGTCCGCCCTGCCCGCGGACGATGCCCCGGCCTCGTTTTCCTTCGAGCTGCACCATACGGGCGAAACTTCCTTGCTCTATCCCCATTCGTTCTGCGCACGCCTTGACATATCCGCGGGGGACGAACTGAACGCAACCCTGACCCTGACGAACGAGGACGACCACCCCTTCGCGATCGAGGCAGCCCTACACACCTATCTGCATGTCGGCGACATCAAGGATGTGACGGTGGAGGGATTAGACGGCGAGCGCTACTACGACAAGGTCCGCGAGCGCTATGCCACCCAGAGCGGCGACATCACCTTCATTGGCCCCACCGACCGCGTCTACACGTCCACGGCGCAGATCCAGGTCGTCGACCCGAAGCTGGGACGGCGTATCGTCGTGGACAAGAACGGCTCGGGCTCGACGATCGTGTGGAACCCCTGGTCGCAGGGCGCTGCCACCATGAGCGACATCGGTGAGGGCGAGTGGCAGAACTTCGTGTGCGTGGAGACGGCGGCGGTGCGCGAGCGGGCGCTCACGCTATGGCCGGGACACCCCCACATCATGACGCAGACCCTCGCGGTGGAAACACTGGAGTGACCCAGGCGCGGGTAGGATTAGCTCCAGCTACGACCAGAAAGGCCCCCATGGCTCTCACCTCCGCGATCGCGTCCGCATACCTGTCCGTTTCCCGGTGGAAGCTCTCCACGCAGCCTCTGCCGGACAAGGTCATCGTCATCGGCGCCCCGCACACCTCGAATTGGGACGGCGTCTTCATGGCGATCTCCATGTGGAAGTCGGGGCGCACGTTCTCATTCCTGGTGAAGGATTCCGTCGTCAAGGCGCCGCTGCTCGGCTGGTTCGTCAAGAAGATCGGCGCCGTCCCGGTGGAGCGCAGCGCCGCGCACGGCCTGGTTGACCAGGTCGCTTCGCGCATCCGCGAGGCGGATTCATTCACGCTGTGCATCACCCCGAAGGGCACGCGTTCGCACCGCGATTACTGGAAGTCCGGTTTCTACCGGATCGCGATGGAGGCGGGCGTGCCGATTCAGCTGGGCTTCATCGACCGCAACACCCGCACGTTCGGCTGGGGTCCGACATACCAGCTGACGGGCGACGTGCGCGCCGACATGGAGGTTATCCGCGCGTTTTACGCCGACAAGGTGGGGATCCGCCCGGAGAAGACGTCGGTTCCTCGCCTGCGTGCGGAGGACGAGGCCGCATGAGGTGCGCGCGAGCGCTGCTCGGTACCGCGGGGGCTCTCGCCCTGACCGCGGGCGGGGCTGCGGCGCTCGCCGACGATCCGACGCAGATCCGCCTGGCCGAGGTCTACGAGATGACACCCGGCGTGAGCGCAACCCATCAGGTCACGCTGGTGACGGATCAGGCGCTCATTGGCGAGCAGTGTCAGTCGATGGGCACGGCCGCCAAGGCGACGTCTTCCCTCCTCGTGACGGTCGACGGCGTGGACGGGTGCCGTTTCACGTGGGACCTTGAGGACGGCGGCGCTGAGGTCGTCTCGGTCGACGACGGCGGGGTCTTCCACTTCGAGTCGACGTCGACGCGTCTCCTGGAGGGCTTCGCAACGCCCGACGCTGTTGCGTCCATCGAGTCCGTCACTCTGATCGCGCACAGCTCCGTCATCGTCGAGGCCTCGAACGACGGGCAGATCACCACCCCCGGGGCTTCGACGAAGACGGACGCGAGCACGGTCACCTGGCACGATGTCACCGGCAACGTGAGCGCGACGGGCACTGTTGACACCGATGCGCCCACCGCGGCGCCCTCCCCTAGCCCATCGCCGTCGGCACCCGTTGCAGCATCCTCCGACGGGCGGGTGCACACCTCCACTGCACGGTCGCTGACACCGATCGCGGCCATCACGGGCGGCGTCCTTGCGCTGGCTGTCATCACTGGTCTCGCGCGACGATCTGCGCGCTCGCGCCAGGTGGCTGCGGACGCGCAGTTCGAGCGTGACGCTACGCTGCGTGACGCGCAGCGACGCTCCGCTTCGACGCGCAAGAGCGCTGCCACCCCCTACGGGAGGCGGTCTCTCGCGCCGACCTCGTCAACGTCCGAGGAGAATGCACCCGCGAGTGCTCAGGCCTGCGACCGTCCTGACGCTCAGTCAGCCACTGAGCGCTTTTCCCCGCCCGACCACTCTTAGGCGTCCATGGACCACAGTGGCCCCGACCTCGGGGACGAGGTCGGGGCCACTTGTCGATGGATCAGCCGATGTGGAAGTAGCGCTCCACAAGTTCCTCGACTGACACGCGCGAGTCTGCCAGGTCATCACGCAGGTGTTCGTCTCCCAGGTCGATGAGGCGGGACGCCCACGAGTCGATGAGGCCTGCCGGGAAGACATCCTTCGCTTCATAGTCCGCGCGCTGGGCGAGAAGCCTGTCGGCAGCCTCGAAGCAGGAGGCCGGCAGCTGGTCGAGGCCGGGGGTCTGAGAGGCGTCGCCGTCGACCTTGCGCTCACGCGCGTACTCTTCCATGCCCGGCTGTGTCAGGCCGAGACGCGCGGCGACGGCGATGCCTGCAAGAAGCAGGTGGACCGCTGCGGACCCGTCGGGGCTGCGCAGCTCCACCGTCTGAGAGTCATTGGGCAGGTCGGCGATCGGCGGCTCGATGGGGTTGGCATCACGGAACATCGAATCGTCGATGTTCTGCCAGCCGAGTGGGACGCGCACGAGCACGGAACGGTTGCGATCGCCCCAGCAGATCGAGGTCGGTGCTTCCTGGTGGGGAACAAGACGCAGGAACGAGGTGGGGACCGTGTTGCCGAATGCGGTCAGTGATGCCGCATGCGACAGGTAGCCGCCAATCACCTTGAGCGCGGTGTCCGTCAGACCAGACCCCGTCGAGAACTGGTTGACGCCGTCCTTCACGATGCGGGTATGGAAGTGCATGCCGGAACCCGCCTGTCCCACGGCGATCTTCGGCGAGAAGGAGACATGAATGCCATAGGAATGGGCAACTTCGCGCAGCACCCATTTGGCGAGCACCATCTGGTCGGCCGCGTCCAAGGCGTCGACGGGCAGGAACTCGATCTCCTGCTGAACCATCTGACGTCCGTCGGCAACGAAGTTACCGACCTCGGAATGGGCGTACTTCACCGAGGCGCCGATGGCAACGAGGTGTGCGAGTGTCTCCGTGCGCACGTCCTCCCACTTCGAGAAGGGACCGGACTCGTGGTAGCCGCGCTGGGGCTCGACGGGGAATAGTTCTTCTTCTTCCGAGAATAGGTAGTACTCGAGTTCGCCGAGTGCCTGCAGTTCGCAGCCCGTCTCCTCTTTGAGCGCACGCTGCGCCTTGCGCAGGATTTCCTGGGGCGCCGAGGCCAGGGGCTGGCCGTCAACATCGTAGAAGCCACACAGAATATCCACGGTCGGGATGTGCGCGAAGGGATTGAGGAACGCCGTGGCCACGCGCGGCACGACATACAGGTCCGAGGAGGTCGCCTCGACGAATGCGAACAGCGAGGAACCGTCGACGCGTTCTCCGAGCGTCAGCACCCGGTCCAGGTGAGCCTTGGATTGGATCGCGAAGTTCAGGGTCTTCAGACGCCCATCCCCTCCGACATAGCGGAGGTTGAGCATCTGGATGTCATTGTCTTCGATGTAGCCGATGATGTCGGCTTTCGTGAATTCCTTCGCGGGCTTTCCGAGGGCCTGCACCAGCGGGTTGGGGTTCAGAGACACTGTGTCAGTCGACAGCATAAAACACTCCTCTTCGAGTATGACTAGGTTCACATTAGCAGAGGTATTGTATCCCTAAATGACAAACCCGACAGTCGGAAGATATTCACCATTTCCCTTGAAACTGAAGAGATTGACACCCTTTAAACCGACCCTCAGCATAAGTGACGCTTGTTACACTTTAATAAGTCCACCTCTAGGAGACGCAATGGCGACATCACCCTCCCCCTTCCCTCACGATCCCACCAAGCCACCGGCATGCTCGTGGCGCGGCCTCCTCATTGACTCCGCACGCACATTCTGGTCAGTGCCCGTCATGGAGCTCATCATCACCGTCATGGCGCGTTACCGCCTGAACATCCTGCACTGGCATCTAACAGACAACGCAGGCTGGCGTCTCCCAGTACCCGGCTACCCGGCGCTCACATCTGTCGGAGCACAGATTCCACGAAATCCGGCACACTGGTACGACCGCACGTGCACACCCCAGCAATCAGGCTCATGGCGTACGTCACCCGCACGCACCACTCAGGGTTTCTATTCCGACACAAACATTCGACACCTCGTTCGCTTCGCCGCGCAGCGGGACGTGCGCATCATTCCGGAAATCTCAATCCCATCCGCAGCCGGCGCTGCAATCCGCGCATACCCGCACTTGGGCAACCCCGACCTCGTCTCCCCCCAAGAGGACAACTCAACGCTGTGGCCCCTCGCCTCAACCCTCCAATTCGTCGAGGCCGCCTTCCATCACGCCTGCGATCTATTCCCCTCCCCCATCATCCACATCGGCATACCCCGCACGGACTGGAGCCCATGGGAACGGGACCGACGGCTCGCACAGGCTGGCCTCGGCTCCGGACGAGACATTGAGCGCCTCTTCATCGACAGAGCCATGCGCGTCCTCCACTTCCATGGCCGGCGCGCGGCCGCATGGGACACGGCAATCCACGCCTACGGCGGCCCACCACCTGGGACGATCCTCCTCTCCTCACGCCACAGTGGAACCGAGAACGAGGACGCAGCCACGTCGGGTGCCTCATGGGTACTCGCAGACTCCGACCTGCTAACCCTCAGCCACCCCTCACTCGATTCCTCGTCACCACAGCCCCCACTCACCGCGCGCCAGATCGCCGAGCAGCTCCCGCCCATGCTTCACAGCGAGCGACTCAAAGGCGTCGAGGCCGTTGCCTGGTCCACTTCGGTAACGACCCCAGACCTGCTCTTTTACCACCTCCTCCCCAGGCTCCTCGTCATCGGCGAAATCGCGTGGCACGGGGACGACGCGCTCACCTGGGAGCACCTTGCTCCAACGATCGAGCGAGAGATGGCCTACCTGAGACAACACATCCCCTACTGGACTCCGGGGCGACCATGAATGAGGGCCGCGCATCCAACCGGGATACGCGGCCCCGTGCCCCCTAGCGGGGCGGCGTTCGGAGCAGGCATGAAGACCGCCCCACTAGGCTTTCACGAACGCATTGACCACTTCTTGAGACGCTCCGCGAGCGCGCGCGCATCGATATCCAAGCGCTCAGCTTCTGCGACATCCTCGTGTTTGATCGCGCGCCAGTAAGCAATCTTTGTGCGCAAGAACTCACGACGAAGGTCAATAATCTGCGCCTCCTCCTGGAGGCGGGCATCCTGCTGTTCCAGCCGGGTCACGAACTCGGAGATGTCCCTGTCCCCACCCAGGCCGGAGCGGACATATTCGCGCATGTCCGCGATCGACATCCCGGATGCAGACAGGCACGACACCCAGGTCAGTAGCTCGAGATCATCCTCGGTGTATATGCGATGCCCGCTCGAGGCATCGCGAGCGATGGCAGGAATAACGCTGACATCCTCGTAATAGCGCAGGGTGGACGGGGGCAAGCCAACGAGCGCCGCTACCTCCTTAATGGAGTACGTGCGCCCGGAGCCAGTTCCTGCCATAGCTTCACCCTAAAAGACCTCAAGCCCTTGAAGTCAAGCGGAACTGCGGGACGTGCATCACGCGCTACGACCTGCGAAAAGACTAGGCTGCAGACGAAGGGCCGGAGCACAACGCAATTGACCCGTTGGATCGCTCATCAAAGACGCTCTGCGCGCCTCTGAAAGGACCAAATCGGACATGTTTCATCGCGCATATGTATGTCGAATCGATCCAGAAGCTCACACCCACCATTGAGGTAAAAGCGTGCGTTCTCTTCGGTGGACGTCACAAATCCATACGCGCGCCCACCACGTTTGGCCACATAGTCCGGAAGAACCTGCGAGACGAGCCAACGACCGACACCACGCCCTCGCATCTGCTTATCGACGGAGAGCACCTCCAGATACCAGTCGAAGTCACCTTTCTCAGCCGTCACTTGGTCCCCTGAATCCACAGCGTCCGAGAACTCTTTCACGAGCAAGGGCGATGCATAGCGAAAGAACTCATACCCGCCACTGAGGAAGCTCCGGACAAATCCAACCTTGCGATCGTGCAGGAGTGCCGCGCCCACAACCCACCCTTCATGCTCAACGACGAGGGCATGACGGACCCGCTGGTACGAATCCGCAAGCATGCGATTGATTACAGTGACGCATTCCGGGTAATGCTCCGACCGGTAGAGGTAGGGCTTCAGCATGATATGCAAGGGGTAGTCAAGGAATCCCTCGGTGATAATTCGTGTCATCTCGGGAATATCGGCACGCGTGGCAGGTCGACACTTCACAGGACCCCTCCTCAGTTCATTCAGCTTTTCACCCAACCGGCCATCGAAAACCTGACCTTAGGTAGATACCTGTCATACTACGTGACAGGGCACGATCTCACCTTGTCAATACGGAACACTCGCCTTTGACAGTCCCCTCAGCTTTATTTGACGACCGGTCAGGCTAGATCACTCTCGACGCCCCTCGTTGCTTTGTATCCACGAACAGACGATAATCGAGTGGTTCATACCAGGAGGACTGCATGCGATTCTTTCGCGCCCTGTGTGCCACGCTCGGGGCTTTACTCATCATGTCGACGGTCGTATTCGGCGCTCACGCAGCGGACGCCCAGACTCTGTCTGAGGCATACGTCCTCACCAAGGACGGCCAGCTCGTCGACACCTTGACCATCGTCGATCCCTCTCGGACGATGAGTGAATCCGCATGCACGCCCTATGCAGGTAGCTCCACAGACCAGCACGTCGAGTTTGTCACGCGCGACGACGCCACTATCTGCCACATGCAGCTGATGTACACGCGCGCCCAGGATGAATCCGAGTTCACCCTCCAAAACTCGGGGACATTTGTTCTCTCTGCTCGCACTGACCAGACCCTGGCCGCGTATCGAAAGACGTTCGGCGCTTCCCTCACTTTCGCCTCCGTGTCTCTCAGCGTCGAGGGCGAAGTACAGTCCGCAACATCGGGCGCAGCGACCTCTGCAACGACCTACGAAGGACGAGCGCTCTCCGTGTCGACATGGACCGACACTGTCCCGCAAGTCATCACAGTGAATGGAACACTTGCCGCCGGCGGGAATCCGGCCGCAGCGGCCGGTGCGAACTCGCTGAAGGACCCGTGGGGTGCAACCCCCGTGCCCGGGAGTAAAACAGCCTCCGACAACACAACCCCTGCCTCATCCGATTCCGATTCTTCTTCGGGTCCCTCCCTCGGACTCCTGATCGGCTTAATTGTCGGCCTCATCGTCATCGTGCTGGTCGTCGTCATCGTCATTTACGTGGTTCGCTCGAAGCGCTCGAAGGAGTCCGCGCAGGGCGTGGGACAGAGCACGCCTCCGTCCCACGCGCGTCGCCCGAGCGCCCCTCAGGGGATGCAGGGCTCGGGGCCCTACGCTCCGGAGCGATCCGCAGACATGTCACCACGGACTGCCACCGCCCCGGCGGTGGATCAGGGCCGAGGAGCAACGGTTTCGCCCGAGGAGGCGCGACGCCCCTCCGCAGCCGATTCGTCTGCGCTCGATCTCGCCTCGCTCCCACAGCCCAAGCCGCGTGATACCGGCTTTGTCTGGCAGCACAAGTCGCGTCCCGAACCTGCGGCTCCCGCACCCGAGGCTCCCGTTCAGGGAGCGAAGCCTCCGAAGCGCAGGCGCTCGCGCAACGGGCACCGCCCCGCCGTTTTCCCTGCGCAGCCGACACAGCCGATGCAGCCGATGGCTCAGGGGTCGGATGCACCTGCTGCGAACTATGCTCCGGGTTTCCCCCAGGGGCAGGACGCCACTGCGATTACAGGCACCCCCCAGCCTCGCTCCGATCGCTATGTGCCCTCAGCTCCGGCAGATCCTGCTCCCGCGCCCGCTCCTGCGCCCGCCGGGGACATCCCGGCTGAGCAGGTCTCGACGGCTAAGGCCGTCACGCGCGAGGCCGAGGTCTACCACGAGCACCCGGCAACTGAGCGTGCACATAGCGAGTCGCGCGTCTCGGACCCTGTGCCGGTGCCGCCCGCAGACCAAGATGATGCTCCTGCAACAATGCTGATCCCGAAGGTTCGGCATGCCGTCGCACCTGAGCCAGAACCCATCGTTGTTCCTCAGCCCGAGCCTAAGCCCGAAGCGATCGCCATCCCCCAGCCTGAACCGGAGCCGGAACCCATCGTCGTTCCTCAGCCCGAGCCTGAACCGATCGTCATCCCCCAGCCCGAACCGGAACCGGAGCAGGAACCCGTCCCCGTACCCGAGCCCGAGCCGGAACTCATCGTCGTTCCTCAGCCCGAGCCCGAGCCGATCATCATCCCCCAGCCCGAACCGGAACCGGAGCCGGAACCCATCGTTGTTCCTCAGCCCGAACCGGAACCCGTCATCGTACCCGAGGCCGAACCCGAGACAATTCCGACACCGACGCGCATTCCAATTCCGCGACTCGCGCCGGTCACGATTCCTCAGGTCGTGCCTTCACCCGAGCCCGAGCCGGAGCCGATTGTGGTTCCCGAACCGGAACCCATCGTCGCACCCGAGCCCGAGCCGGAGCCGATTGCGGTTCCCGAGCCCGAGCCACAGCCTGAGCCGGAGCCGGAGCCCGAACCCGTCATTGCGCCCGAGCCCGTATCCGCACCTACGCAGCAGGCCTCGTTCGTTCCCGTGATCGATGACGGCGAGCTACCGACCGCCCAGATCCCGCGTGTTCGCCGAGTGAATTCCTTCGATTGGTCTGCACCTTCACGTACGGAGGCCGCACCAGCCGCGCCCGAACAGGCGGCTGCTTCCGTTCCGCCGGCCGCGCCGTACACGCCTGCAACGCCTCGGGTCGCGCAGACACAGGAGCCTCAGACGTCCATGCCGCAGGCTCCGTTCGTGCCGCAGACTCCGGCCATGCCGCAGGCTCCCCAGGCACCCGTCGCCCCGCAGCCGTCCGTCACGCCCCAGGCGCCGGCGGTACCCGCCCAATTCCAGGAAGATTGGAACTCCGAATTCTCATGGAATGAGGAGGCGCGCCGCGAACAGGAGGGCGAGTCGAAGCGCCGCAAGCGCTGGGGTTGGGGCAAGCGCCGCAAGCAGCGCGAGGACCACAACGACGCCATTGAGGCGGAGAACGAGGACCAGGCCTCGTCCGCGCGTATGCCGATGATCTCGGTCGACGCTCAGGACGACGACTGGAACGACTGGCAGAACTGGAACTCGAGGAGCTAACCCAACCGGGGCGCGCTAGCGGCGCTTGTCGGCCTTGGCGAGCTCGATGTAGCGCGTGACTTCCGTATCCAGATCCTCTTCATCGTCTGCTTCTTCACCATCGGACGCGGAGTCATCCTGTCCGTATCGTTCGATCAGAAGACGTTCACGGTAGAGATGGTCGGCGGTCACGCCAATGGTGCGCATGAGGGAGGCGTTGAGGACCATGCCGACGATGATGCCGATAATCGGCAGGATCTGCGCCATCT
>ERZ773007.1388-NODE-1388-length-11346-cov-3.457975_pt1 | contig 11346 bp, 9 predicted proteins | sample MGYA00580665_ERZ773007 | MGnify/ENA primary metagenome ERZ773007 (study PRJEB29015, sample SAMEA2738122) | human oral metagenome | biome: human oral; feature: human-associated habitat; material: saliva | place: China | collected 2167 ... | reverse complement strand
TGTTGGAGCCGGAGCCGGAGTTGGACTCGGAGTCGGAGTTGGAGTTGGGCTCGGTTTTGGAGTTGGACTCGGAGTCGGAGTTGGAGTTGGGCTCGGTTTTGGAGTTGGCGTTGGGCTCGGTTTTGGAGGTGGTGTTGGAGTTGGCGTTGGAGTTGGTTGCGGAGCAACAACTACTTTAGTTCCAACAACAACTACTCTGTTAGTAGGTTGTTTAGTGATAGAATTACTAATAATTTTACTAGTTTTTGAACCGTTAACTTCAGTAACTTCAGTTAAAATAGTACGTTCACCGTTAACTCCTTCTTGAACTACTTTGCTTTGTCCTTTTGGTAGATTTGCATCGTATTGAGTAACAGTTCCAAAAGGAATAGCTTCTGTAGCAACTTTCAATTCCGGTTTATTCTCAACTAATATTTTATCTCCAGTATCAGGTGTTGTTTTATATTGGAATGGAGTAGTTGGTTTAGTTCCTAATTTTTTATTTTCTTCTTTAGTTGAAGAATTAGGTAAAGTGTCTAAATCTTTAAGAGTAAAGTAACCAACATAACAATAACCTTCAATATCTATAACACCATTAGCTAATTCGTTAGAATTATTAATAACTTTTTGATTGTTATATTGAACAAGTTGTTTATTCTCAAAAGCAAATGACTCATAAGGTAAAACTATACTTTGACCCATTGCCCCAATTAATACAACACTTAGCACTTTATTTCTATGTTTTTTAGAAAGTAAAAGAACTACAAGAACAGCAGAGCCAAGACCTAATCCAGCTAGAGGAAGTGAACTTTGACCTGTGTTAGGTAATGTTTTTACCTCTGTTGAATTTTTATCTTCTTTGTGTGTGCAGTTAGCTTCTTTTTTATAAACCATATAATAAGTTTCGCCCTCATTTATATCGTTAGGGACGCTTTTCTTAATTAAGGTTTTTTCTGCCTCTGTTAATTCATTTTCCGCTAAGTAAGTGAACTTAACATTAGTGCTTTTTGTTTCAGCAGCATGAACATCAGTTGGTACAAAACTACCAAAAATTAAGGCACCAATAATAACAGGCGCCGCACCAAAAGAAAGCTTTCTAATAGAAAACTTTAAAACTTTATTGTTATTTTTATTATTCTTCATAAAATACCTTTTCTCCTAGTTTGTCTTTTATTGCCATTATATTCTATCAAAAAGAGCGCTTTAATGCAAAGAAAGTAACATAAATTTTAGGATAAAATATTAAAATAAAAGAAGTGAGAATTAGCCTGTAAATTATATAGAAAAAATTATAAAACAAACAAGGTTACTGTAATATAATTTAAAAATTATGGAAAACAATAATCTTGAAGTAGCCAAAGGTTACGGAATGAATAAAAAATAAAGTGGTTTAATAATATATATACTTCTGAAACATTAAAGTAAAAGCAAGTGTAGTTTTCAGTATGTAAAAAAAAATATAATTATAGTTATGTCAGTTAATCTGACATAATATTAAAATAGTTGCCAGAATAATGTGAAAAATGTTATAATATGTGTAAGGGTGTAGTAGAACAGAGAACAAAAAAGATAAATCAAATTCATAATAAATAAAATAAAGGAAGGATGATTTTTATGTCTAGGGACAACAATGATAGGCGGAAAGATAAAGGGATAGTTAAAAAGGCGATTAGTATGGAAACTTTTGTTTTCTTAGGGATTTTCTTTTTAATATTCGGATTAATGGCTCATAAAATGGGAACACCATTAATGTTTAAAACCATGATGGCGACAGCTCATGATTTATTACTAAATACAGTATTCTTTATTATGGCGATGGCTGTTATAGCGGGTGCAATAAGTGCACTTTTATCAGAGTTCGGAGCGATAGCTTTAATTAACAAAATATTTGCACCCTTGATGAGACCTCTTTGGGGAATGCCAGGGGCTAGTGTAACTGGGGCAATTGCAACATATTTATCAGACAACCCTGCGATTATTCCATTTGCGAAAGATAAACGATTTGTTTCGTTTTTCAAAAAATACCAAGTACCAGCGTTATGTAACTTAGGTACAGCGTTCGGTATGGGGCTTATCGTAACAATGTTTATGATGGGACAAGGTGATGGATATATTAAAGCAGCTATTATAGGTAATATAGGGGCAATTATTGGTAGTATTGTCAGTGTACGCTTAATGCTTAGAGAAACTAAAAAATATTACGGTGATGAAGCAAATGATCCAGTTGTTGAAATAACAAATGATGATGATTCACCAGAAAAAGTAAGAATAATAAGAGATGGAAATACATTCCAACGTGTTTTAGATACTTTATTAGAAGGTGGTAAAACAGGGGTTGAAATGGGATTAGCAATTATACCAGGGGTACTTATAGTTTGTACATTTGTAATGATGTTAACATTCAAGATGCCAGCAGATGGTTATACTGGTGCAGCTTATGAAGGTGTAGGATTCTTACCATGGCTAGGAGAAAAATTAACATTTATTCTTGAACCATTATTTGGATTCAAATCAGCAGAAGCAATAGCCTTCCCAATAACTGCATTAGGAGCAGTTGGTGGAGCTATTTCACTAGTACCAGAGTTCCTGAAAAGCGGACTTATAGGAGCTAATGATATTGCAGTATTTACAGCTATGGGTATGTGTTGGAGTGGATACTTAAGTACACATATCGGTATGATGGATGCTTTAGGAGTAAGAAAATTATCTTCAAAAGCTATAATTTCACATACAATCGGTGGTATAATAGCTGGTATAATAGCCCACTACTTATTCTTATTATTAGGATAGATAAAATAGATTAAAAAAATGCTGAGTACATAATGTGCTTGGTATTTTTTTGCGTTCATAGTCTATGTAGACTATAAATTAAGAAACCAAATTTTGATAAATAGTATAAGGTATAGTATAATTAACCAAAAACAATAAAGAAAAGTAACTAATTAATTTTATTGTAGAGTAAGAGTTTATAGAAAAAAAGGGAAGTAAGTTAGTTAAATATAATTTATGAGAAAAATAAGAGGTAAGAAAATGGAAAATTATAATAATGATAAAAATACATATATCACACGTATGAACAAAACAGCCTTATCTAAATTTGATGTACTAAAACCTTATTTAAAGAAAAAAACTAAGGTACTTGATTATGGTTCAGGAATTTCCCCTGAGTTTATTAAAAGTGTTCAACAAACAGGTGCAAAATACTATGCTTATGATATTTCTCCAACAGTACAAAATGAATTAGCTAATTTAAATATCGATGTTATTACTGATGAGAATTTAGAGAAAAGTAAAGAAAAATATGACATTATTTTTATGTCGAGTGTCTTCCATGAAATAATAAGTTATATGTCTCGTCCTGAGAGAACTAAAGTATTAAAACAAATATATAGAAACTTAAAAAAAGATGGGAAACTTATTATAAGAGATTGGGCTAATAACAATTCTGATAAACTATATACAATAAATACGAAAAGTGAAAAAGCTAGCAAAGAAGTTGATAGATGGGTTAAAAAACTTAAAGAAAATTCAATTATACAAAATGTCGAAAAGACTAATAATAAAGAATACAAAACTACAGAAAAAGAAGCTTATGAAGTTATATTTCATGTAGTTTGGGGCTTACAATCACTTGAAAGAGAAAGTAAAGAAGAATATAATATTCAAGATTATTTAGAAAAGTGGTTACTTAAGTCATTAAACTTCAAAGTATCTAGCGTAATAGAAGAGAAGGATGAGAGTTATTTACAGTATTTACAAAAATATTTTATATTAGATGAAGTACCTTTTAATACGAAATGTATATTGGTGTTAGAAAAAGAAGAGTTACGATAGAAAATATTAAGAATCAAATATAATTTTTTTCAGTACCTTGAATCAAAATAATGTAAGTAGTATAATAAAAACAGAAATGGCTTAATAAGCTTTTTAGAATAAAATAAAGGGGAAAAATAAGTGGATAGATTTAAGAGTTTTAATTTTTATTATACATTACTGATAACTGCAGTAGTATCAGTCGGTGCTAAGTATTTAGCTACATTACCTGCTTTAAAATTATTTGGGCATTTAGTTATAGCCTTAGTAATAGGTATGGTGTTGCAGTTATCAAAATCATTAAAAGCTCAAACTAAAGGAGATATACCTTTTATAAGTAATAAGTTTTTACGTCTTGGAATTATTTTACTAGGTTTTAAATTAGCATTAGATAAATTACTTACAGAAGGTAAGAAAACATTACTTTTAGCCTTTTTTGTAGTTTTATTTATGATAGTACTTACTTATACAATGTGTCGAATTTTCAAAGTTGATCATGAACTTGCTTTATTATCATCATGTGGTTGTGGTATTTGCGGAGCTGCTGCGGTAATGGGTGTAAGTGGACAACTAAGAGCTAAAACAGATAATAGCGTATTAGCTGTTGCGGTAGTAGCTATATTAGGAACGGTGTTTACATTAATAGAAGTAACATTAAAACCGTATTTAGGATTAGAAGCCTATAACTATGGTATCTTTACAGGAAGTAGCTTGCATGAAATAGCTCATGCTGTTGCTGCAGGTGGCGCAGGAGGTCAAGTAGCTCTTGATACTGCAATACTTACTAAATTATCTCGTGTACTTATGCTTATTGTAGTTGCAATAGTTTTATTCGTAATTAATCGCCGTAGTAACGACGAAGCTCAAGGTAAGATGCCAATGCCGTACTTTATTATTGGTTTTGTCTTTATGAGTATTTTAGGTAGTTACGTTAGCTTTTTAAAACCGTTAGCACCATATTTTGTTGATGCAGCATATATCTTTTTAGGTATGGCTATGACAGCATTAGGAATGAGCGTTAACTTTAAAGTTATAAAAGAACGAGGAATGCGTGTGTTTGTAGCTTGTTTCTTATCATCAACTATCTTAATGATAGTATGTTATTTAATTGCTAAATTTGTATTTTAATACACTCTGGGAGAGTAATTCATATTAAATAAGAATTACTCTCTTTTATTATACAAATTACTCAATATTTTAGGTTACTATTTTTAAAAACAAGTAAAACTTGATATAATATAAAGACATAGAAAAAAGCAATATAAAAATAAAAAATATAAAGGAGAATAATTATGACAATAACAAAATTGTTAGGGATAAAATATCCAGTATTTCAAGGAGCTATGGCACAAATTGCAAGATATCAACTAGCATCAGCTGTGTCTAATGCTGGAGGACTGGGAATAATTGCATCTGGTGGAATGAGTCCAGAACAATTAAGAGAAGAAATTGTTAATTGTAAAAAACATACAGATAAACCATTTGCGGTAAATTTAATGTTAATGATGCATAATATAGATGAGATTATCGATGTAGTTATTGAAGAAGGTGTAGGAATTGTAACAACAGGTGCAGGGACTCCAAGAAAATACATGCCAAAACTAAAAGAAGCAGGAATAAAAGTTATTCCGGTTATCCCATCTGTAAAAGCAGCTAAAAAAATGGAAGAACTTGGTTGTGACGCCGTTGTTGTAGAAGGTATGGAAGCAGGAGGACATGTAGGTGAAAGTACTACTATGGCTCTTTTACCACAAGTAACAAGTGCTGTAAATATTCCTGTTATTGCTGCTGGTGGTATTGCGGATGGAAGAGGAGTAGCTGCTGCATATTGCTTAGGTGCAAGTGGAGTTCAAATGGGAACAGTATTCTTAGCTACAGAAGAATGTCCAGTCTCAGAAAATTATAAAAATGCTATTATAGAAGCGGTAGATACTTCAACAACGTTAACTGGTACAAAATTTGGAGCGCCAGTAAGAGGAATTAAAAACGAATTAACTAAGAGATATCATGAATTAGAGGAAAAATCATCAACTCTAATGGAATTAGAAGAATTAACATTAGGTTCATTAAGAAAAGCAGCCTATGAAGGTGATGTGGAAAATGGATCTATAATGTCAGGGCAAATCGCTGGTTTAGTAAATGAAATAAGACCAGTTAAAGATGTAATAGAAGGTATATTTGAAGAAGCTCAAAAAGTTCTAGAAGAAACAAAAATAGAATTTTAGTTAAATGTATTAAAAAAGGAATATAGAGTGATTTGTATAAATCACTCTATAATTATTTTAAGGTATTTTTACGAAAATAAATAAAGGAGAATAGTATTGTGCAAAATAATGAAAATAAAAGCAATGAACTTGAGAACCAGATAGAAAATGCTTCTCAGTTCGAAAAAGAAAGCAACGATGGACAGTCTAACAAAAAAATAAAATCAAAATATTTAAATGAGAAGACAGTAACTATTGTGCTAACTTTAGCAGTTGTTTTGATAGCGGTAGTATTTCTCTTTATACGTTCGAATAATACTGTAGGAGCAAAAATATCTCAGGAAGCGGCTCAAGGATTTGTAGAAGCGGTAAATTCAGATGACTATGAAAAAGCTAGTAATTATGTTTATTATGAAAATGATGAAGTAAGAAAAGATGTAAAAAAGGAATTAAAAGATAAAGATAAAATACAAACTAGTTTACATAGACATATGTATAAGACATATAAAGACTATAAGATAGTTAGTGTAGATGAATTAGGCGATGAAGCGAGAGTAACATTAAAACGAGAGAGCGAACCTGGAAAAATAGTCTATAGTGATTTTAAGATGAAAAAGGTAGACGACAGGTGGTATTGCGACATAATGTAATTTTATGTGAGGATACTAAAGGAGATAAGTATACATGGAAAATCAAGATAATAATATTAAAAATGACAATAAGATAAATAATGACTCACAGTTAAGTGAAGAGAATAATAAACAACAGAATAAAAAGTCTAAATGGGTAAATAAAAAAAATATAACAATCATTTTAACATTATTGGTTGTTATAATAGCGGGAATATTTTTATTTATTCGTTCATCTAATGCTTATGGGGCAAAAACACCTGAAGAAGTATCTCAAAATTTTTAGAGGCGATAGAAAAAGAAGATTATTTAAAAGCTAGTGATTATGTTTACTATGCTTGTAGTGAAAGAAGGGAAGAAGTCAGAAAAGAATTGCAAGAAGAAATAAACAAAGATGATAAAAGAAAAAGGTACGTAAACAAGGCCATATATAGAGGTGCATATGTTTCTTTTAAAGGTTTAATGGTAGAAAAAACAGTAGAAGAAAATGGGAAAGAACCTTATGCTTTGTTGAAAGAGAAACCAGATTCTAATAGGAATAGATCAGGAAACTGGTTATTATTGAAAAAAGTAAAAAATAGATGGTATGTTAACCTTGAATAGACATAGAAGGTTAATAATATACCTAATAATGTATAAATAAAAAAGTAAAAATAAGCAATAGTTACTAGTAAATAAATTAGTAATTATTGCTGTTTTTATTTAACGGTAATATGTGTTTTTATAGTTTATGACAAAGATTGACAAGTCTATAATAACAATATTATAATATTTAATGACTGTAATAAATAAAAAGTAGAGGATTGTGAGTATATGGCGGAATTTATAGTTGGACCAAATAATTCATCTTTTTTTAAAAAGAGAAAACACTGGACCTTATTAGAAGCGATAGAAGAGGCTAAAGATGGGGATACTATAATGATATCAAGTGGATATTGTTATGAAAGTGACAAAAATATAGTAATTACAAAAAATATTAAAATTGTAGGGGATTTTGATTTTGAATCAAAAGATAAGTCAAAATTTATACCAGAAATAAGAACAGGGGTATTTGCGAGGAAAGGAGCAGAAGTTACTTTAAAAAATGTGGCTATTAGGCTAAATAGAGAAAAAAGTAACGCACTTAACGTAAAAGATTTGGCGGCTATTGTTGGAGAAGGTTTAATAATAGAGAACGCTGTTAAAACGGGTGAAAATTATCCAATCATATATGCAGATGACAATGCAAGTATAAAACTATCTAAATCAGTAGTGCGCCCCTCTTCTCTAGAAGTACATAAAGTTTATGCAAAAGATGCAAAGTTAGAAATAAATGCTTCAGTAATTTATGCAAGTATAACTATGTACAATACAAAATTTAAAATAGATAATACTACAGTAGATTATAATGCTTCTAATACTTTATCTATAAAAGAAAAATCAAAAGGAAGTATGTACAATAACCTTATAAAAGGCGGGGATGTAAAAGATAATATCCCGTGCGTATTTGTTAAAGAGTCGGAAGTATCAATAAACTCATCGACGATTTCTCAACCAAACTACAGTAGTGCGCTATGTGTAATTAATTCAACAGTAAATCTTACAAATATAGCAACTAGTTCAGCTAAAATTTATGATAGAGCAGTAGTGAGGGTTGATGAACACTCTATTTTTGAAGAAAGTATCTTTGTTGAAGAAAATTCAAGATTTACAGGGGATGTAATATCGATTTTCGGTCGAATGAATGGAAAGATAAATTTATATATTGCTCAAAATAGTGAAGTTAAGTTTAATCTTATAAATATGGGAAGATTATCAGTACCTCCTATAAAAGTAGAGAGAGACTCATCATTTGATGTAGCAAAACTAAGACAAATACAGTATAAAGAAGAATCAGGAAGTTTCGAAATTGATGAAAGGAAACAACCTGTAGTTGTTGCTGAATCATTAGAAATAGAATATTTTGGAGAAAAAACTGCTTTTGAAAAATTAGATGAGATGATTGGATTAACTAAGGTGAAATCTGAAGTTCGAGAGTTTATTGCGTTAGCTCAGATGAATAAACTTAGAAGAGAAAAAGGATTAGAGGATGCGCCTTTAACGCTTCATTCACTATTTTTAGGAAATCCTGGAACAGGGAAAACAACCGTAGCAAGATTAATAGGAAAAATATTATATCAAAAAGGTCTTATTAAATCAGATAAATTCGTTGAAACTTCACGTTCAGATCTTGTAGGAAAATACATAGGGCATACAGCTAAACAAACTAGAGAGGTACTAGAATCAGCTTTAGGTGGAGTGTTATTTGTAGATGAGGCTTATACTCTTGCGACAGGTGGAGAAAATGACTTTGGTAGAGAAGCAATTAATGAAATATTGAAATTTATGGAAGATAATCGTGAAGATATAGTAATCATCTTCGCAGGTTATACGAAAAGTATGATGGACTTCTTAGAAACGAACGAAGGTTTAAGAAGTAGAATACCAAATCATTTTAATTTTGAAGATTATACAGTAGATCAATTGTACAAAATTGGTTTATTAGAATTACAAAACCAAGGTTATAAACTTAATCATGAAAAATATGCAGAATTTGTAACGCATAACTATAATATAAGCAATGATAATAGTAATGGTAGATGGATAAGAAATCAAAATGAAAAGCTAAGGAAAAAACTAGCATTACGTTTATTGGATGATATAAATGCAGATATAACTACAATAACTGATGAAGATATGGAAAGTGCAAAACTTTAATAAGAATAGTATAAAAACATCAAAAATAGTAAGAAAATATGTGTTTTTCTAAGAGAGAGTTGTAAAAACTCTCTTTTATTTATAAAATCTATAAAAATAATACAAGAAATTTTGACAAGTTATTCAAATTTAAGTATAATATTTAAGGTAAGTTTTAACTATATTTTAAGTATAGAGTAATTTTAAGGAGAAAGTATCGGTATGGATAAAAATAATAGTTCTAAAGATATAAATTTAGAAACAGATAACCAGAATAATAACCAACAATACGGGAACTATGACCAACCAAACGGTCAATATAATAACCAACAATATGGAAATTATAACCAACCGAACGGTCAATATAACAACCAACAATATGGAAATTATAGCCAATCAAATGGCCAATATAATAACCAACAATACGGAAATTATAATCAGCATAATCAACCATATGGTGGTCAATCGTACGTTGGACCAAATAGACCTCAGGAAAATAATATTAGAGGAAATCAACGAAAAAGTAAGAAGATTGTTGTGCTTAGCTCAATATTAATAATATCTTTAATCGCCATAGCAGCAACTTTTATGTTTTTCAGTAAAAACATAGGTGCTAGCAGTCCAGAAGGGGCAGTTCAAGGGGTTATAGATGCGATGAAAAAAGAAGATTTTGTAAAAGCCAATAATTATTTTTATTATTCAAGTGAACAGACTAGAAAAGAAAAAGAAAAAGAGATAGAAAAATTATTAAAAGAAGATAAAAATGGTATTTTGAGTAAAATTGCAGTGGAAAATATTAAAAATAGTAAGGTTTTAGAAGTGAAAAATAAAACGGAAACAACTGCAAGAGTAAAAATATCAACGGGTAATGACATTTCAACTAGTGTAGATGTAAAAAAAGTTGATGGAAAATGGTATATAGACGAGACTTATCCGCTTTAGTGAAATGATATTTTAAAATGTTACAGAAGTAATGTGTTTGAAGTTAACAAAAAATATAATAAAATTTATAAATTAAGTTGACTAAAACTACAGAATAATATATTATTAATCTATGTATTTTTTTATAATTAAAAGGAGGTTTTTATGATGAATCAAAGACAAAAGAATGTGACGTTTGGGTCAGCGATGACTAATTTCTTTAAAGGATCAGTAGATTTTTCAGGGTTTTCATCAAGATCAGAACATTGGTTTCCGGTTGGAACATTCTATTTAGTTTTTGCGGGTATTTATACAGCTATATTCTCAAGTGTTTATAGCCAATATAACCAAATTGGATTCTTTAAAAATATGATCAGTTTTTCGGATGCGATTGATCTTTATATTCGATATAATAGAGATTTTGCTTCATTAATATATATAATTACAGGAGTATTTATTTTGTTACATATTCCGATAACTGCGAGTTTTTGTAGAAGATTAAAAGATGTAGGTTTTACAACAGCCGCTGCATCAATATTAATAGTTTTATATTTTATATTGGCATACTTTTTTGTGCCGTTAATAACACCTATATATGTTGTTGTATTCTTTTTTGTATTAATGTCTTTACCAACTAACAAACTAGAAACAGACAGTAATGATGATTTTTCTAAATTCTTATTTAGACAAACAATGAGGGCTCAACAATATTATGGTCAATTTAACAATAATGGACAAACATTCTATCAAGGTCAAAATGGTGGTCAATTTAATCAATATGGTCAACCGATGAATGGTCAACAAAATTATCAAAATGGACAACAACCATATAATCAAAATTCTCAAGGGAATAATGGTTATCAAGGATATAACGGTCAAAATCCTCAGGGATATGGTCAGCAACAATTCAATCAATATGGTCAACCAGTAAATCCAAATTATCAAGGACACCCAAACCAAGGATTTAATCCAAACGGACCAAGACCACAACAACCAATGAGTCAAGGATATAATCCAAATCAAGGTCAAAATCCAAATGGACCAAGACCACAACAACCAGTAAACCAAGGTCAACCAAATCAAGG
>ERZ773007.1385-NODE-1385-length-11370-cov-18.645426_pt1 | contig 11370 bp, 6 predicted proteins | sample MGYA00580665_ERZ773007 | MGnify/ENA primary metagenome ERZ773007 (study PRJEB29015, sample SAMEA2738122) | human oral metagenome | biome: human oral; feature: human-associated habitat; material: saliva | place: China | collected 2167 ... | reverse complement strand
CTCAATCCATGAGTACATCAGAGTCTGAAGAAACATCTAGCTCCTTGAGCGAATCGGTTTCAGAGTCTCAATCCATGAGCGCATCAGAGTCTGAAGAAACATCTAGCTCCTTGAGCGAGTCGGTTTCAGAGTCTCAATCCATGAGCACATCAGAGTCTGAAGAAACATCTAGCTCCTTGAGCGAATCTGTGTCAGAAACTCAATCCATGAGTACATCAGAGTCTGAAGAAACATCTAGCTCCTTGAGCGAATCGGTTTCAGAGTCTGTGTCAAGATCGACAACGACTTCAGTAAGTGCATCAAGTTCTGAATCGACAACGACGTCAACAAGTACGTCAGCTTCTTATTTAGGGTCAATGAGTCAGACTAGATCACAATCTGAATCGTCAAGCTCTTCTCAAAAATATAGAGGGTCAGAAGGAATTCTTCCAGAAACAGGAACAGCAACGTCAACAGGTATGTTTGCAGCAGGAGCATCTGCGCTTCTTGCAGGTATTGCTGCCTTGGGTCGTCGTAAGAAAAAGGATGAGAATTAATCTATCAAACTCATTCCATTGCTGTCATACAGATGAACTTAGGATTTAAAAATAAGTGAAAGCAAGTCTCGAAAGAGATTTGCTTTTTTCTAGTGAAAACTAAGTATGAAAGAATAGTCAAATATATTGAAAATGATCAATAATCCTGTATAATCAAAAGAGAATAATTTTTAGGGAGAAAAATGTGTTATTTAAGAGGATGAATGGAAAGTCTTGGAAGGGAGAGCGGATTACACGATTTAAATTAGTCAAAACTGGGAAAAACTGGATGCGTGTTGCGTGCTCAAATATTACTTTCTTCCAACGGAGAGGGAAAGAAGGAGCTCCGCCCTTGTCCTTTTCCAGATCAAGTCAATTGGCTCTCACGAAGGGGCTGATTGCAACAGGTGCACTGCTTGGAGCGGTATCGCTTGCTCAACCTACTTTTGCGGATCAAGAAGACAAACAAAGCTTTGGCTCAGAGTTGGATTCAGAAATAGGTCTAATTGGAAAAGATAGCTTAGTTTTAGGGATTGCTGGCAATTCATTAACTAGTGAAAAAATCAACTCCTTGACAAGTCAAGAGAGCTTCTCTTCATCAGTAGGAACCCCTGTTTCTGAGATTACTTCAATGGCTAGTTCAGAAGCTTCTACTTCAATAAATTCAACCTCTTTATCAGAACTGGTTTTAACGGAACCTTCTTTTATCCAATTGGATCAGCAAGAGGAACGACTCTATAAGTTAGCACAGGATATTTATAGGTATATTGACCAAGCTAAAGCTCTAGAAGATGGAAAGGAGATTGTGTTCCTTGGGAAGCAGGCCTTGGATGCTATTCGTCATCAATTAGCAAATCCTTCAGCTGAGGGAAACCAAGTAGTTGACCAAGCTAAGACAGCCCGAAACCGACTGATCAATCTTGTCCTACGTGCCACTTCAGGAAAACGTGATTCTCGAAATGGGAATGCAATAGGCTCTGATCAAATGTTGCGAGCCCCATTCGTTATGAGTGGACCTGGAAATAACCATCTCATCACTGCCTATAATTCAGATCCAGTGAGACTCCAGTATATTGTCCGGGAGCGAAATGGTGGTGTTATCCTAACTTTTATGGGTTATGCTCCAAATAGTGAGCGGGTAGATGGTGTCTTGGTGCCGAATGCGACTTTGAAAACCCCCTTTGCTCCCATGCTGATTGAGGGGAAAGTAGGAGATACAGAGGTTGTGGAACCAGGGAAAACATATACGATTACAGTTCGTTTTACCAACGCTCACAACCAGTTTATAGACCGTTCTTTCCGAATTAAAGTATTGCCACAAAATGACGGGATTCGAAATCCAATTGTTGCAGTGAAGTCAAACACGCAAGTATCTGATCTCTCTCAATTGACTGATGCAGAAAAAGAACAAGTGTGGGAAAAGTTTAAGGCTGTGAATCCCCGTCTCATATCTTCTAAGGATTTTAAGTCCTACTCAGTTTCAGCAATTGGAGAAGTTACAGTTGTTTTCAAAGATAATACGACAAATACTGTAACTGTTCCTTTGACAGAAGATCCACGAATTCGCTCACTTTCTTTGAGTGTTTCTTCAAGTCTGTCAGAGGTTGAAAGTACATCTAGATTGGGGTCTGAGTCAAAGGAAATATCTGAGTTGAAGAGTTTGTCTGAGGGATTCAGTGATTCACTGTCTAACTCGAGTGCTATCTCTGCAAGTGTCGGTCTTTCTAATTCAGTATCTATCAGCGAATCAGAAGAAGAATCAATCTCTTTTTCAGAAGAGGCCTCCTCATCGCTTTCAGAGTCCGTTTCAGAATTCCAATCAGTGAGTGCATCAGAGTCAGAAGAAAGCTCTATTTCCTTGAGTGAGTCATCTTCAGAGTCTGTGTCAGAAACCCAATCCGTGAGCGCCTCAGAGTCAGAAGCAGCATCTACTTCACTCAGTGAGTCCGCTTCCGAATCTTTATCTGAATCGGTTTTGATTTCACAAACGGTCACTATTTCATTGTCTGAAAGTCGTTCACAATCAAGCCTATCTTCGCATTCAATCTCAACAAGTGGGTTAGAATCAATAAGTGCTTTGCCTTCTCAAAAAGAATTCACATCTCCATCTACTTCCTTGATCCCATCAGAGTCTATGCTCTCTTCGCAAAAGGACAGTCAATCAAAAGTAACACTTCCAGAGACTGGAGTGAGTCCTTCAAAAGGTCTTTACCCTGCAGGGATAACCACTCTCTTTGCAGGTTTAACTTCATTGGGTCATCGGAAAAAAGAAGAAAAATAATCCTATAAATAAATGAGGAAATGATGTCATTTCACGTTGCCAAGTTCCAGCAAAGCCTAACATAGTTTTGCTGATTTTTAATGGAGAAATTAGCTCCAGTGAGAGGGTGAGAAATACGAAATCAGATAGAGAATATGTTATAATGAATGAGGATGCACTCGTTCGGAATTCTGTGTAAAAGTGACCAACAAGTGGTCTGAAACTTATTAAGTTAGCAAATCGACTAATGGTTCAATTGCAAAAACTTTTAATAAACAAGTAGAAGAAAAAGAAGGGGCTAGAGATAAAAATCCATTTTATAAATCTTTTCGGTTAATCTTCCAAAAGTATTGCTTTAATGGCCCAGAACGATATTATAAAAATTGTCCGATAGTTTGGAGTTAATGAGATTGACATCTACTTTTATGATCAGACGAATGAACCATGGAGAGATCTGAATTCTCGTATGGATGGCATCCTAGCGGGGTCTCTTTTGAGGATATTGTATTTGTTCAATCTCCATTTTAGAATGGGATGCTCATCTAGTTCATAAGTTAGAGAGTCTTCAAGCAAAGCTAGTGACCTTTATCAACGAGAAAGGCTAAGTATTTGTGGTTTCTAGCTTGGAAGAAGATAATCAGGTAGTGAAAGAAACATTATCGTCTAATATTTCAGCAAACTAAATATACGTTATTCTTAATTTGAAATAGTTAGTTTACCAATGAGCTAAAATTAAGTTCGTCAGATCTAATTCTGCAAGTCCGGAGAAAGAAAAATTATTGAAATTAACATGATAAAACGATCAGAAGTTGGGAAACGATTTTGTTGGACGATTTTATTCGTCTTTATTTATGTGTTTGGTAGTAAAATTGCATTGCCGTTTGTTGATTTGTCGCGAGTGCTTAATGTGAATGAAACGACTGCGACGGGCCTGCAATTATCCAGTGCCATTATGGGAGGAAATTTACGAGGAATGTCGATTTTTTCAATCGGCCTTTCTCCGTGGATGTCTTCCATGATATTGTGGCGGGTGTTTACCGTATCCAAGCGCTTTAATCTCGAAAAGACCAGTGCAGATATTGTCGGTCGACGAAAAATGTATCTAACCTTGCTGCTCGCCTTAGTACAAGCCTTGGCAGTTTCCATGTATTTACCTCTGCAAACCAGTCTAAATTCAGCTCTTGTGATTGTTGTCAACACGATGATTATGATCGCAGGCACCTTCTTTTTAGTCTGGCTCTCAGATTTAAATGCCGCACTCGGCTTGGGAAATTCAGTCGTCATCATGATGGCTGGAATGGTGATGTATTTGCCAGAAGATATTATGCGGACCTTATCTAAAATGGATATTCCAACTTATTGGTATGCAATTGGTCTCTTTTTCATCTTAGCCTTTGTTTATACAGCCGTCTTGATCGAGTATGCTCGTTATCGCATTCCAGTCAATAAGCTTGGAATTCACAACAACCTAAAAAGTTATTCTTTTTTAGATATCAAGCTAAACCCAGCTGGAGGGATGCCGTTTATGTATGCCATGACCTTAGTATCGATTCCACAGTATGTGCTGTTGCTGGTTCTCTCAATGGATTCAAATGCTAAATGGGCTGCTAAGTTTGCAAAAGAATTGGTGATGGGTGAGCCTGTCTGGATCCTCCTCTACATATTTATGATTGCCCTCTTGTCCTTTGCATTTTCTTTTGTCAATGTCAATGGAGAGGAAATTGCTGAAAAAATGATGAAAAGTTCAGAGTATATCGATTCGGTTTATCCTGGTCCAGATACTCGAAAATTTATTAATGGGATTGTGTTACGCTTGACTGTTTTTGGGACCTTCTATCTCATTCTTTTTACTGCCCTACCGTTTTCAGTTTTACTATGGGATAAGGATTTATTGCGCCTAACAATGATTCCAGGAACCTTCCTTATGTTTGTCGGAATGGTATACAACATCCGGGAAGAGATTCATGCTCTCCAAGTAAATCAACGATATACAAGACTATTCTAGGAGTTATCATGTATTACTTTATACCAGCTTGGTACGGGTCAGAACGGACCTGGCATAGCACCACCATCCCTTGGTACTGGATGAAGGATTCAATCGAGTTTGATGACACCATTAACCAGGTTCGTGTCTTCCAAGATGCAGGGATTGATCGGAAGTTGCTGATTCCGCATTATGCTCCCCAACTACGCTATTTTTTACACCGTCAAGATTTGCTAGAAACAGACTATCTCTCTGTCTTTGATCACTTGCAGGGGGTCTCTCCAGATCAGGAAATGATGCCTGTGCAGATTGAGGATTTGGAGTGGCCTTCAGAGACCACTTTTGCCTACACACCTTTTCAGGTAGTGGCTTTTCGTCGAGGGGAGATGATTGCAAAAATCGACATGGGTGTAGATGGGAATATCCTCTCTATTACTCGCCTCAAGGATGGAGAGATTGCCTTTATTGAATATTTAGATGATCGAGGCTTTCTTTCTAGTGTCATTTACTATAAAAGTGGGCATCCCTATTTCCAAGAGTATCTCAGTGTTGACGGAACTTGGGTTCTACGTGAAATGCTGACGGAAGATAATCATTCGGTATTTGTGAATGAGCACGTTCAATCCTTGTTTAAGAAAGGAGTCTACTCGGAAATCAAAGAAGTCATCATGGAGAAAATGAAGTTCCTGCTTGGGACCATCGTACCTCAGCAAGATCAAGCAGTTTTTGCAGCTCATCCGGCCAATTTGCCCTTTTTGCAAGAATTAGGATTTGGAGTTAAAAAAGTTCTGTCTTTTTATGGGAAACGCCAGCCCTTGTCTCTATATGATTCCCTACTTTATTTTTGTTTAAAGGATGTCCAGTTGATTGTCACAGATAGTGAAAAAACAAAAGAAGCCATTCTTGGCTTTTCTCCAACCTTGCAGTCTAAAGTCCATCGAGTGACCTCTTTTGACTCTCGCTTACGATTAGGGAATAGTCAGGAACGCAAAGAATCAAAAATCTTTTTCTATGTGGGGGAAGACGGTTTCCTATCGAAAAAGCTACTAAAGAACTTGCTGGAAATCTTGGCTGAGAACCCCTTGTTTGAGCTTGTTTTTGCCTTTTACAGTACATCTGAAAATCATTTGCTTACCTTAAGAAGTCAATTAAAACAATTGATAGAAGAAGAGATTGCCTTAGCTTCGGTGCAGCTAACAGTCACAGATCAAGAACTTGGGGAGAATAAGATTCAGGATGATGAGTTAGCTGTAGAAGTGCCAGAATATCGTTATACGGTAAAGAACTTCTTTCATGAGAATGATATTATCAAGGAGTTGGAACAGACCCGCTTGATTGTAGACCTTAATGATGAACCGAATCTTTATACACAAATTGCGGGAATCTCAGCGGGGATTCCTCAGGTGAATCGAACCAAGACAGAATTTGTCGATCATCTAAAGAACGGCTATATCATATCCAAAGAAGGAGAATTAGAGAAGGCTTTGAAGTACTTCTTAACAGCCTTGAAACCATGGAACGAAGCCCTAGTATACTCTGTCGATAAAATACAAGAGTATACGGGCCCGCGTTTGATAGCCAAGTGGGAAGGATGGATGAAAGAATAGTATGGACAAACAGTCGAAAACAAGTCATATTCTTCAAATTGGTTTAGAAAATTGGCTGGAACAAGTAGAGATTCCAGAAGAAATGGGTTGGCACTATTTTTCATGCCAGGATTTGCCCTCTCTAAAAGAGTATATGGAAGAGCAGGAAATCCAAAAATTCAAAGCCTTACTAATAGATCGACCTGAAGATTTGTTGGGCTTAAAAGATCAGATGGACTTTTTCCAACCCTATACCATTTTTTACAATCATCAGTTCCAACAAGAAACCTATCCGGAAGAAGTGAAGGAATTGCTTCGGTTGAAGCAGGTTAGGGCTTGGGATTTTTCAGACAAAGCCCATTTTCTCTATCAAGTCACTCGTTTCCTTTATGATGGTCAGTATGGGGATGCTTTTACGGCTTACGATATCCGCATTCGTCCTGATTTTTCAGGCTCGCAGACAGTTTTAGGAAAACATCTCTTGCAGCTGACGGGATCTTTCGGGAAGGACTTTACTCCCTTGGCTCAATGGATTTATAATTATGTTTACGATGGGACTACTCCCGTTAATATATGGTTAGAGTATGAAAAAGAGCCCTCTTGTCAACTTCAATTGCGTATTCAATTTTTCCAAAGTGGCGCTATTGGTGATCTCGTGAAAGAGATTATCTACTCTGAGGATGACCTAAAAGAGCCAATCTTGCTAGATGAATTTGAGCGATATTATCTAGCCTTTTGTCTGGAAGCAAAAGGAGAAGGGGAGTTGAAGATTGGGGCCTTACACAAACGTTATTCTCATGGTCCTTTTGGGGAAATGACCGTTGGGGCCCAGACACTTCGGGATAGCAAGCGTCAGGAAATCTTTGCTTACTTCCATCCTGGAGATATGAAACCGCCTTTGAATATTTATTTTTCAGGGTATCGTCCGGCTGAAGGATTTGAAGGATTTGTCATGATGCGAAGAATGGGAAGTCCCTTTATCCTCTTTTCAGATCCGCGCTTAGAGGGTGGCTCCTTCTATATGGGCTCTCAAGAGCTAGAAGATCAGATTGTTGCTTACATTGATCAGTATCTAGACTGGCTAGGGTTTGGTCCTAAAGAGATGAACTTTTCTGGACTTTCTATGGGGACCTTTGGAGCTTTGTACTATGGCTCCTCCTACTCGCCTCATGCTATTTTAGTTGGGAAACCGATTGTTAATCTTGGGGATGTGGCAGCTAATTTGAAATTCAAACGTCCCGATGAGTTTGGGACATCCTTAGATATGATGCAGTTGCTTGTCGGACAAGTCTCAAGGGAGGGTATTGATCTATTGAATCAACGGTTTTGGGATCGTTTCAATCAAGCGGATTTGAAGGATACTATTCTGGCCATGGCCTATATGAGAGATGATGACTATGATCAACTGGCCTATCCGAAAATTTTAGAAGCCCTCTATGATCATCCTGTGCGGATTATTAGTTCTAGTCGACCTGGTCGACACAATGATGCCAGTGCACCGATTGTTGAATGGTTTTTAACCCAATATAAAGAAATCATGGAAAGAGATTTTGGAAGGATCGAATGATAACTATTAAACAACAAGAAGCCAGACGGCACTATTGGGGGCCCTTGCCTTCAGCAGACTATCTATGGGGCTCGCTTATCCAAGGTTTTGCGAGGGATAAGGTTGTTTTTAAAAACCCCTTGATGCCTTCTGGTCAAATTTTAAAGACCTGGAAATCAATGAGCAATTTCAGCGCCAATCGTTGGGCTCCTAGTCTTCCGCTCTTAAAACGAGGTCAATCTTATGTATTAGATGTGAGCATGACTTCCACACCTTCCCATACAGTGATGGTGGAAATTGTCTTTCTGGACCGTTTTGGTGTGCCTGTCAAACGTCAGGTAACATCAGATGGAAGCTTGGCTTTTGTTTATCCAGAGAATGCCTACGCCTACGAAGTGCGTCTCCTTAGTGCCGGCATGCAAGAATTTGTTTTTCATTATTTCACGATTCAACCAATATCGTCTGAGGGAGCAGAGGTTCTCGCATAGACGAGCCAGACTGCTAGTAAAAGAGGATCACATTGGATTATTTTACATTAAGAAAAATTAAAAAGATCTTGAAGGAAGTGAATAGCTGGAAAGATCATATGACCCGCTTGACGGATCATCAGCTACAGGAGAAGACTGTAGAATTTCGGGAACGTCTAGCTCAGGGCGAGACCTTGGATGATTTATTACCGGAAGCATTTGCCGTTGCGCGTGAAGCTGATAAACGGGTTTTGGGCATGTTTCCTTATGACGTGCAAGTCATGGGAGGGATTGTCCTCCACCAAGGCAATGTCGCTGAAATGAATACCGGTGAAGGAAAGACCTTAACAGCGACCATGCCTGTTTATCTCAATGCCTTAGAAGGAAAAGGGGTCATGGTCATTACGACCAATACCTATCTGGCAACCCGAGATGCGGAAGAAATGGGACAGGTCTACCGCTTTTTGGGATTGACCGTTGGAGTTCCTTTGAAACAGTCTGAAGACGAAGAATTAGATCCAGAAGTCAAACGGGAGATTTACCGGTCAGATGTCATTTATACGACCAATACCAGTCTGGGCTTTGACTATTTAACAGAGAACTTGACAGCTTCAACAGATGGCCAATTTTTGGCAAACTTCAATTATGCCATTGTCGATGAGATTGATTCAGTGCTTCTAGATAGTGCTCAGACTCCCTTGATTATTTCTGGTTCTCCTCGGGTTCAATCCAACCTATATGGGATTATTAATACCCTGATCCAAACCTTCAAAGAGGGGGAAGACTTCAAGTTTGATGAAGAAAAGAAACGGGTTTGGTTGACTCGAAAGGGAGCTCATGCAGCAGAAAGCTTTCTTGCTATTCCCAACCTCTATAATCCCCAATATCATGATATGGTCCGCCATATCAGCTTAGCTCTTCAAGCCAATAAAAACTTTATTAAGGATAAGGATTATGTCATCCATCCCAATGTCGAAGGGCAACTGGAGATTGTCTTACTTGACCAGGCAACAGGTCGATTGATGGAAATGACACGATTGCAAGGAGGACTCCATCAAGCGATTGAAGCCAAAGAAGGTCTCAAGCTAACCCAAGAAACAAGGGCCATGGCTACCATTACCTACCAAAATCTCTTTAAGATGTTTCGTAAGCTTGGAGGAATGACGGGGACTGGGAAAGTCGCTGAGGCAGAGTTTCTCGATACCTATGCCATGTCCGTCATTAAAATTCCGACTAACCGAAAAAAAATCCGCCAGGACTTGCCAGATGAGATTTATCAGACCCTGCCTGAAAAAGTGTTTGCATCCTTAGAATATATCAAAGAAGTCCATGCAAATGGCAATCCAATCTTAGTTTTTACAGGTTCAGTTGAGATGTCCATCCTTTATTCTAATCTTCTATTGCGGGAGGGCATAGCTCACAACCTCTTAAATGCTAATAATGCCGCTCGAGAGGCCCAAATTATTTCAGAATCTGGCCAAATGGGAGCAGTGACTGTAGCGACCTCCATGGCTGGTCGAGGGACCGATATTAAGTTGGGTCCTGGAGTGACTGAACTAGGGGGACTAGTAGTTGTTGGGACCGAACGGATGATGAACCAGCGGATTGACCTTCAAATTCGTGGTCGTTCTGGTCGCCAAGGAGATCCTGGACGGACCAAATTCTTTGTTTCTCTGGAAGATGACTTGATGAAAAACTGGGGACCAGATTGGATTCAGGATACTTACCAAGACTACGATGTAGAGGAGCGAATTGGTGCCACTAAGCCGTTGACTAAACGAAAATATAAGAATCTGGTGGGACGGGCTCAAAATGCAAGTGAAAGTTCTAGTCAGGCCAGTCGTCGCATGACGCTTGAATTTGCAGAAAGTATGAACATTCAGCGAGATATCATCTATAAGGAACGTAACCGCTTGATTAAACAAGAAGGTCGTTTGGATGTAATTGTCGAACAAATTGTCCGAGAAGTCTTTATGAGAGTGGCAGATAATAAAGATTACATAGATCCCATTGCTTTTTATCGTTATATTTTGGACAATGTGAGCTATCAGGTGGATCCGCAGACGACTCATCGATCATTCCGTTCTAAAAAAACAAAGAAAAATTTCTTATGGGAAATTGCTCAAAGAGAGTTAGAAGCTAAGTATGAGATCTTAGGCACCGATGAGGTGATCGCCCAATTCCAGCGCATGGCCATCCTAAAAGCTATCGATGAAAACTGGGTAGAGCAGGTAGACTATCTGCAACAATTGCGCATGGCGCTCTCCGGTCAGTACACCAGTCAGAAAAACCCTTTGGTAGAATTTTTCCAAGAAGCCTACCAATCCTTTGAACGAATGAAAGAGGCGGCCAAGGAACAAATGGTCCGCAATCTCCTGCTAAGTCGAGTAGAAATCAATAAAAAAGGGGAAATAGTCTTGCATTTCCCATAAAAGAGGACATTATGACAGTATACAATATCAATCTTGGAATCGGTTGGGCTAGCAGTGGTGTTGAGTATGCCCAGGCCTACCGTGCCCAGTTGTTACGCAATATCCATCAACCAGCTAAGTTTGCCTTTATGGATATGATTCTAGCCGATAATATCCAGCATTTAACAGAAAATATCGGTTTTAAAAATGATGAAATCATCTGGCTCTATAGCCATTTTACGGATATGAAGATTGCGCCAACGACTTATACCCTTGATCAGGTCTTAGCAGGATTTGCCGGAAAACCGACTCGTGAAGAAGTCAATGGTAAGATCAAGCGCTTCTTTTATGAGGACCAGGACAACTTTTTGACCTGCTACTTGCGGGCAGAAAATAGTCCTTATGTCGAACGTTGCGAGTATGTATCTAGAGGGATTTTGGTGAGAAAGGATTATTTCTCCTATACCCGTTATTGTACCGAGTACTTCATTCCTAAGAACAATCAAGCCAACTTGATTGAACGCCGGTTTTACAATGAAGACGGGTCGGTTGCCTACAGCATGCAGATGGCGGATGGCCGCGAAATCTATCGTTTCCCAGA
>ERZ773007.1382-NODE-1382-length-11380-cov-2.409448_pt1 | contig 11380 bp, 8 predicted proteins | sample MGYA00580665_ERZ773007 | MGnify/ENA primary metagenome ERZ773007 (study PRJEB29015, sample SAMEA2738122) | human oral metagenome | biome: human oral; feature: human-associated habitat; material: saliva | place: China | collected 2167 ... | reverse complement strand
TACCAGCGTATGCGTAATGTCTTCCATAGACTTCGTAAAGTCCTTGGAGCTCTTGAAGCTGCCGCTCAAGATACCGAAGACAATGCCCGGTACGGCAGCAAGCAGAAAGATAATGGCTACAATGGACTGCATGACGGGAGCCTTAAAGCTGGCAATATTTCCCGCCGGGTCACGCAAGATAGAGTCTTCCGGCCAAAGCGCCGCAAAGAGTCCGACAAGCATCAAAATGAGAACAAAGGACGCAATGTAGAAAGCTCTGTTTTGCTTAGGCGTAATGACATCGATAGCATCTTCCGATACGTCAATATCCGCATCCAAGGGGCAAGCCTTACGGCACCACGGTTCGGTAATTTTTTCCGTTACCCACCAGCAAACGGCAATAACGGGTACTGTCGCCGCTAATGAGAAGAAATAGTTACATAAAACATTGATTTCGTATGTCGGGTCGATGAGTTGAGCCGCCATTTGCGAAAATCCCTGGATGACCGGGTCGATGGCCGACGGCGTAGTTGGCTGCAAAAGCACCGGCAATGCCGGCAAAGGAAGCACCTACACCGGCCAAAGGATGCTTACCCGATGCGTAGAATAAATAAGCCGCCATGGGGATGATGATCATATAGCCGCTATCGGGAGCCAAATGACTGAGCATACCGACAACGATGACAATAGGTGTTAAGAGAAACTTCGGTGTGACGGCCAAAAGCTTTTTCAGGCCCGTGGCAATAAAGCCCGACCCCTGTGCGACGCCGATACCCAAGGTCGCCACAATAACCATGGCCAAGGGGGGGAAGCCTGCAAAGTTGCTGACCATCTTAGTCAAAAGAGTTGCCAGCGATTCGGGTGCCAGCATATTGGTAATCGTAATTTCTTTACCTGTTGTGGGATGAATGTATCCGAAATGAATTTGTGAGAATAAAGCCGATACGACACAGGTAATAACAAAGGCTGCAATAAACAGCATGGTAATGTCGGGAATACGGTTACCGATGCGCTCAATGGCGCCGAGTATACCGCCTGTCCCCTGCACTTGTACAGTGCTGTCGTTCGAGTTTTCTTGCGACATAACAGGTCCTCCTCTGTATAAAAACAAATGTGCACTTAAGTCAGTGCTTCTTTTATAGTAGTAGTCACGTATTTTCATGTCAATGTACTTTTATGAATATGCATATATTCCTGATACCTATACTATTACGACAACGTTGAGGTCCCCCTTTTCATCTTGATATACACCCTCATTCATGGTAAACTATTTTAGTACGACATATATGCGCCTATAGCTCAGGGGATAGAGCACCGGTCTCCGGAACCGGGTGCGCAGGTTCGAATCCTGCTAGGCGCACCATATTAAAAGGCTCACTACTCGGTTAGTGAGCCTTTTTTGAAGGAGCGTTCCATGGATAAGCGTGCTCGCGAACAACAGACAATGGAAGAAATGATTAAAATTTATTGCCACGGTCTTCACCATACCAAAAAAGGAACTCTCTGTCCCGTATGCACAAGTTTGCTTCAATATACAAGGGAACGAATCGCCCGTTGTCCTCATATGGAGACAAAGACCTTCTGTGCTTTTTGCAAGACTCATTGTTACTCACCGACACGACGTGAAGAAATTCGTGCCGTCATGCGCTACAGCGGTCCGCGTATGATGCTTACGGCACCGGTAGCGACACTGCACCATTTATATCTGTCCATTCTGCATAAGCTGAAAAGTTCAAACCATAAAGATTAGCCCCCGAGCGAAACACAGATATACGAAAACCCCGACTCCTATGAGCCGGGGTTTTATCTATTTCCTATAGTTTTCGTTCAATGGCAATGGCCTTACAAATATCCGAAGCCGTATTCTTTCCTTCTCTATGGTCGCTGGGCGTTCGGGGAATAGAAAAGGTATAGCGACCGTCATGAAACTGCAGTTTAAAGTGAGGGCCTTCATCAATAACGGTAAAGCCCAAGTCTTTTAACCGAGCCTGTTCACTGCTGCTCATGCGGCAGCCCCGCCCGAAGAGGTCGCGAATACTGCGAGCTATCTTTTCACCTTCACCGACACGAGGATTGGCTTGCAGTAAGTCTTCAATAAGCGTATAAGGGCGTGACGTTTCTTCATAGCGGTTCTTTACTTGCGACAAGATGCTGTAAAGAAGGTCATTGGTTTCACCGTCGTAGAAATCTTTTTCCTCGCCGCGGCAGTAGAATGCCTCTCCTGCGGCACTGTCCGCCAAGGAGGCCGTCATGGTATCCAAACGGGCACGCAATATATAGTTTTGGGAACTCAATTCTTCTACCTGCTGCTGGAGTTCTTTATTTTCCTGATCAAAGGCTTCCATGTACAGGTCCAGTTGTTCTTGTGCCTGAGTACCCTCTCCGTGCAAACCTTGCAGGCTTTGCTTGGCCTTATGGCTGTTAACCTGTGTCCAGTTATAGTCGGATACGTCGGACCGAGTGATGAGCATACTCCAGATGTCGGCAATAATAGCATCGGCCATGGTTTTACCGTCACGGTTATAGTCTGCCGGAGCATGACGGCGGTAATCGGTCGTGCCGGGAAAATAGATGCCTGCATAGCCGTTGTGCACGTTATTTTCATGTGTTCGTTCACGCAGTGCCCAAGACGTATTTTTATCTGTTTCTACCAATACATGAGCCACGCCGCCAAGTTTTTTAGCCAAGTAATTCGGAGGGACAACGGTCCTTCCGTTTTCACCGGCACTCAGATAGACAACGGGAAGACTGTAGTCGTCAGTGCCGTTCATAACAGCTACAGCCGTATCTACATAGCCTTCTTCAACGATGTAATACTCACTTTGAATGGCAAAGGGTCCGTCGTTACGACAGTATCCGTTTTCCATACAAGTACGTACAATATATGGCTTGTTTCCTGACGGCAGATCTCGGGGCGTAAAGGAATCGACCATACGTTGCAGTTGAACCAAAAACTGTTTGGTACCGTCTTTGTCGATATAGATGCAATCACTTTGCCAGCACTTATTACCCTCACGATCTTCCAAACGACAGGCCAGAACATCTACCTTAGGGTCCGTAAATGTTTTAAAAGAAACAGTCGTGTTTCCGCTTGCAAAGACCTTATCTCCGTCATTTATGGTATATTCCAGATTTTCAAAGCCGTAATGAGGACTTCCCGTAATCCATTCTCTGATGAGTTCGATAATATCCTCTTTGATTACCGACTCTTTAAGGGGTAATCGCGTACTGAATAAGAGCATGACCGTCACCTTTCCGTTTCTTTTCCATCGTCTGCGGCTTGTATGCCGTCGTACATGTATTTGTATTGTATCTTATATGTAATACGTTTGTCATATTACTTGTGCGAATATTCTCATATTCTTAAACAACGAAAGGCTATGCTCTTTTGAGCATAGCCTTTCGTTTATCTACTATGTAATTCTCTGTCCAGCTTTTGCAGTCGTGCAATTCGATCCTGTGTCGACGGATGGGTGCTAAAAAGCTTGGCAATCCCGCTACCAACTCCGGCAAAGGGGTTAATGATACACATGTGAGCCGTCGACTCCGTAGCGCCGGGCAATACTCTTCTGTGTGCATAGGCATCAATCTTCGCCAAGGCGCTTGCCAGTGCCAGAGGATCTCCCGTTAGTCTGCCGCCTGCGTCGTCAGCCATATATTCACGTGTTCTTGAAACGGCCAACTGAACCATAGTCGCTGCCAAGGGGGCGATGATAATGGAAGCAAGCAGGCCGATAATACCGCCACCGCCGCCGTTTTCATCATCATTATCACGACCGCCGCCGAAAATAGCCGCCCACTGCAATATATTAGCTAAATAGGATACGGCCGTAGCAAAGGTGGCCACAATGGTGCTGATGAGAATATCACGATGTTTGATATGAGACATTTCGTGAGCCAGCACACCGCGAATCTCTTCATCGTCAAGCATGGTCAAAATTCCTTCCGTAGCCGCTACGGCTGCGTGGGAAGGACTTCTCCCCGTCGCAAAAGCATTGGGTACGTCAGAAGCGATAACGTATACTCGCGGCACAGGTAAGGCGTCGCGCTTGGCCAAATCCTGTACAATATGATAGAGTCGACTGTCGGAACCCACTTCTCTGGCATTATACATACGCAATACCATGGAGTCGCTGAACCAGTAGGAAAAGACATTGATCCCTATGGCAAAAACCAGAGCAAAGGTCATGCCCGACCTGCCACCGGCCACATAACCCAGAGCCAGAAAAATGACGCCCATGAGGGTCATAAAAAATACGGTCTTTATATTATTCATAGGTCATTCCTTCTTTTTAATTTTTAAAGTCAAAAGGTTAAACTTATACTCATATTATACGTAAAATCAGAACAAAAGTCAATTTCCCTCTATAAATGAAAAAAGCCCGCAAGGGGCTTTTTTCTTGTATTTATTAGGCATAAGATAGGGGGAGTTTATCTATTTGCCTAATTCGCTGTGTAATACTTCACCCAACCGTTTGATGCCTTCTTCAATTCTTTCGGGAGGCATGTTCGAATAGTTGAGGCGGAAGTGGTTGGCGTTGCCGCCGTTCGGGTAGAAGGGACCGCCGGGAACGTATGCTACTTGACGATCGAGTACCTTAGGCATCAATTCTTTAGCATCCATGCCTTCCGGCAAGGTTACCCAAGTGAAGAGACCGCCTTCCGGATAGGTGAAGGTAATGCCTTCGGGGAAATATTTCTTCATGCAGTCATACATGAGGGTACGACGTTCGCCGTAGAGTTTGCGAATCGTAGCTACGTGTTTGTCCAAATCGAACATATCCATGTAGTATGCCGCCTGGCGCTGGCCGAAGGAGGAGGTCTGTAAGTCTACAGCCTGTTTCAATTTAACGACTTTGTCGATAACTTCGGGGTTGGCAACCATCCAGCCGATACGGAACCCGGGCATGAAAATTTTCGAGAACGAACCGAGGAAGATAACATTACCCTTGGTGTCCAAGGATTTCAAGGTCGGTACGCGTTCGCCGTCATAGCGAAGTTCACCGTACGGATTATCTTCAATAACGGGAATTTCGTATTTATTCATAATGTCCATAACCGCTTTGCGGCGTTCTAAAGGCCACGTAATACCCGTCGGGTTCTGGAATTCGGGAATAACATACATGAGGCGAACTCTGTCGTTTTCAGCCAAGATTTTTTCGAGTGCTTCGGGAACGATACCCTTATCGTCCGTCGGTACTTCGATAAATTTCGGGAAGTTCAGTTTGAATGCGTTAATAGCCCCCAAATATGTCGGGCTTTCAACCAATACGATGTCGTCTTTATTAAGGAAAATCTGACCCAATAAGGATAAGCCCTGCTGAGAGCCGGCCGTAACGATCAAATCTTCAAAAGTACAGTCAATATCAAAGGCCGATTTCATGCGTTTCGCAATTTTTTCACGCAAGGGATTGTAGCCTTCCGTCGTGCCGTACTGTACGGCTTGGCGTCCTTCTTTTCTGAGGATTTCCACATCTACTTTTTCCATATCCTCAATGGGGAACAATTCCGGAGCAGGAAGACCGCCGGCAAAGGAAATAATTTCCGGCATAGTAGTGAGTTTAAGCAATTCACGAATTTCCGATGCTTTCAGGCTCATTGCCACATCAGAGAACTTCATACACAATCACTCCTTTAAATAAAATAAACGTATAACTATGATTTGAGTGTATCATAGATATACGTTTAACGCAATCATGTATGTGCTGAAAAATGCAATAATACCTTTTTTTTATCGACTTTCATAGCATCGACTAATTCGGTAATGGATGAAAATTTTTTCTCATCCCGCAGCCTTTTATAAAAACGCAGGGTCACGGTTTTCCCGTAAATATCGCCCGACCAGTCGAGAATATGCGTCTCCACTCGCCTGTATTGACGCGTAAACGTAGGATTATTACCTATATTGGTCATAGCGGGCCATTCTTTTCCGTCCAAGACGACGCCGGTTACATATACACCGTCGGGTGGCAGAGCTGCTTTCGGCGGAATAAGCATATTCGCCGTAGGAAATCCGATAGTCCTTCCCCGCCGATCGCCTGATACGACTTCGGCTCGAAGTTCAAACGGTCGGCCCAAAAGAGTCATGGCCTCTTGCATTTCTCCTTTGGCTATGAGTCCGCGTATGACCGTTGAACTGACCGGGTAGTCGGACTGCGGAGCTTCAACCAGGTCGAGAACACGCACGGGAATATGGACGTCTCCCATAGATTGTACGAGGGTCTCAGTATTGCCTGCCGCCTTTTTACCATACGTAAAGTTCGTGCCTACGACAATCTCCGACGGAGCGAGATACTTAATCAGACAGGTGCAAAAATCTTCAGGCGATTGGTTGAGCAGTTCCTGCGTCATAGGCAACATGATGAGACCGTCAATGCCTACGGACCGTATGTATTCTTCTTTTTGTTCTACTGTAGCAAGCCTTGCCGGCTCTTTAAGCGGGTTTAAGACCGACAAGGGATGAGCCGAAAAGGTGAGGACCAGCGTCGGAACATGCAGTCGCTTGCCTTCAGACATAGCTGTTTCCATGACTCGACGATGGCCGACATGGACACCGTCAAAGGTTCCCAAGGCGATGACGGCATGTCTGCAACCGGCTGCCGCCTCCAACGAATCGTATACGTTCATAACTACCTCTCGCCGCTAAACATTTTATGCGGCCTTAGAATATGGTGGGACACATCGAAGGTCCCGACACCGACCATGATATGCATCGGGTCATAAATTCGAACTACTTCACCGTCGGCAAGACCTCGTCCGGCAAAGGGTACGGGACGGCCCTGCAAAAGAGCGGCATATTGATCTTTCGAGCAGGTCGTCGCCGCCATGTGCGGTAATGCCGCATCGATAGGAAGGAGAAACTTTTCTTTTTCGGCGGCCAATTCTTCGAGAGTAGCCGCTTCACTAATAGAAAAGTTACCTACACGCATTCGCAAGAGCCCGGTCATGACGGCCTGTGTCCCCAATCTTTCGCCTATATCACGAATGAGCGAGCGAATATATGTCCCCTTGGAACAGTCTACTTCTATAACGGCTCGATACCCGTCATAGGCCAGAAGGGTTATGTCATCAATGTAAATGTCCCTGTCAGGCAACTCGAATTCCTTGTTTTGCCGTGCCAATTTGTAAGCCTTAACCCCGTTGATGCTAATGGCTGAATACTTGGAGGGTCGCTGTTTTCCCGCACCGACGAATTCTTTCAGTACGGCCTCCAATTCTTCTTTTACAGGCTGCGGGGCATCACTTTGTGAGACTACCGTTCCCGTATAGTCTTCCGTATCCGTCGTAAAACCGAATACGAACTCGGCACGATAGGTTTTGTCGTCATCGCCGCTGTACTCGATAAGTCGTGTTGCCTGACCGAGAAAAACGGGCAAAACGCCGGCAGCCAAGGGATCCAAGGTGCCGGCGTGACCGACCTTTTTCATACCGAAAATATGTCGCACCCGTCCGACCACATCGTGGCTGGACATGGCGGACGGTTTCAGAACATTAACGATTCCGTGTATCATAAAACCTTCCGTATTTCTTCAATTAAGGAGGATTTTGTTTCATCCAACGACTTGTTGACAGTACAACCGGCTGCACGAATGTGCCCGCCGCCACCGAATACGGCAGCTACGGCATTGACATCTACATCCTTGGAGCGCAGACTGACACGAGTCTGCTCCCCTGTGACAGCCTTCACCGTAAAAGCCACATCAACGCCCTTAATACGACGAGCGTAATCGATGTAGCCGCCCGTGTGTTCGCCCGTATATTTCAAGACATCTTCCGTAAAGGATATTCCGGCTATACGACCACCTTCAAAGAGTTCTATTTGCTGTAAGACTTGTGATAGCGCCCTTGTCTTTACCAGTGTCGTTTCTTCCAAGTGTTCGGAAATCCGATTGGGACGAGCTCCCGCATCAACCAAAGCTGCAGCACAACGCAAAGTATGCCCTGTCGTATTACTGAACTTAAAGAAACCGCAATCCGTAGCAATGGCCATATACAAGGCATCAGCCATGGACGGTGTGATTTCTTCTTGCCACTTCAAAAAAAGATCCGTCAGGATTTCTCCCGTTGCGGCACAGTCTGTAAGAATATATTCGCAGTCGGCAAAATGAGCATTGGATACGTGGTGATCAATGTTGACTGTATAGTCCCCCAAGAGTTTCGCCGTCTCACCGGTTCGACTCGGATCCGTCGCATCGAGAACAACTCCGATTCGTCCCGCTTCAGCTTCTACATCCGAAGGGCGCAGAATATGTTGACATTCTTCAATGAAAAAGAATTTGTCGTCAATACTGTCATCAATGACGGTAATAACCTTTTTTCCCTTGCCTTTCAGCCAGAGGGACAGAGCTGCCAGGGACCCCAGCGCATCACCGTCGGGGCTGACGTGTGCAGTTAAAAGAAAGGAATCATGTCGCTCAAAAAGAGCCCGCAATTCTTCGGGAGTACCATTCATAATCTAATCCTTCTTCTCAATGTCATGTAAAATCGATTCGATTTTCATGCCGTATTCGAGTGATTCATCTTCTTTAAATTCAATCTGCGGCGAATAGCGGATACCCAATCGTTTACCCACTTCCGAGCGGATATACCCTTGAGCCTTGCTCAAGGCGGCAAGGGTATTTTTCTTTTCTTCATCCGATCCGAAGAGGCTCACGTATACAGTCGCTTCCCGCAAGTCGCCCGTAATCCGGGCATCCGTAACGGTCACAAAACCGAGACGGGGATCCTTTAATTCCTGCAGGATAATACGAGACACTTCCTGCTTAATGAATTCCTGTATTTTACGTACTCGTAATTCTCCCATAAGAGCCTCACTTTACATTAAGCCTTATTTAGGCACTACTTCTACCATTTCGAAGGCTTCCACTTCGTCGCCTTCTTTTATATCGCGGTAGCCGTCAATGGTAATACCGCATTCATAACCTTCAGCTACTTCTTTTACATCGTCTTTGAAACGACGCAATCCGTCCAAATCGCCTTCATGAACGACAATGCCGTTACGGATGAGGCGAACCTTTGACGTACTCGTAATCTTGCCTTCCTTAACGTACGAACCGGCAACGATAACCTTCGGCGTCGTAATCACCTTGCGTACTTCCGCACGACCGATAATGTTTTCTTCGTACTTCTTGTCGAGCATGCCTTTAATAGCTGCTTCTACGTCGTTAATCGCATCATAAATGACGCGGTATGTACGCAAATCGACGCTTTCCTTTTCCGCCGCTTTACGAGCCGCCGTATCGGGACGTACATTAAAGCCGATAACCAAGGCATTGGAAGCCGACGCCAACATAATATCCGATTCCGTAATAGCCCCTACGCCGGCATGAACGATGGCGATACGCACTTCATCGCTCTTAATTGCCAAGAGGGACTGACTGAGAGCTTCGACAGAACCTTGTACGTCGCCTTTGACAATAAGAGACAGTTCCTTCAGCTCACCCTGTTGAATCTGGCTGAACAGATCATCCAAGGTAACCTTCGATTTAACACTCAGTTCGGACGAGCGTTTCTTTTCCAAACGTTTTTCCGCTACGGAACGAGCCGTCTTTTCATCTGTTGCATTAAGAATATCGCCGGCTTCAGGTACATCATTCAGCCCGAGAATTTCTACGGGCAAGGACGGTTCCGCTTTTTTAACGCGTTCGCCTCGTTCATTATTCATAGCACGCACCTTGCCGTACGTGTTGCCTACGAGGATGGAATCGCCGACGCGCAAGGTACCTTTTTGTACGAGGACGGAAGCTACCGTACCGCGGCCTTTGTCGAGGCGAGCTTCAATAACAACGCCTTCGGCCGGACGATCGGGGTTAGCCTTCAAGTCCGATACTTCCGCGAGGACGAGGATGTTTTCCAATAAGTCATCAAGGCCTTGTTTCGTGTGAGCCGAAACGGGAACCATAATGGTATCGCCGCCCCAATCTTCACTGATGAGACCGTATTCCGTCAACTGTTGCATAACGTTGCTCGGATTAGCCCCTTCTTTATCAATTTTATTAATAGCCACGATAACGGGAACATTAGCCGATTTAGCATGATTAATGGATTCAATGGTCTGAGGCATAACACCGTCATCAGCCGCTACTACGAGGACGGCAATATCCGTAACCTGGGCACCGCGAGCACGCATGGACGTAAACGCTTCGTGGCCGGGCGTATCCATGAAGGTAATCTTTTTGCCTTCATAACGTACCTGATAAGCCCCGATATGCTGCGTAATACCGCCGGCTTCATGACTCGTAACGTTTGTTTTGCGGATAGCGTCGAGAAGGCTGGTCTTGCCATGGTCGACGTGACCCATAACGGTAACTACGGGGGGACGAGTCTTTAAGGTTTCGGGAGCATCGATGATTTCTTCGATTTCCGTCGGATCTTCCGGCGGAGCTTCCATCGTTACGGTTACACCGAATTCATCGGCAATAAGAGAAGCCGTATCGTAGTCGATTTCCTGATTAATAGTCGCCATGATACCGCCCAGGAGAAGACGTTTGATGACTTCCGCCACTTCACGGCCCAAGCGTTCGGCAAAGTCCTTAACCGTAATCGTTTCCGGTAATTCAATGGATTCGGGGTAATTTTTCTTCTGCGGTTGGTTCTGATGGAAATCATGTTGCTGACCATGGCCGCCCTTACGGTTTTTCTTGTTCTTACCCTTGCTCAACGCATCGGTCAAGAGAGTCTTGGGACGACCGGCATTCTTGCCGTTACGATCGTTTTTGGCGTTACGGTCATTTTTCCCCTTGCGGTTGTTGTTTCCTTCACCGCCTTGTGTCCGGTTAAAGAATTTCGTCCGTTTGCTTTCACCGCTTTGTCCGCCCGACTGAGGTGCCCCGTTCTTACGGCTGTCCGGACGATTGCCCTGTGTCTGACTGCCGGAGCGTACATTACGGTCGTTACGGTTACGGTCATTGACGCTGCGAGAATCATGGCGGCCGTCGGCCGTACGATTGTCATGAGGACGAGCATTATTGCGGTTATCGGGACGGCCGTCATGACGGCGGTTTCCTGCCGGACGCTGAGCGCCTGCCTGGGCACGTTGCTGTCTGTTGCCGTTTCTGTCTTCGCCCTGCTTAGCACTGTCACGTTGCGATGTATGGCGACGCTCCTGCTGTTGCCCTGCCGGACGTTCGCGACGTTCACCGTTACTGTGCCGTGTATGCGTCGGTGCAGCTGCATTGCGGTGATTATCTCCGTTCGAGCGCGCTGCCGACTGTTTCTGCTGCGGTTGTGCCGGTTTGGAACCGCCTTTAAATGCTGTATCCAAGACGGCCTTCATCTTATCATCTACGCCCGTAAAATTGGACGCTTTTATATTTTTATTTGCCAAAGCCTGAATGACTTCTTTTGTCTGTACTCCGTATTCTTTTGCTACTTCAAATACTCTTTTCGTCATCTGGTTACC
>ERZ773007.1380-NODE-1380-length-11385-cov-6.428597_pt1 | contig 11385 bp, 10 predicted proteins | sample MGYA00580665_ERZ773007 | MGnify/ENA primary metagenome ERZ773007 (study PRJEB29015, sample SAMEA2738122) | human oral metagenome | biome: human oral; feature: human-associated habitat; material: saliva | place: China | collected 2167 ... | reverse complement strand
TTACCCAAGCAACCTTAGGATGTTTGCTCAAGAAATCTACCACTTTACGAGTATTTTCTACATGACGTTCTACGCGCAAGGACAATGTTTCAATACCTTGCAAGATTTGCCAAGATGCTAGAGGTGTAATGCATGCACCTGTATCACGAAGCAATTGAGCACGAATTTTTACTGTGAAAGGAATTGGTAAATCACCATATACTAGACCATTGTAGTGTTCATCCCCTTCAACGAAGCTAGGGTATTTGCCAGATGCTTTATAGTCGAATTTACCAGATTCTACAACTACACCAGCCAATGTTGTACCATGACCACCAAGATATTTAGTAGCAGAGTGAACAACTACGTCTGCACCATGTTCTAATGGACGGAACAAGTATGGAGATGCGAATGTATTATCTACGATTAAGATAATATTATGTTTATGTGCAATATCAGCTACCGCTTGAACATCGATAAGGTTGATACCAGGGTTACCGATAGTTTCGATATATACAGCTTTTGTGTTGTTATCAATAGCTGCTTCAAACTCTTCCAAATTGTCAGGATTAACGAATTTTGTTTCGATACCAAAACGAGGCAATGTAGCCGTGAACAAATTATATGTACCACCATACAATGTAGATGCAGCAACGATATTATCACCTGCGCTTGCTACATTCAAAATGGAGTATGTAATCGCTGCAGAACCAGATGCTACAGCAATACCACCAGCACCACCTTCGAGTTGAGCTACACGAGCATCCAATACGTCAGTAGTAGGATTGCCAAGGCGAGAATAAATACCACCAGGATTAGTCAATGCAAAACGACCAGCTGCTTCTTCTGCATCTTTAAATACGAAAGATGTTGTTTGATAAATAGGTACTGCACGAGAACCTGTTGGATCCACCGTTTGACCTGCATGTAATTGTAATGTTTCAAATTTATATTGTTTGCTCATCAAATTCAACTCCCATTCATCTAAAGGAATAAACTTCATTTCTTATGCCTATTATATTACTATGTATTAAAAAATATGTCTACCACTTTTTATAATACATTCTCCATAACTATAAGCTATGGCAAAAATTTTGGTGTATCTATATATACTGGCAAACCAAATCAATTTCCAATGGCTCCACCGGCCGGGTCTGACTCCGGCCTGCGGCCTCCGCAGGGCCAAAGTCGCCATCGGAAACCGATTTGGTTTTCTTCACATATAACATACTCAAAGGACGCCAAAATTTTGGCGTCCTTTGAGTATAATATTGATATAAAGAACCTGTGGGACATCAAAACGACTTCAGACTCTACTTAAATTTCGGCGTATCTAAAAACAAATGGATATGGAAAGAACCGAATGCGTTCCCAAAGACGACTTTGGCCTTCCAAAATTTTGGTGCCTTCAACTAAAAGTACGAGATGAAAAGAACCTACCAGTTCTCAAAACGACTTCGGGCCCTACTAAAATTTTGGCGTATCTAAAATTAGCTGATATGGAAAGAACCGAATGCGTTCCCAAAGACGACTTTGGCCCTGCGTAGGCCGTAGGCCGGAGTCAGACCCGGCCGGTGGAGTCTTTGGGAACGCATTCGGTTCACTTACATACTCTGTATTTAAATATAAGCACCAAAATTTTTATCTCGTTCAAACTTCATTTTCTGAATTTGTTCAATAATATATGGTGTTTCTTGGTATACGTAATAGTTCAACCAATTCGTAAATAGCAATGTGCTTACAGAACGCCATCTTACGATTGGTTTTTGTTTCGGATCATCATCAGGAAAATAGTTTTCTGGCACCGCAATGTCTTCACCTTTAGCAAGGTCTCGTACATATTCGCGATTGAGTGTATCCCAATCGTACTCAGAGTGACCAAAAACAAAGATGTGTTTGTTATCTAAGCTTCGTACGATGGCAGCCCCAGTTGGTTCAGAACCAGCTAACAACTCTAATTCCCGATGTGCTTTAATTTGTTCTAATGAAACTGTAGTATGGCGGGAGTGCGGCATCCAGAACTTTTCATCAAAACCTCGTAAGAGAACCGGTTGGTCGTTATAGATATCATGTTCATAAACGCCGAACAATTTAGTATCCATAATTTGTTTATTAATGCCGAAATGATGGTACAGGCCAGCCTGTGCGCCCCAACAAATATAGAACGTGGAGTATACGTGTTCTTCACTCCACTCCATAATTTCTACGAGCTCATCCCAATAGTCAACCTCTTCAAAAGGCATCAACTCTACAGGAGCACCGGTAATAATCAAGCCATCAAAACACTCATCTTTAACTTCGTCAAAGGTACGGTAAAAAGTATCTAAATATTCTGCATCTACATTCTTAGATTTTCGAGATGCTGTATGCAATAAAGTTAAGTTTACTTGCAACGGGCTATTACTAAGAGCGCGAAGGATTTGTGTTTCCGTAACCTCTTTTGTAGGCATCAAATTGACAAGCAAAATATGAAGCGGACGAATTTGTTGTGTTTCCGCTCGTTCCGTATCCATTACAAAGATATTCTCTTGTGCTAACTTTGTTATAGCCGGTAAATTCTTAATAACTTTAATCGGCATTGTGAAACCTCCTAAAACCCTTTAGCGACATAAGCGCGACGCAATGCCTCTAAACCTTCTGTCAATGTTGCACGAGGGCAGGCAACATTGATGCGTTCAAACTTTTCACCATCTTTACCAAACATGGAGCCACTATCTAGCCATAGCTTTGCATCATTAAGTAGCCATTGTTCACGTTCTTCTGGCGTCAATGGCAATCCAGAACAATCAAACCACATAAGATACGTACCCTCAGGTCGATACATGTGAAGCTTTGGCAAATGTTCCTTAAAATAATCAAGAGTATATTGAATATTGCCTTGAATGTATTCCTTTAATTCATCAAGCCATGGTCCACCTACTTCATAAGCGCCTTGGCAACCTACAAGGCCCATCGTATTCAATTGACTATAGCCTGCACGGTCGATTTCTTTGACAAATCTACGACGCAAGGAATCATTAGGGATGAAAATATTAGACACTTGAAGGCCCGCAATATTAAAGGACTTACTAGGCGCTGTACAAACGATGCAATGCTCAGCATAGCTTTCACCAAGATTAGCAAAAACAGTATGCTTGTGACCATCCCATACAAAATCCGCGTGAATTTCATCGCTAATAATAATGACATTATATTTAATACAAATATCACCAAGACGTTTTAACTCATCTTCGGTCCACACACGGCCCACAGGGTTATGAGGATTACAGAGCAAGAATAATGTTACATTATGCTCAATAATAGCCCGTTCCACACCTTCAAAATCGATTGTATATCTATCTTCACCTTGAATCAAAGGCACATTAATCAAATTACGATCATTATCATCGATAACCATACTGAAAGGGTAATATACTGGTTGATTAATGAGTACGCCTTCCCCTTCCTTTGTGAAAGCACGCACTGCCATAGCAAGAGCAAATACAACGCCCGGAGTTTTTACAAGCCATTTTTTATCTATATTCCAATTAAAACGGCTAGCGAACCATTCTTTTAGTACATTGAAATATGCATCATCAGATTCCGTATATCCGAAAATACCATGATTAACGCGATCTAACAAGACTTGCTTTAATTCACTAGGAATTTCAAAGTCCATATCCGCTACCCAAAATGGCAACACATCAGCAGGTTTACCACGTTGTACAGCAAAATCATATTTTAGAGACTTTGTATGCTTACGATCTACGATTTTATCAAAATTATATCGGCCCATAATAGCCTCCTTTTATTTATTGAAAGCTTGCGCTAAATCAGCAATCAAATCATCTGTGTCTTCAATGCCAACGGACAAGCGCAATAAGCGACGTGTAATCCCTTTGCGTTCCGCATCTTCAGGTTTTAAATCTGGATGTGTTTGTGTAACAGGATATGTCAACAAGGATTCGGTGCCGCCTAAACTTTCAGCAAATTGAATCAATTGAATACCTTCTAACACTTGTTTAGCCGTCTCTTCACTATCTACTTCAAAGGACAACATCCCACCAAAGCCAGTGGTTTGAGATTTATTCACTTCATAGCCTGGATGTTCTGGAAGGCCAGGGAATAATACCTTTGTTACCTTCGGTTCTTGTTTCAACCATTCTGCTAGAGCGATGGCATTCTTTTGATGCTGTTCCATACGTAGTGCCAAAGTTTTGATGCCACGAATGACAAGCCAACTATCAAAAGCAGATAAACACGCGCCTACGGTCTTATAAATAAGGCGCAATTGGGCTGCCAATTCATCATCTTTTACAATGGTAAATCCAGAAATTACATCATGATGACCACCGATAAATTTAGTCCCACTATGGACAACAATATCTGCACCAAGAGTTAATGGTTTTTGGAAATACGGGCTTAAAAATGTATTATCTACGATAACGAGTGCATTTCGGTCATGTGCCATTTTACTCAATGCACGAACGTCGGTAATTTCCATCATCGGATTTGTAGGTGTTTCAATATAAACCGCTTTAGTATTAGGTTTAAATGCTGCTTGTACAGTATCAAGGTCTGAGGTACCTACATAAGTAAATTCAACACCGTTCTTTTCGTAGATATTAGTAAATAATCGAATGGAGCCACCATACAAATCATCCCCTAAAATAACATGGTCTCCAGGGGAGAACAAATGAAATACTGCATCAACAGCAGCCATGCCAGAAGAAAAAGCGATAGCATCAGTACCTTCTTCAAGACCTGCAATTAATGTTTCAAGACGATCTCGAGTTGGGTTAGACTCACGTGTATATTGGAATCCTGTTGTTTCACCTAAACCAGGATGCGTAAATGTACTGGACATATAAATGGCTGGAGAGATTGCCCCTGTACTATCTGGCTTACCCCCACCGTGGACACATTTTGTATTAAACTTCATCGTATTGTCTCCTTATATATCTAATAAGATATGTTTCTATCTGCAAACTACAACCGTAGATAATATAATTCCTGTATTTAACTAGGAAATAATAATCCCACTCCGAAACTATAGTATTATAATATATCTATTATAAAAAGTACGATGTGCTTAGTCAATTAAAAGGGCTTGTCATATAGCTAAATCCCCCCATTGAGTCATATGTATTTTGAATGAGTTGCCATAACTTTTAGTTACAAAGACTTACCAATAAAAATACTTTTATCGATTCACACATCTCTAAATATACTCATACTGGTATGCATATTGTAATTATATATTACCTTATCTATACTTATATGAGCATAAGTAACTGTAATTTTAATTATCATTTTGAGGTATCATGAACAATACAACAAAATCATTTATATTAATTACGATATTAGTAATCTCATTGGTTACATCCCTTCAATTTGGATCTACATTTATTCCTCTAGACGATATACTCAATAGTTTGTGGTCTCATCTAGGAATAAAACCACTATCCATTCCCCCTATGACAAACACAATCATTTGGGATATTCGTTTACCTAGGCTTCTCTACTCTATAATAACTGGCATTGGACTTTCTGCAGTAGGTCTTTTAATGCAAACAGTAACGCGTAATGCCTTAGCAGACCCTTATGTATTAGGTGTTTCATCTGGCGCTAGTACAGGTGCTGTTTTTGCAATTATTTGTGGTGGATTACCTCTATTGGGAGCCTATAATACACCATTATTCGCAGCACTGGGTGCAATTTTATCTATTATATTAGTTTTACTATGTGTTGGTAAAAGTAATAGCCCTGTAAAACTCATTCTTATCGGTATGGGAATGACAGGTATTTTCTCAGCCTTAACGATGATGATTATCTATGGTGCCAAACACGAGGCACAGGTGCGAAGTGCCATGTTCTGGTTATTGGGTAGTTTTTCTGGAATTCAATGGAAAGATTTACCATTATCCGTTATCGTGGTAGTACTATTTTGTTTATTTATCTATATCTATAAACAGGATTTAGATGTATTACTCCTTGGTAATCAAGAAGCTGCTAATATGGGACTTTCAGTAAAAACACTACAGTTATCTATCGTTATTACCTCATCTATTGTAATTGCAACCTTAGTATCTAAAGTTGGTGTTGTTGGTTTTATCGGACTCATCATTCCACACCTTGCTCGTATTACAGGCGGCCCAAAGCACAAAAATACCCTTATATTCAGTATCCTCATCGGTAGTATTGTCATGATTTGGTCCGATGTCTTATCAAGAGCACTATACAGTCCAGAAGAGATTCCAATTGGTGTTCTTACATCCTTATTAGGAGCACCATTATTTATATGGATCATTATGAAACGATATAAAAATATCGGTTAATTACACAAATAAGGTTCTTCCATCCATTATTTCTAAAAAAGGAATTATATGTATATAGTTAATCACCTAAGTTTTTCCTATCCCAATAAGCCCGTATTACACGATATTACAGTTCAATTTCCTGAAAATCAAATAACAGCTATTATCGGACCAAACGGATGTGGAAAATCGACATTATTAAAACATCTATCCAAATCAATTCATTCCAAAGATTCTATCACGTTAAATGGTGAACCTTTAGAATCAATTAACTCATCACGATTTGCTAAATCAGTGGCAATCTTATCTCAAATGCACGATGCTATGATTGATGACTTCCTTGTAAAAGATATTGTTCTCATGGGACGTTATCCACACAAAACTCGATTTGGTAATTATACGAAACAAGATGTCTCTATTGCACAATCATACATGGAACATATTGGAATTACCCATCTTGCAGATGAGCAAGTACAACATCTTTCAGGTGGGGAATTGCAGCGTGCCTTTATTGCAAAAGCCTTAACACAAGAACCAACTATATTATTACTCGATGAACCAACAAATCATCTAGACCTAAAATATAAACTAGCTTTAATGAAAGAATTGCAACATTTTGAAGGAACGGTTATTGTCGTTCTTCACGATCTACAACTAGCAGCCACCTATTGCGATAATATTGTATTAATGAATAAGGGCCGTATTATACAAACGGGTACTCCACAAGAGGTATTGACACCAGGATTATTAGCACCAGTATTTGAAATTCCCTTTACCACAACACTAGAGAATGGAATCTATCGTATCCAATATTAGTGCAATCCAATTCATATATTAGTATAACCATAATGGTATTCTCTTATTTTTAACGAGGACTGCCCTCGTATTTATATTGTTAACAGAAAGGAAAAAATAATGTTAAACAAAGTAAAACGCTTCACCCTTCTAGGACTATTAGTTGCAGGTACGACACTCGCCTTTACAGGTTGTGGCACTACATCACAACAAAGCACACAAACTGCACAAGCAGTCGCAAATTGGAGCGAAACATTTGATGGAACAACGACAAACTTTTCCGTAAGTGCACCACCTACACATGCTGTATCCATGTCCCAAGCAACCACAGAAATGATGCTTCAACTTGGTCTTGCTGATAAAATGGCAGGTACTGCCTTTAAAGAGGAAGAAATCTACGGACCTTTACAAGGTGAGTACGACAAAGTGAAAGTTTTGTCTGATAAATGGCCTTCCTACGAAGTATTCATGAGTGTTAAACCTGATTTCGCTACAGGTTGGCCTGACTCTTTCAGTAAACGCGCAATCCCAGCAGACAAAATGATTGCAAATAATGTTAATATTTGGATTCCAGAATCTATGCTTTCCACTAAAGCCGATTTAGAAACTAATTTCAAAGACATGATTATGCTAGGAAAAATCTTTGGTGTAGAATCAAAAGCTAATGAATGGGTTACATCTCAACGTGACACACTTTCAAAGGTACAAGCACAATTAAAAGATGTCCCAAGAAAACGCGTATTTATCTATGATTCAGAGGATGGTCAGCCATTCACAGCATTTGAAGGTTATACTACAAATATCCTTCGTTTAATCGGTGCTGATAATGTTATGAGTGGTCTCGGCGTGGATAAAACTTGGGCTAAAGGCTCTTGGGAAACAGTAATCGCACAAAACCCAGACTATATTATTATTGCTGATTATGGTAACTCTATCCGTAATGATGACGATTTCCAACAAAAAATCGCTAAATTAAAATCTAATCCTCAATTGCAAGATATTACAGCAATTAAAGAAAACCATTTCATTCGTGTAAAATTATCTGAAATCACACCTGGTGTTCGGACTGTGGATGCACTAAAACGCTTGGCACAAGAAATTCACGGTATTACAATTCAATAAAATCTAAATAAGTAAAAGGTCTGAAAAATGCCAAAAATTGCATTTTTCAGACCTTTTATTTTAATAACAATATATATTTAGACTGTTAATAACCAATCAACCAACAACCATAGCACAACCAAAACAACTATTAGACCTATGGTCAATGGTGTAGATGGCGTCGCATCAATAAATCCATATTTATGTGCCATTTGTTTTGTAATGACTTCTACCCCTGTTGGGTTTCCAAACCGGTTAGCCGCGGTCTTTCCAGGCAAGGCCATCAATATGAGTACTGCAGGAATCCCGACAAAAGGAATGAGTGCCAATAGAACAGGCCATCCGGACCAACCAAGATCATGTAAACGTCGAACAGCAACGGCTACACCTGGTATGATAAATCCAATGGATAAAATAAAAAGGACTACCAAACCTAGACCAACGCCTGTCGTACCCGATACGGGTATTACACAACTAATAGCAGCGCATATAAACAATATAATGGCTATAATTAATTGGTACACAAGCATAAAATGCCAGTATTCACTGCGACTAGCACGGCCCTCAAAATCCGCATATTTATGAACTACACAGTGTTTAAAGTTTTCTATAAAACCCAATTCATAGGCATCAAGTGGTAATGGAATATTTTTCATATGCCCACAATAAGGACAATAACGCTCTGAACTAGGTATTCTTTGTCCACACTTTGGACAAGCACGCATGCCGAACCTCTTTCTACAATATGATTTACATAATACTTAGTATCTAATTCGAATTATTTAGTTTCATCTATTATTCATTTTACAATATTTTTCAATATAGTCAATAAATCCATATTTAAACTTTCATAAAATTTTCATATAAAAAGAACCTCGTCTTACCAAATGGTAAAACGAGGTTTGACTAGAACATGCCTCTAGCATTAAAGGATACCCATGCGCTTTCAACAAACTGCTGGGTGAAAACCCAAATATATAAAATTATAGCCACTGCTCCCATTAATATATCTTCTCTTACAGTAGGCGTATGCTCTAAACCTAACTGTTGTTCCATAACAGGTGTAACAGTGGTATATCCTGTTTTATCCCCATACGCATTAATAGATGCATCACCTTGTTTCACAAGATTGGATAAGAGTACAAAAACACCAACAATAGGAATAAATATTAACAAAAAGTTTAAGCCACTTTTTCCAACATCATGCAAACGACGACAGGTAATAGCAAGACTAGGCAGAAAATATATGATTAGCAATATAATGAGTAATACTATTGCATAGTCACTGGCAGCTGATGTATTGCCTAGTACCATATCTACGATGATGCCGAATACAACTAGACCATCTACAATGATTTCACGGCACACCATAAATCGCCAAAACTCACTACGACTGGTACGACCAGAGAAGGTGACATATTGTTTAAACCCACGTTTAAGGGCATCCATATAACTTACATCATATATCATATTTTGATTCATAGGCCCTCCTTATCACTCTGCATATTTTTGATCATATGGCACAATCGACTCAATACGCCACGTATCATGCTCATATATCATCTTGATAAACATTCGATTAGGATAGGCTTTATCTGTGAAAGTTATATCAAAGGAAATACGATCTACATCGTCATCATCTCTCAACACCCCCTGTAGAAGGAGCGAAGACATTTGACGATTATGAGTAGCTTTAACAGATTTAACCCATTGATCATAGGTGCCATATTTTTCACGTTCTCGATGAGCCAATAAACGATATGCCTCTTGATATTGTTCCTTATTAAGATATGCATAATAATTTATTACAACCTGTTTAGCGGATTCAACAGCTGTACTACTACCTAAGGTCTTTTGTGCCATAATCATAAACGCACCAGGTTGCATCTGTAAATACGCATCGATTTCCTTATCTGCAGCAGAGGAAAAACTATATATCCCTATGCCCCAACTAACAGCAGTCAGAATAATGGTAGCAATAATACTTATTCTACTATACGATGTACGCACCACATTACTAGAACTATCTAGATTTTGTATATTGTTTTCTATTTCATCGCTAAATAAATCAATTTCTTCAAAGGGCTCTGCTGAGCTTTTACCAACAGGATGTTTCTTTGTACCTCGCAACAATAATACGATAACGATTAGAATGCCTATATAGGGAATAAATCCTAATAGCAAAAGCCATTCGCTATTATTTGTATCATGTAAACGGCGTACCATAGCACCCAAATTAGGCAATGTTAGGGCCATAATCGAAATGAACCACAGTGCAAAAACTATGCCAATCGTATATATAAATAGGGCACTATGAAGAGATAGTAATCCTAGTACGGCTAAGCACACACCAACAATCAAATGTTCAACGAGCATAAATCGCCAAAATGCACCCCGAGAAATGGTGCCAGAAAAATCACAATACCGATCTATAATATTATCTTTTATTGTATCAATTACTAATTGTCGTATCATTAAACATCCTTTTTCTCAAACGACAGGGCAACTATATTATGCACCAGCCTTTAAAACGGCTTGTTTATTTACTATACTACGTAACACCAGAATATTATGCACCAGCATTGAGTACAGCTTGTTTCATAGATTGTACGTAATCAAATAATGCTTGATCTGCATTTTCCCCATGTTCAGCAATGATTTTAACAATAGCAGAACCTACGATAGCACCATCGGATACACGCGCCATAGCTTCCGCTTGTTCAGGCTTGGAAATACCGAAGCCAACGGCTACAGGAATATCTGTGTATTTGCGAATGGTTTCAACGATGGATTTAATATCCGTCTTGATTTCGCTACGCATACCGGTAACGCCCAAGGACGATACACAATACACGAAACCTTCCGCTTCTTTTGCGATCATTTCGATGCGATTTTCAGATGTTGGGGCAATCAAGGATACTACTTCAACACCATGTTTATGAGCAATTGTTCCAAGTTCACCTTTTTCTTCAAACGGCATATCCGGCACAATAACGCCAGAGATACCCACCTCTTCACAGAGGGTAAAGAATTTTTCACGACCGAATACATAGATAGGATTCAAATAGGTCATGAATACGAGTGGCACTGTCACCGCATCATCACCAGTACGCAAACGGCGTACCATATCGAAGATATCGTGAATTTTTACACCTGTAGACAATGCACGCGTGCTTGTTCTTTTTGATATTTTGCATTTACTAAAAAATCTCTT
>ERZ773007.1376-NODE-1376-length-11428-cov-31.327618_pt1 | contig 11428 bp, 6 predicted proteins | sample MGYA00580665_ERZ773007 | MGnify/ENA primary metagenome ERZ773007 (study PRJEB29015, sample SAMEA2738122) | human oral metagenome | biome: human oral; feature: human-associated habitat; material: saliva | place: China | collected 2167 ... | reverse complement strand
AGCGCACTGTTGTCGGGCGTCTGCGGGAGATCACCGGTCTGGACATTCGAGGAGCGCATGACCTGCTGGAAGCCACGAGTGACACAGGTGCCTACGTCTCGATGCACGCGGCGATCAAGCGTCTGGCGGTGAAGCTGTCCAAGATCTGCAACGACCTGCGCCTGCTGTCCTCCGGACCTCGTGCGGGGCTGGGGGAGATCAGGTTGCCTGAACGCCAGGCCGGATCCTCCATCATGCCGGCCAAGGTCAATCCGGTGATCCCCGAGGTGGTGAACCAGGTCTGCTTCAAGGTCATGGGTAACGATGTGGCGCTGACCTTCGCCGCTGAGGCGGGACAGCTTCAGCTCAACGTCATGGAACCGGTGATCGCCCAGGCGATTTTCGAGTCGATCAATCTGCTCACCCGCGGGATGTCGACCCTGCGGGAACTGTGTGTCGTGGGGATCGAGGCCAACGAGGAGGTATGTCGCCGCAATGTGCTGGACTCGATTGGAATCGTTACCTACCTCAACCCGGTGATCGGTCATCACAACGGCGACCTGGTGGGCCGTGAGTGCGCCCGTTCAGGACGCAGCGTGCGAGAGGTGGTTCTGGAGATGGGGCTGCTCGAAGAGTCTGTTCTTGATGAGATTCTCAGCCCTGAGAACCTTCTGCGCCCCCATTTCCGCGACTTGAACGTCTACTCAGGATCCGATCCGTCAACTCCGCCGGTTGTGTCCACGGCGTCTGACTCGGAGGAGTAAGAGGAATCGGCCTTCCGAAGGCCGGCGGGCGGTCAGCGGCTTGTTGCACTGCCTCGCCGACCTCGGAAGGCCGATTCCGGCTCTATCCCGCAGGGCATCATGAGAAGGAACGGCAGGAGCGGATGACCGGGGCGTGAACGTCCTTGCCGATGATGTTGAGGCCTTGCGGATCCACCTTCGCCTGCGGAGGCCTGGAGTGCCAGAAGACGTAGTTCTGGCTGTCACCGTCGTTCGCGCCGAACGTGACTTTATTGGAAGCGCCAACCCAGACCGTGTTGTCGAAGCCGTTGATGGTCAGTGACTCGATCTCCCCTTCGACGACGACCACGAGACTTTGTGCGGTGATTGTTACGTCTCGAGCGCCTGCCGAGACCTTGACCACCTGATCGGTGGAGAGCTCGTTAGCGGTGACACTGACCTGATCGGAGGCCGGTATGACCTTGGTGGCCTGGGCCTCCGCCTGGGCACGGGTGTCCTCCGCGTCGTTGTCGGTCAGCTCGTCGTCGTACTCCTGGATATCGGAGGATGTGCAGTTGCCGTACTCCAGCGGATCCATGGGGCTGGTGTCCTCCAGCTTCCCAGTCGGCTCCTCCGCGGCCTCTGGGGCAGCGTCCTGAGCCTGGTCCGGTGGGGCCGAGGACGTCCCCCTGGCGCCGGTCCAGCCGACTGAGCAACCGGACAGGGTCAGTAGGCACGCGGCCATGAAGGCGGTGGAGCGCAGGAGCTGGGAGCGGGACAAGGGGGGACCTCATTCGGCAGACATGATTCGGCAGACATGGTGGTGCCGGTGGAACACGGAAGACCGCGCTCCACCGGCACCACAATTGGTCAGTGCGTCCAACTATAGCCGCACGGGGCGGATCAGGACTCCCCTCCCTGGGAGCCGGAGGTGCCTGCGTTGACGTTGGTCAAGTCATAGCGGGCAACGGCCTGGGCCAGGACGGAGCGGTCGAGGCGCCCCTGCTCCACCAGAGCCTGGAGGGCGCGCACCACCACCGACTGGGCGTCAATGAGGTAGTGGCGCCTGGCGGCGGCCCGGGTGTCGGAGAATCCGAAGCCGTCGGCGCCCAGCGTGTAGTAGTCGCCGGGCACCCAGGCGCGGATCTGGTCGGGGACCAGGTGGTCGTAGTCGCTGGTGGCGATGAAGGGGCCAGTGGCCTCGGAGAGCTTCTGCGTCAGGTAGGGGACCTGCCGCTCGCCGTCGGGGGCCAGGAAGTTGGCCTTCTCCACCTCCAGGGCCTGGCGCCGCAGCTCGTTCCAGCTGGTCACGGACCAGGTGGCGGCGCGCACGCCCCAGTCCTCGGCCAGGATGCGGCGAGCCTCCTCGATCCAGGGCACTCCGACGCCGGAGGCCAGGAGCTGGACCTCGGGACCCTCGCCGTCAGGAGCCGTGCTGATGCGGTGAATACCGCGCAGGATTCCCTCGACGTCGACGCCGTCGGGCTCAGCGGGCTGGTGGATCGGCTCGTTGTAAACGGTCAGGTAGTACATGACGTCGCGGTTGCGACCCGAGTCCGGGCCGTACCAGCGCTCCAGGGCGTCACGCACGATGTGCCGGATCTCGTAGGCGTAGGCCGGGTCGTAGCTGACGACTGCGTCATTGGTGGCCGCGATCATGGGGGAGTGGCCGTCCATGTGCTGGGTGCCCTCACCGGTCAGGGTGGTGCGCCCGGCGGTGGCCCCGATGATGAAGCCGCGGGTCAGCTGGTCGCCGGCGGCCCAGAACTGGTCGCCGGTGCGCTGGAAGCCGAACATCGAGTAGAAGATGTAGACCGGGATCATGGGCTCGCCGTGGGTGGCGTAGCTCGTTCCGGCCACCTGGAACAGGGAGACCGAACCGGCCTCGTTGATGCCCGTGTGCATGAGCTGACCGGAGGCGGACTCCCGGTAGGACAGCATCATGTCGGCGTCGACCGGCGTGTAGTTCTGACCCTGGGTGTTGAAGATCTTCTTGGTGGGGAAGAGTGACTCCAGCCCGAAGGTGCGCGACTCGTCCGGAACGATCGGGACGATGCGCCGTCCGATGCCCTTGTCCTTGATGAGCTCCTTGAGCAGACGCACGAAGGCCATCGTGGAGGCGACCTCCTGCTTGCCCGAGCCGCCCTTGAGGATGTCGTAGGTCTTGTCACCGGGCAGCTCGAGCTCGACACCGGCATCGCGGCGCTCGGGGATGAAGCCGCCGAGCTGGCGGCGCCGGTCCAGCATGTAGAGCAGCGAGGGGTCGTCGGCGGCCGGCCGGTAGTACGGCGGCATCTTCGGGTTGGCCTCGAGCTGCTCGTCGGTGATCGGGATGTGGAGCCGGTCGCGCAGGGCCTTGAGGTCGTCCAGCGTCAGCTTCTTCATCTGGTGGGTGGCGTTACGGCCGGCGAAGTGGCCGCCCAGGAGGTAGCCCTTGACCGTGTGCGCCAGGATGACGGTGGGCTGGCCCTTGTGCTCCGTGGCCGCCTTGTAGGCGGCGTACATCTTGCGGTAGTCGTTGCCGCCGCGCTGCAGGGCCCAGATCTCGTCGTCGGTCCAGTCCTTGACGAGCTCGGCGGTGCGCGGGTCGCGGCCGAAGAAGTGCTCACGGATGTAGGCGCCGTCGTTGGCCTTGAAGGTCTGGTAGTCGCCGTCGAGGGTCTCCATCATGAGGTGCTCGAGGGCGTGGTCCTTGTCCGCGGCGAGGAGCTGGTCCCAGCCACGGCCCCAGATCACCTTGATGACGTTCCAGCCCGCGCCCTTGAAGAAGGCCTCGAGCTCCTGGATGATCTTGCCGTTGCCGCGCACCGGGCCGTCGAGACGCTGCAGGTTGCAGTTGATGACGAAGGTCAGGTTGTCCAGGCGCTGCTGGGCGGCGAGCTGGAGCATGCCGCGGGACTCGGGCTCGTCCATCTCACCGTCGCCGATGAAGGCCCACGTGTGCTGCTGCGACGTGTCCTTGATGCCGTTCATGTGCAGGTAGCGGTCGAACCAGGCCTGGTAGATGGCCTCGGCGGGACCCAGGCCGAGCGAGACCGTGGGGAACTCCCAGAAGTGGTCGAGCTGGCGCGGGTGCGGGTACGAGGGCAGGCCGTGCTCCGTGGAGACCTGCTGGCGGAAGCCGTCCATCTCCTCTTCGGAGAGGCGGCCCTCGAGGAAGGCGCGGGCGTAGGGGCCGGGGGAGGCGTGTCCCTGGAAGAACACGTGGTCGCCGCCGCCGGGGTGGTCCTTGCCGCGGAAGAAGTGGTTGAGGCCGACCTCGTAGAGGGTGGCAACCGATGCGTAGGACGAGATGTGTCCGCCGACCTTGACGCCGGGGCGCTGAGCGCGCGTCACCTGGACGGCGGCGTTCCAGCGAATCCAGCGGCGGTATTCGCGCTCCATGGCCTCGTCGCCGGGGAAGTAAGGCTCCTGGTCAACGGGAATGGTGTTGACGTAGGGGGTCGTGTACTCCTGGGGGAGTTGAACGCCGTTGCGGCGCGCCTCGTCCAGCATGTGCAGCAGGATGTAGCGTGCACGGGGGCCGCCCTTTTCGTTGATGAGCCCGGACAGGGACTCAACCCATTCGGCGGTCTCCTGGGGGTCGTTGTCGGGAACCTGAGGGATCAGGCCGTTGACGACGGGGTGGGACTCGTGGAGTTGGCTCACGGTGTACCTTCTCGCTTGACTCGGTGCTGCTCGCGCAGCCTGTGTGAGCGGTGTCCTCTGGCGACACCGCACATATCGGGACCATTGTCCCACTATTGGCAGACCTTTGCGAGTGTTTGCCTCGGCTTGTGACTATGACGTGCGTATCACCGGTTGGTAGGTGTTCCGCGCCGAGTGAATCCGCTGCTCAGGTGGGCCAGTGATCGCAGGGGTCTTTTATCGTGGTCTATCCCTTGCATTCCAGTAGCTCCAATGCCCTAGGATGAAGGCGTGAACGTTGATATGACACTGAGCGCCAGCTCGTTGATGGGTGGTGCTGCGTGATGGCAGTGAGCCTGGGTTTTGCGTCCGATGCGATCGTGCAGGAGTTCTACGTCGATGACGACGTCGATCAGGGTGTGCGTGACGCGATTGAAGGGGAGACGGGGCATCCGCTCGTGGACGTCGATTACGCGGACGTCGTGGATGGCGCGATCGTTTGGTGGCGCGCGGATGACGCTGAGGAAGAGGACCTCGCGGATGTGCTCGTGGATGCGATGTCGAACCTGGACGATGGTGGGCTGATTTGGGTGCTGATTCCTAAGCCGGGTCGGCCGAATTCTGTGCGGGTTGGTGACGTGGAGGAGGCCGCGGAGATCGCGGGCCTACATGCGACGACGTCGACGGCGCTGGGGCAGAACTGGGCGGGTGTGCGCCTGACCGCGCGTCCGCGGTCGCGTCGCTAGTTTCATCGACGAGGCCGGGGCGGGGCACCGCTCTTCTGTGCTGTGTCGCTCGGTTTCGGATGTGACCGTACGTGCCTCTTCTGGTAGATTGGCGCGTGCGTGGGGCCTTTAGCTCAGTTGGCTAGAGCATCTGGTTTACACCCAGAAGGTCATCGGTTCGAGCCCGGTAGGGCCCACAAAACGGCAGGGGCCGGAAGCGAAAGCTTCCGGCCCCTCAGTGTTTGCTGCGAGCACTGCGTGCGACGCGAGTCAGTCCTCCTCGCGCTCCTCGGTGTGTGAGGTATCTTCCTGCTCTATCAGCTCCCGGCGGGCTGCCTCGAGGCTGTTACGCACGTCCACTTCAAAAGTATCGTAAGGACTGAAATTATGTGCGCAAACATATAGTAGTAGCTCTTCGTAATGGTCGATAGCTACTTCAAGAAAACCCGACAATTGGTATGCTCTGGCGAGCATAAAATATGCCGAAGGTACCTGCGGGTCAAGCCAGCCCCAGAGGTTAACCTCCCTAATGATGCTGCCCTCAAAGTGTTGTAATACTTTATGAACCTTCTCTTTGTGTAAGCACTGTTCGTTGATGTCAACAGTCATCGCGTTGCTAGTACTTGTAGAAGAGTCGGCGATAAGATAAATCGCATTGGCTAAGATAATATCTTCGCCGGAGTTAAGAGAAGGATGGTCGGCCTGAAGGTAAGCTACGTGTGTTAGTGTTTGATAGAAGCAATCTAGAAATGGAATGCTACGGAAGAGAAAGTGAGAGTGTTTCTGATAGCTCATCGCGCGGAGTTGCTCGATTATGGTGTGTGTCGCCTGCTTTGCTCTCTCACTGTCACTATCTCTTGATATCTGCGCTAATTGATGTGTGAGTATCGCGGATGTCGTTTCGGCTGCCTTGTCGCGCACATCAGGTGTCCAGTGGAGTCGCATCGCGTGAGCCTGAAGCCGATGAATGCTCACTGTTGTACCGTCTGTTGTTTCGTCAATGAGGGACGAATCAATGAGTTCGGTGTATGCGCATATTGAGAATAAGTTCGTCTCGTCTTTGACCCAGCGAACGGGAACGCCATACTCAGATAGGTAGCACAGTGAAACAAGAATATTCTCGGCGCACTCTCGTATATCGGGATCAGAGATCCTCTCGAGTGCGGACACGCCTGCAATTTGCAGAGCGGAAATGACTCCCGCATTGTCCCTAGTGGCAACTGTAGAGTCCAAGAGCTTCTCTGTCGGGTATTGCTGAAGCATGGAATAGTACTGTTTGAGTCGGTTGATATTGAGCCAGGTGCACGTATTAGCAGCTCGTCCAATGGCAAGGGGAAGGTCACCAAGAAGTTGGGCGATTTGGTTTGCGGTGGCTTTGTCGTCATCTTCAGTTGCCTGTGTAAGAAGTTGTATTGACTCCTGTCGAGAAAAAGTGCTCAAATTAAAAGGTAACCAACCGTGCTGATGGCTCCAGTTTCCTCCATGTCGTGTGGTAACAATGACGTGAACGTTAGGGGTCTTAGGTAATAGTTCATCTATTCTTGTGGACTTCTCAACATTGTCGAGAACTATTAGAATTTTCTCACTATTCTGGGAAGGGAAAGTGGAGAGTGCTCGATTCAATTCGACTTCCGGGTATTCGTTGGGCTTCAACTGAAGGCCGAACTTCACTTCGCTGATTGCAATTACTTGGTTCTTAATCATGTCCTCTGATTCAGCGTTAATCCATGCAACGAGTGTCCATTCCTCATCTTCGCATCTTTTTGCAATTGAGGCTGCGAGGCGCGTCTTTCCGCTCCCTGCTGGGCCGATCAGGACGCAGAATGTTGCCTCGTCGCTAGCGCCTGAGCCAAAGATGGCGTCATGAAGCGCTATGCCGTCGCATGTTGGATTACGTTCGATCCAGTGCTTCAGCGGTTGTGGGCGGCTACCCCATGTTGAGTTGTTGGGTTGATGTGAACGACGGTTGCTGAGTTCATTCTCTACGGTTGTCCGGAGCCGTTCGATTTGGTTCTTAATTTCTTGATGCTCTTTACTGTGCGTTTCTGACGTGTTCGTGACAAGGTTTTGCAGCTCTTCAAGTGCTGCGCCGATCTCACTAAGCTGTTTGACCGTAGCCTTAAGCACGGCCTTGTTATAGTTTGGAGATTTCGGGGCGAGGATCAAATACTCGCGAGCAACGCAGTGGAGGAGAGAGTCGAGGTACTTCCGCTCCCCAGGCGTATAGTCTGCTCGTACCTGTGTTGATTGTTTCAGAACGTAGGCGTGGAATGTTTTGGCTTCGGTGATTGATTTGCATAACGCGTTGTCGTCATCGAGGAGTCGTGCGATAGTTCTTTTGGTCGATGTCTCAAGGCGTCCGATGAATAGGTCAATACTCTTCTCGTCATGGCCCGACCTACCTAGCTGGTCCTCGATGGAGGCCAGCTCATCGGTAATCGAGTTTCTGAGCGCGCCGCTCATCTGTGCTTCCGCACTTCCGAAAGTTTCGTCTTTGAGGCTGCAGGCGAGCTGGTAGAGTTCCTGCCCACCTTCTATTGCATCAGCGACGAAGCCGAAGCCAGCCACTTTCACAAGAGACTTGACGATGGTGGCGGAGATGTTGAATGCTGCTCTCACTGTGCTCATGGACACAGTCTACACATCGAAGCTTGTGCCTGTGACCGCACGTTAGAACGCGCGAGGTGTGGGGCCGGAAGCTCTTGCTTCCGGCCCCACACCGTGCCTGTCTGCCTGTTTGTCAGCGCGCGCTTGCTGTGCCCGAACGCGCTCCTGAAGTGACCGTCAGAGCGTTGGGTGCTCAGGCCTCGTGAATGCGCTCCTCGACGACGTCCTCGCCGGCGACGAGCTTGCCGGACGCGCCCGCCCCCAGCTGCTCCATGGCCAGGCGGCCCACCATCTGCTGGTTCGTCGTCGTGCGCTGCGAGCGCGCACCCGACAGGAAGCTGAAGAACCAGTTCACCAGCGTGCCCACCTGCGACTTGAAGCCGACGATGTACAGCAGATGCAGGAAACACCAGGCCACCCACGCGGTGAAGCCCGTCATCTTCGTGTTGCCCATCTTCACGACCGCCTTGAAGCGCGCGATCGTCGCCATCGACCCCTTGTCGAAGTAGGAGAACTCCGTGGCCTTCGGCTTGCGGCCCGCCAGGCGCGCCGCCACCGTGTCGGCCGCGAAGCGCGCCGACTGGATGGCACCCTGCGCGACGCCGGGCACGCCCGGGAACGCCATCATGTCACCCAGCACGAAGATCTCGGGGTGACCTGGCAGCGTCAGGTCCTTGTTGACGGTGACGCGGCCTGCGCGGTCCACCTCGGCGCCCGTGGCCTCGCCGAGGGCCCGGCCCAGCGGGCTCGCAGACACGCCCGCGGCCCACACCTTGCACACGGACTCGATCCGCTCCTCCTCGCCGGACTTGTACTTCAGCGTCACGCCCTCGGCGTCCACGTCGGTGACGAAGGCGTTCATCTTCATCTCGACCCCCAGCTTCGCCAGCGCCTCCTCGGTCTTATGGCCGAGCTTCTCGCCGAACGGGGGGAGTGGATGAGCTGCGCCGTCCACCAGGATGACGCGCGCCTTCGTCGGATCGATGTTGCGGAACTCGCCCTTAAGTGTGTGAGAGGCGAGCTCGCGGATCTGTCCGGCCATCTCGACGCCCGTCGGGCCCGCGCCCACAACAACGAAGGTGAGGAGCTTGCCCACCAGAGCAGGATCGGTCTCGATTTCGGCCAGCTCGAACGCGCCGAAAATACGTGCACGCAGCTCGAGCGCGTCATCGATCGTCTTCATGCCCGGTGCGAACACCGCGAAGTGGTCGTTGCCGAAGTAGGACTGGCCCGCGCCCGCCGCCACGATCAGGGTGTCGTACTCGGTGCGCTCGTACTTGTTGTGGTTGCGCCACTTGACGACGCGCGCCTCGACGTCGATCTCCTCGACGAGAGCCTGCAAGACCGTGACGTTCTTCTGGCGGCGCAGGATCTCGCGCGTCGTGGGGGCGATGTCGCCCTCGGAGAGGATACCCGTGGCCACCTGGTAGAGCAGGGGCTGGAACAGGTGGTGCGACGTGCGGGCCAGGATGGTGATGTCGGCGTCGACCTTCTTCAGTCGGCGAGCAGCCGTCAGGCCAGCGAAACCGGAGCCAATAATGACGATGCGATGGCGGGGCATAAGACTCTCCTTTGATAAAGCAAGGCTAATCTTACCTAAATACGGTGCGCATAAAGTGTGAGGTCTCACGCACCCGTCTCTAGCGTTCCGACGCCGAGAACAGCTCCGCCGCCGCGAGAGGATCGGGCTTGCCCGTCGCCGTCGTCGGCAGCTCGTCCACGACCACGATCCGCCGCACCTTCTCCCACGGCGCCAAGGCCTCGCTCAGGGCCTCCGACAGCGCGTCGGCGTTCATCGACGAGGCCTGGGCGCGGCCCCTGGGGGAAGGCACGATGAGCGCGGCGACGATCTGCCCCCAGCGCTCGTCCGGCAGCCCCACGACGAGGGCGTCGGACACCGTGTCCAGGGTTCGTAGCGCGCGCTCGACGCTCGGGGGAGCCACCAGCTCACCGGCCGTGTTGATCATGCGGTGGGCGCGTCCCACCATGTGCAGCCAGCCGCCGGCGTCCCTCGTCGCCAGATCGCCGGTGCGCAGCCACTCCTCGCCGGTGACGACGCCGGGGCCTCGCACCCAGATCTCGCCCATCTCGCCGACGCCTGCCTCGCGCTCGGGGGTGGCCATCACCCGCAGGTCAACGTAGGGGAACGGAACGCCCAGCGATCCGGCGGGCGCGCCGCTCTGCGGCGTCGCAACCGTTCCGGCCCCCGACGTCTCCGTCATGCCCCACACGTGGATGGGAGACAGGCCCACGCGACGCATCGCCTCCGCCAGATCCGCCGTCATCGCGTCCCCGCCGATCAGCGGGCGCGTCCACGAGGACAGATCGCCGCCGCCACGCTCATGTTCGTCAAGCAACGCACGCACGATCGCGGGCACGGCGAACATCATCGTGATCCGAAAGCGCCCAATCGCGTCCAGCACGCCGCGCGCATCAAAGGAACCCGGGAAACCCAGCGTCACCAGCGTCCCGCCGTGCGTCCACACGTCCATCGACGTGCCGTTGAAGCCTCCGATGTGGCTGGCGGGCGCGCACACGCCCACGACCGACGAGGTCGGTGCGTAGTCGAAACCCTCGCGGAAATTCGTCGACCCCCACCACATGACCTCGTGGGTCAGCTCGACGGGACGCGGCATCCCCGTCGACCCAGAGGTGAACAAGATGGCCGCCAGCCCGGTGCCGCAGCGCGCGGGCGCTGAGCTCATCGGCGCCGCGCGATCCACCCAAGCAGCCAGGTCACCAAACGACGCCCGGCGCGCGCCCGCGGAGGCCAGGGCGAGCGCAGTGGGGGAGGAAGCCTCGTCGTGGAACACCCACGAGACGTCCGCCTGCGCGCACATCGACGCGAGCGCGGAGGCAGGCATGCGCGGGGAGAGCGGAACCGTCACCGCGCGCAGCCACGAGGCCGCCACGTGCACGATGTAGTGCCACGGCGAGTTCGCCCCGACGACGCCGATGCGCGTGCCCTCGCCGATGCCCGCCTCCGCGAAGGCGCGAGCCAGGCGAGCGACCGTATCGGCGGCCTCGCGCACGCTCCACTCCTGGCCCGTCACCGCGTCGACCAGGGAGAGCCGCTCGGGGTGGCGGCGCGCGGCGGCCAGGAGGGCCCGCGCGGGCGAATAGTCGGGGATCACGAAGCCGAGGCGGCCTTCGCGGCTGCCATGGCCGCGTGACGTTCCGAGCGCTCCTTCAGGCGCGCCAGCACCGAACCGGCCTCCTGGAGCGTCGAGCCGGAATTGGCGATGTGGCGCAGCTGCTCGGGGATCTCAAAGCCGCGGGCACGCATGCCCTTGGCCCACAGCAGGCCCGCACGGTAGGAGGAACGCACGAGGGGCCCTGCCATGACGCCGGCGAAGCCCATCTCCTCGGCCTCAGCGGCCAGCTCCACGAACTCCTCCGGATGCACCCAGCGGTCAATCGGGTGATGCAGGGGAGAGGGACGCAGGTACTGCGTGAGCGTCAGCAGGTCACAGCCCGACTCATGCAGATCGCGCATGGCGGCGCTGACTTCCTCGCGCGTCTCGCCCATGCCCAGGATCAGATTCGACTTGGTGACCATGCCGCCGTCGTGGGCGCGCTTGATCATCGCGAGCGAACGATCGTAGTTGAAGGCGGGACGAATCTTCTTGAAGATGCGTGGCACCGTCTCCAGGTTGTGCGCGAAAACCTGCGGGCCGGCCTCGATGACCATGTCGATTGACTCGGCCTGACCACGGAAGTCGTCCACGAGGAGCTCCACGCCCGTGCCCGGGTTGAGCTCGTGGATGA
>ERZ773007.1375-NODE-1375-length-11430-cov-3.917363_pt1 | contig 11430 bp, 9 predicted proteins | sample MGYA00580665_ERZ773007 | MGnify/ENA primary metagenome ERZ773007 (study PRJEB29015, sample SAMEA2738122) | human oral metagenome | biome: human oral; feature: human-associated habitat; material: saliva | place: China | collected 2167 ... | reverse complement strand
AGAAATAAATTATATTTTAAATCAAAATAAACTCCAGATCAGAAAAGTATCAATTAATTCGATAAATATCATACTTTCCTAATTTGGAGTTTACTATTAATTTATTTTTTTAATTTATCTAATTCATTAAGTTCTAAGATACATTCAGTTTCATTAACAACTAAACAAGGAATACCGATTTTCATATTACCTCTTATTCCTTCGAACTGTGAATATGTATCTCTAATATATAGGAATTCTTTAAAATTTCTTAATGAAGTCATTACTTCAACTTCTTTATATGTAATCCCTAATTCTGATAATTTTTCTTTAAACGGCGCTGTATCTGGACAGCTTTCTGCAAAATATAAAATATATTCCATTATCTACTAATCTCCTTTTTAATTCACTAACTCTATTATATCACTTTTATCGTTTTCTTTGTATTTTTACCCTCTGAATTGAAGATGAAAATACTGATGCAAGTAATATCCCCATAGCGATTGCTCCAGCTTGAAGTATTGTCTCTATACCTACCTTAGATGCCACTCCATAATTCTTAGTTACAATATTTTGCATAGTATTATACATACCATACCCTGGAACTAAAGGTACCATACCTGTATAAATAAATATAGTTGCTGGTAATTTTAAAATCTTAGAGGCATTCGTAGAAAGAACACCTACACAGACTGCTCCAAGAAAACTACTTACTACAACATCTGCTAATAGCAAATTAGTCACTACATGGACCAACCAACCGATGGCACCAATTAACCCACAAGTAAATATGGACTTCTTAGGTGCATTAAAGAAAATACCAAAAGATGCACTAACCACAAAACCAGCTATAAATTGTATAAAAATATTATTCTCCATACTCTCTCCTTACACCAATTTTAATCCCATAACAACACCAAGCGCAATAGCTGTAGATACAAAGATTGCTGCTTGTATTCCTATCATTCCAGACAGATAATCCCCAGCCATAAAATCACGAACAGCATTTGTGACCTGAACTCCAGGAACAAGAGGCATCAGGCTCATAATAATAATACTAAATGGATTATGTATCAAGAAAATTTTATTTAATAACAATACTAATACTGTTGCAATAAATGCTCCCAAGAAATTACTTACAAATAATGTCAGCTTATATTTCGAAGTAAATGTTATAAATGCAGCCTGTATAGCCATTATTACAAATGCAACCAGACTATCCTTAAAAGTTCCTCCAAACATTATTGCAAAAAATGGAGCAGATAAGGTTAGAGCAACTATAACCGAAGTAGTTGAATATCTTTTTTTCGCCTTTACCTCTTTCATTTTTTTAAATGCATAGTCTAGCGTACATCCACCCATTACCATCTTTCTAGATATATCGTTTAGAAGTGCAATCTTCTCTAAGTCACGATCTCCCAAAACAACCCTTCTCATTGTCGTATAAGTATTGTCGTTGTATGTAAAAGATACAATAATAAAGTTATACGTAACTAAAATATTCGCCGCTTTAATATTATCAAATGACTTATAGATTCTATTTACTGTATCTTCAACTCTATATACTTCTGCTCCATATGACAACATACTCTTAGCGATTTTTACACTAAAGTTCAGTAGCTTTTTAGCTTCTCTTTCATCATGTAAAGATTGCAACATACCTTTCCCTCCTTATTATAAAAAATTTTAAGTAATATTTTTTTATATTTATTTTTAAACTCAGCTACTTTATTTTCTTGAACTTCATTTGCTTTTTCTAACTGATTTAAAATATATTCGATTTTTGAAAGTTCTTGTTTTTGTTTTTTTATAAATAATTCATTTTTTTCTACTAATAAATACTTACCAAAATTAATCTCATCTTCAGATAACTTCATAACACCGGGTTTTGCAACTATAATCTCATATATATGACCATCTTCTTCAATAATATTTTCTGCTGTTATCTCATAACCTAATTCTTGCAGTTTTTCTCTAACAAAATTTTCTCCAACATTTGGCTGAAGTACTAAATTTGGTTTATTCGCTAATTTTTCTCTTCCTTTTTCTAGAATATCCGCTATTAGCTTTCCCCCCATACCACAAATTGTTATTACTTCAATATTATCACTTAACTCGATAGCATCTAAACCTGCAGCTTTACGACAATCGATAGTTCCAACTAATCCTTCTTCTCTAACATTTTTTATAGAAACTTTATGCGGTCCTTCAACAATTTCTCCTGCTACAGCATAATCAATTTTATTATTCTTAGCTAAATAAATTGGTAAATATGCATGATCACTTCCAATATCAGCTAATCTTCTGTTTTCTACATATTCTGCTACTAATTGTAATCTCTTATTAATTGCTAACATTCTATCTCCTCTATTAATCTAAAAAATCTTTACTAAAACTTGTCGTTATAATTGACTTATCTTTTTTATCAACATTTTCAAAATCAGTTATTATTGTATCACCGAATTCTGCTTTTAGTTTTTTAGAAAGTTTTCTAAATTTCTCTTCTTCTTTATAATCTTTTTGATAATACTTTCTTAAATCATAATCACTATAATTTCCTAATTTTAATCTTCTCTGTAAAGTTTCTTTTTTCTCAGAAATAGAGGCAATGTTTTTATTTCTATGTCCTAAAAGTTTAGAATATTTTTCTTTTTGAGACATATTAGAATATATTTTAAATATTTCTTTACAATATTTTTCTCCTTCATGAGAAAACCAGTTTTCTAGTTCTTTTTCCTTTTCAAACTTTTGTCTTACTATTTGCTGAATAAATTCTAATAAAATATTATTTCTTTTTTTATTAAAAGAAATAGCTAGAAGCTTGTCTGTTTCTAAGCCATTTTCCTGTTTCTTAAATGCTTCTTTTAGATTTTTTATATCTTCAAATTTTATTTCTTTCTGAAATATTTTATATACTTTTTCATCAGTATAGTCTAAATATTCTAATTTAAATATTTTATTACAAATATTAAAAATTATATTGTTAAAATTCTTAGCTTCTTCAAGTCTTTTTTTCATAATTTCTCTTTCATCTTCATAAAAATTTCTACATATTTTTTCTCTATCTTCATTATTTATTTTTATTTTTCTACTAAAAAAAATTTTTTTATCAAATTTTTCAAATTCTTCTTCGGTATAATCTTTTATAATAACATAATCATTTTTTATATTTCTATCCATTTTATTAACTTTAAAAAGAAATTGTTCGTTAGAACCAAGAAATTTGGCTTTATTATTTGAGAGTATTCCATAATAAGTTTCTGTTATATCTATATCTACATTATCATTTTCGTTAACATATTTTACTTCTCCATCACTAACAATTCTTTTTAAAATAATTCTCTTTTTATTTTTATTTTCATTTTCTTTCCAATTTCTTCCTATTTTCGTTATTCTATACTTTCCTGTTCCCATTCCAATCTCCTCATTTCCATTTTGATTTATTACAACATTTTTAAATTCAATCCATTTTACATCTTTCTAACCTAAAATACAATTTTCCATTTTTAGTATACCACATCAATATCTAATTTCAATAAAATAAGGAACTATTAAATATAGCTCCTTATCCCTACTTACTCATAATCCCCATCTATCCTCACTTTTCGTAAAATCAATCCTTCTTTCGCCTTTAGATCCAACTTAATTTTCCCATTTGAACCTGTTCTAAATGTTCTGCCTTCTGTTACCAGATCGATAAATCTTTCGTCCTGATAATTTGTTTCAAATTCCACATTTTCCCAGCTGTTAAATGAATTGTTTATTACAACAATGATTAATTGATCTTCGATTACTCTTTCGTATGCAATTACATCTCGTTCATTGTCGGCAAATACTTCTCTAAATTTACCATAAACAAGTGTTTTATTTTCTAATCTTATTCTTATTAACTTTTTGTACCATTCAAATAAATCGCTGTCGACTTTTTGTTCATAAACTTCATTCTGATTAATATGTGATGGATTTTTTTCATTATCATACAAAAATTCCTTCCATAACATTGGCTTTCTGCAGTATGGGTCTGTTGCTCCCCACATTCCAACTTCATCGCCGTAAAATAGCATTGGTGCTCCAATATAAGTCATTTGGAATATTGATATTAATTTTAATATATCTTTTGGCTTAATTGGGCTGTTTCGCCAATCTATCGTTGTATTTGGATGATTATTTGAAGCTAGGTCAGGACGAATTCCATTGTATCCTTTTTCTAACTGCTTTCCTTCTTCCAAATTTCTTCCAACCACATCGTTTACGATTCTTGAATAAAGTCTGTCTGTATCGTGCGAACCATTTAGATTTTGGCTTGCCTGCAATGCCTGATACGGATACCAGGTTCTTTTTTCTCGAAGTTCATTGAAAAAGTCCTGTGCCTTCAACTTGTATCTTACTCCACCTTCACGGCTTTGGTTTATGAAAAATCCGATAACTGTTTTTAGCCATTCATAGTTCATTACAGTATCAAATTTATTTCCGCCGTTAATATCTCCTGAAGCATTTCCCCAAAGTTCGGCAGTTATGTAGGAATCTTTCTTGCTGCCCTTTACAACTTCACGCCATTCATTCCAGAAATTCTGATTTTCAAGACAGTTTGGCACATCTAAACGCCATCCATCGATTCCATCATCTTCCATCCAGTTTTCACTTTCTTTTCCATCAGGTCCGTACATCCATTTTCTTGTGATATTAAAAATGTATTCTTTATATTCCTGATTAAAAGTGTTAAATTCAGGAAGTGAGTCAAATCCACCCCAGGCGTTATAAATAGTTCGCTTTCTATTTGCAATTAATGTTTCAAATGCCTGCTCATCACTCATATCATCTGTAATCTGAACATGCTGTCCAAAATCTGTAAATTTGTACCAATCTTTATATTTAGAATTTTCACCGTCTGCAAGCACCATATTAAATGTCCAATGCTCACTGCTGCTATGATTGAAAACTCCATCAAATATTACACGAATACCATTTTTATGAAATTCCTTTATCAAGTCAACCATTATCAAGTCTGACTCTGTCCAAACCCAAGTAGCTGGATCTTCTGTTTCTCCATATCCATTTTTTCCTCTGTTTTCACCCTTTAAGTTCACTTCCAGAAGTTTTAGCTCGCTGCTTGTCGTAGCCTTGTTTCCAAGCACATCCACGTATGACTTATTCCCATATTTATTATTCCTGTTAATTTCCACGCCATGAGTTTCTCCGCTTGTCTTTATTGTCCCAAAATCTGGCGAAATATGTCTAAAGTCATTTGCTCCATACTTATGGTTCTGATACGAGAAAAATACTGGATTTAGCCACACAGCATTAATTCCAAGCTCCTTCATATATGGTATTTTTTCCTTAATTCCCTGTAAATCTCCACCGTACATTCTGGCATATTTCAAGCTGTAGTCAATTTCACGTTCTCCCAGCTTTTCCCATATTGTCTGTTCCCTAAAGTCAGATGTCCATCGGTTTCTATCAAAATGGCTAATTACATTGTTACTTTTTTCCCATTTATATTCCTCCACAAAATTCTGTTCATGAAGTATGTTAGGCTTAAATGCCTCTGGTCCAAATTCATTGAAAATTGGATCATTGTAATGATTTCCATTGTAAAATCTGTCTGGAAAAATATTATACCAGATAGCTTCTTTTGCCCAGTTCGGCACATTAAACAACTGTATATCTTTAGAAGTTGTATTTACAACAAGTCTTTTGGGCTTGCTGTAGCTTAATGTCGTTCCATTAAAGTAGGCTCTTGTGCCATTATCTTCCAAAATAAAATAATATAATAGTTTTTTAGCTTCTTTTCCGAAGTTTATAATTCTTTCAAAATAGTCAAATCCATTTGTCTTATCCTGATATCTTTCAAGTTCGTAAATCATTTCATAGTTATCTTCTTCGTGTAAAACAATGCTTATATATGCACGTTCCACATCGTTCATCTGAGTTCTTATTTTAAACTCATACTCACTGTCAGACAATTTGTTAAAATATTGCAAACTGTCGTATTTATGAACAATCGCCTTTAAATTTGTATTTTTATCAATCGCTTCATAAACAAATTTTCCAGTTCCCAAATCTCCTTGTGCGAATAATGCTCCATTTTCTCCTATTACAAGCTTACTATTTCTATTTTCAGGATACCATTTTCCATCAATCAAGTATTTGTATTCATAAACTCCTTCAGGTGAAGCCAATGTCACTTCGTAATTTGTCCCTTCAAAATGATAAATCGGCTCAGTATCAGGCTTCCAGCCATTAAAGTTCCCCGCAATTTCAACTTTATCCGCCTTTTCCAATCCAAAATCAGAAATATTCAAATTCATTCTGTAAAATTTCATTTTAGTTAATGAAAATGTCTTTTTAGATGGCGAATATTCCACATAAATATCTATTCCCTTTTGAAATCCTGTTATTGATTTTGGTGGTAAATTTTCGCCTACCACTGCTTCAAATTTTTTGGCAAATGGAGCTGTATGGCTGTAAGTTACACCGCTTATTGTACCATTTTCTTCATCCTTTATTTCAAAGAAATAGCTCCCTGATTCAACATTTCCCCATTTATATATATAATTTTCCCATTTTTGCTTTAAATTCTCTTCACTATAAAATTTATTATCTTTGTAAATTATTAATTTATAACCCATTTTACTCTCCTAATTATCTGCTCTCTAATTTAGTTCAAAAAATACTTTATATGCTCTGTATGTTTCATACAAGTCCGCTTTTGATGAAATTTCAAATAAAGAGTGCATTGATAAAAGTGCCGGCCCTGCATCTATCGTTCTAATTCCATAGTAAGCCAGAAACTTCGCAACAGTTCCTCCTCCACCTTCATCAACTTTTCCAAATCCGCCCGATTGATATTTAATTTCATTTTTATCAAATATTTGTCTTATTTCCTGAATAAATTCAGCATCTGCATCATTTGCCATAGATTTTCCACGGCTTCCAGTATATTTAGCGAATGCCAGTCCATAAGATAGCCGAGCTACATTTTCAATATCGTGAACAGATTTATACACAGGATTCATTGCAGCAGTAACATCTGATGACAAGGCTTTAGAATTCCACAAAGTTTCCCTTAATATCTGATCATTATAGTTTTTTTCTGTAAGTGAAAGCATTTTCCCAACAATATATTCAGGCAATGTCGACTTCAAGCTTGTCGAACCTTCACTTCCGATTTCTTCCTTATCTGTCAAGTAAACCATAACAGTTTTTTCTGTTTCCTCTATTTCAAGCAAAGCTCTAAGCGAAGTAAATGCACAAATTCTGTCATCTTGCCCGTATCCTCCAATCATGCTCTGATCAAGCCCCACATCTCGCAATTTCCCAGCAGGCACAACTTCCAGCTCTGCAGTAAAGAAGTCATCTTCTTCTATTCCATAATCTTTTTTCAATTTATCAAGCACAAACTGTTTTATTTTTTTATTTACATTTTCATCATTTACAGGCATATTCCCAAATAACAATTTTAACTCTTCACCTTTTATTACATCCCTTGCCTTTCTTTCATCCTGCACATTATACGACAAATGCGGCAATATATCAGGCACGCTAAACACAGGCTCATCATCCCGCTCTCCAATTGAAAGCGAAATTTTCTCACCATCCTTCAGAAAAACTACACCGTGCAATGCCAACGGAGTCGCAGCCCATTGATACTTTTTAATTCCACCATAATAATGTGTATTCAATAGTGCAAATTCTTCAGCTTCCATTATTGGATTAGGCTTCAAATCCAGTCTTGGGGAATCAACGTGGGAAACAATCATATTAATACCGCTTTTTATATCATTTCCAACAATTACCGCAATAATATTTTTATTTCTATTGTTAAAATAAATTTTATCCCCCTTTTTCAATTCACTTTTTTTATTAATATCGACAAATCCATTTTTTATAAGCTCTTTTTCTGTCAAATCTACAAATTCACGCTCAGTCTTTGCCAAATCCAAATATTTTTTATAGTCTTCAGCAAATTCAAATATTACTTTTTTTTGTTCATCTGTATAACTTTTCCACAAATTTTCCTTTGTCATTTTACTTCCTTTCCCAAAGTTTCAATTATAGCAAAAACATAATAGATATATTCAACAACCCAAGTTTTTTTATTTTATTAAATTCTAAGTTTGCGTGGTTATCGAACAGATCTAATAAATCAACATTTAAATAAAAAATAACAAAAAAACGGTGGCTTGAAAAAATATCCCGAATCAGCCACCTTCTTTCCAAACTAAATTAATTTTTCGATTTATTTAATTTTATTTATCTAACATATCAAATTTATTTAACTTCGTTTAATTTCTTTTCCAATTCTTTTCCAGCTTCTTCATATCCTGGTTTTCCTAATAATGCAAACATATTTTTCTTATATGCTTCTACTCCAGGCTGATCAAACGGATTTACACCTAAAAGGTATCCACTTACTCCACATGCTTTTTCAAAAAAATAGAATGTATATCCTAAGTGATAAGGAGTTACTTCAGGAATATTTATTCCTAAGTTAGGCACATTTCCATCAACGTGCGCTAAGATTACTCCATCAGTTGCTTTTTTATTTACATAATCCAATGTTTTTCCAGCAATAAAGTTCAATCCATCAAGATTTTCCTTGTCACTTTCAATAACAAATTCCACTTCAGGTTTTCCAATAGAAACTACTGTTTCAAAAAATAATCTTTGCCCTTGTTGAATATATTGACCTAATGAGTGTAAATCAGCTGAGAAATCTGCTGAAGTTGGATACAGTCCTTTTCCTTCTTTTCCTTCAGATTCTCCAAATAATTGTTTCCACCATTCTGCCAAATAGTGAACTCTTGGTTCATAATTTACCATTAATTCCAAATCTTTTCCTTTTCTATGCAAGATGTTTCTAACAGCCGCATATTGTAAAGCCTGATTTTCATCCATATTTTTGTTTGCAAAGTCATTCATCGCATCTTTTGCTCCAGCCATTAAGTCATCAATGTCAATTCCAGCCGCAGCGATTGGTAAAAGTCCTACTGCAGTCAACACAGAAAATCTTCCTCCAACATTGTCAGGTACAACAAAAGTTTCATATCCTTCAGCTGTAGCAAGTGTTTTTAATGCTCCCTTCGCTTTATCTGTTGTAGCATAAATTCTTTTTGCAGCTTCTTCTTTTCCGTATTTTTCTTCCAGCATTTTCTTGAATACTCTGAATGCAATTGCAGGTTCAGTTGTAGTTCCAGATTTTGAAATTACATTTACTGAAAAATCTCTATCTCCAACTACATCGATTAAGTGTTGTAAGTAAACACCGCTCATATTTGTCCCTGCAAAGTAAATTTCAGGAGTTTTTCTCTTATCTTTTGGCAAGTTATTGTAAAAACTGTGTGATAAAAATTCAATTGCAGCCTTCGCTCCTAAATATGACCCTCCAATTCCAATTACAACTAAAACTTCCGAATCATTTTTAATTTTTTCAGCCGCCTTTTTAATTCTGGCAAATTCATCTTTATCATAAGTTTCAGGCAAATCAACCCATCCTAAAAAGTCATTTCCTGCTCCAGTTTTTGAAGTCAATACTTCATTTGCCAATTCCACATAAGGCTTAATTTGTTTTAATTCATCTTCGTTAAAAAAATTTTTTGCAAATTGATAGCTAAAATTTAATTTCATTCTTTCTTATCTCCTTAATATACAATTTTATTTTAGTCCATTGTAAAAGTTTGTAAAATTCCATTAATAAAGGTTTTATCAATTTTAATCTTCCATTTCAATTTTTTAGCAAGAGATTTTAAACTCATCACTTAAATTTTATACCCATTACTTTTACAATTTCCTAATACAATTTTATTTCCTAAATTTTTTGAAAATCAAAAAACTTTTATTTACACATAGTAACACAACCTTAAAATCGAACAAAAATAACTCTCTATAATTTCAATTTAATATCTCGATTTTGAAGCAGTTTCATAATAAACTTGCCTAATAACCATATAATTTTCAAATTACAAGCCAAAAACTAAGTTGGCAAAATAAAAAATATACAAAAAACTTTCTTCCGTTTTAAAGTAATTTTTTACCAAACTTTTTTTCAATTAAAGTATAACAAAAAACAAACTTTTTTTCAAATTTTTCCGCTTATATTTTACAATTTTAAAAATTTTTTCCTGAAATTTTAAGTTTTATTATACAAATATTCTTACTATCTAGTCAATTTCCCCTTGCTTATTGTCCCTTTCACATTAAACTTTTCATCAAAATATGTCAAATCTGCAAAATATCCCTCTTTTATAAATCCATATTTTTCATCAATAGCCACCGCTTCAGCAGGATAGGAAGTTGCCATTCTGAGTGCTTCCTCAAGCGGAATATGAACTTCTTCCACTAGATTTTGCACCCCTTTTATCATAACAAGCGAAGATCCCCCCAAAGTCCCTTCTGGAGAAATACATTTTCCATCCCTATACAAAACTCTGTTGCCTTCAAACATAAATTCCGTCATATTATCTGTTCCAGCAGGGCTAACTGCATCTGTCACAAGATAAAGCCTATCCTTCATTATTTTCTTAGCAATTTCCACAGAAGCAAAATCTATATGAAGTCCATCAACTATTATTCCGCAATTCGTAGTATCATTATTGAATAAAAATCCAACAACCCCAGGCTCTCTCGAATCCAGTCCTCTCATTGCATTATACAAATGAGTTCCGCAATTATAATATTCCTTCTTTTCCACACACTCCTTATAAGTTGCATTCGTATGCCCAATAGCCACATTAATCCCAGCATCCCTCAATTTCTTCAAATGTTCAACTTTAGCCTTTTCAGGTGCTATCGTTATTATTCTAGTAACTTCTGGTCCTGCCTTAGCTATTTTCTCAATCATCTCATCCGACAAAACTCTTATATATTCAGAACGATGAATCCCCTTTTTTTCCACACTTATATAAGGCCCTTCAATATGAAGCCCCAAAACTCCAATTTCCTTCTTATCTTCCATTCCCTTCACAAGTTCAATAGCCTTTTCTATTTTCTCATCTGGAGAAGTTATAAGCGTAGGCAAAAACGAAGTACACCCATATCTTTTATTAGTTTCATTCATTATTTCCAACGCTTCCCTAGAAATATCATCATTAAACAGCACTCCCCCGCATCCATTAATCTGCAAATCAATAAACCCTGGCGACAAAATCATCCCTTCAACATCAATAACTTCCTGATTTTCCAATTCTTTTTTATCAATCAAAGAAAAATCCACTATCTTTTTTATAAATTTCCCTTCCAAAACAACCGCATTTTCCCCAATAAATTTCTCCCCATCAAATATCTTTGCATTTTTTATAATCATCTTAACAATAGTTCCTTTCTTTATTTTAGAATATTTTAGTCAAAGATGTTTTTTCTTATTCTACTTAATCTGTTTTTTTTAAATAACTAAATCAAAGTGAACTACTCCCGCTTTTAGAAGCGGGAGCTTCTTGGGAAGTATCTGCTTTT
>ERZ773007.1374-NODE-1374-length-11433-cov-3.645017_pt1 | contig 11433 bp, 9 predicted proteins | sample MGYA00580665_ERZ773007 | MGnify/ENA primary metagenome ERZ773007 (study PRJEB29015, sample SAMEA2738122) | human oral metagenome | biome: human oral; feature: human-associated habitat; material: saliva | place: China | collected 2167 ... | reverse complement strand
CCGTGATGGCATCGTCGGCAGTGCGCGGGGACTCGGCGGGCAGGGAGTAGTACTGCCGCGCCCAGGCCAGGCGAACCTTCTTTGCTCTGCCCGGTTGCTGGAAGTGGAGGATGTCGTCGGCGAGCATGGCGTGATCCAGGGGGATGCTCCGGGCGCGGAGCAGTGAGACGAAGCCCCGCAGGTGATGGCGCAGCTCGGTGACGGTCGTCGAGGTGACCAATGCGTTGAAGCGCGCCCGGGCCGAGGGGTTCTCGTCGTCCGGTGGACCGATCAGGCTGCGGGCGGCATGGCCGAGCCCTTTTCCGGGCGCGAACATGGGTTCAGTCTGTGACTGCTGGTGCACGGCATAGAGCGTCATGGCAGTGTGGACGGCGGTCTCCTCCCACGTGGGGGCGTCACCCGCATAGTCGGGAACGTGGACGCTCGTGAGCTCCCAAATCTCGGGGAGCTCACCGGGGGGCCTATTGGCACCCTTACGCAGTGCGGCCAGCTCACCACGGGCTCGCGATTCGCTGCGCAGGTACCGAGCCTGCAGTCCGCGTGGACCGCCTATGCGCCACTCCACGAGGCGGCCGACGTCTTCTGCGAGATGGTGTGCTTGCCTCCGCGCCTCGAGCGGTGCACTACCAGTCTCCCTGGGAGTATTGGTATCCGACACGGTCATACCGATGGCCTTTCTACATTCTTACTGTTCTCAACGATGTCGTCTTGCGGCGCTGGTGTCGGCACCTTCTCATTCAAAAGGCATTGAAAGCGGTTCAGAGCCTCGCCAACGTCCATTCGATTCTTCCCTTCCCCGCGTCCGGCGAAGGCGGTGTCCGGCACGGCGGACGCAAGCGCTTCCTGCTGCCTCCAGGCCTCGGAGCGCAGCAGTTTGCGCCACTGGTCGCGGGCGCTGGATGGAGCCGCGCCGTCGAGGGAGGCGAGCCAGCGGGGGAAGTGCTCGTCGATGACCTGGTAGAAGGCGGCGACGGCGCGCTTGCCCGCGTCCCTGCCCGTGCCCGGGCCCCCACCGCGAGCGCGGTCCAGGTTCCCGGCCAGGTTCCGCAGTGCGGAGGCGACCTGCTCCGTCTCCTCCATGGCGTCGTGCACAACGGCGAGCAGTCGCGTGTTCTCGGGGTCGAGTAGGCCGGCGGGCAGGGAGAGGACATCGTCAACGAGCTCGGAGACAGTTGACTCGTTATTTCCGTACTCGATGCCGACCGTGTGCAGGGGAATGAGGCCGCTCGCGGGCACGATCTCGTGGTACATGAGGTCCTGGTAGAAGGAGACGACGCCGGGGGAGCGGTACTTGGTCACCTCCCCGGCGCCCTTGACCGAGGTCTTCGGGCTCAGCTGGGCCACGAGGGTCGACAGGCCCCGCCAGAATGCTCGGTCTGTCGGCAACTTGCGCGGCATGTAGACGGGCGTTTTGAACTTCTTGGTCTGGGGTTCGGAGAAGCGCCATGCGGTCATCGGTTCCACCAGATACCGGTTCTGAGGTGTTGCCTTGTCTCCATTGCCGAGGAAAAGACCGGAGACTCCCGCATCGTTGCCGTGCAGCAGCACGCGGCGCGTCTGCCACGTATAGCAGGAAACAGGTCCCGTAGGTTCCAGATCGTGGGAACCCGCCGAGCCGTCATTCTCGTGCTCCCACGGAGCAAGATCCTGCTCGGGATCGACATCTACTAGATCGGGGAGTTCCTCGCAGACAACAGTGTTGAGAAGCAGTGTCCTCTCCAAAGTCTTACCCACGACGGTCACGGCGCCGATCTGCCCTGTCCACCCAGGACCACGAGGCGGGGTAGTACCGTTATCCCCAAGTTTTGGATCTCCCACTGCTCCACTACGACGCCCCGCAGGATCGAAGGCGTGAACATGAATTAACCACCGCGCCGCCTCAGACCAAGAAATAAACTCCAATCCATCACCGATTCTGGTTGTAAATAAAGGCCTTTTGAGATCTTTAGGAGTATCAATGATCATTTTTGATACGGAAGATACCGTTCCCTGTATATTCGCGACCTGGAAGAAGGGACGGTCCGGGTCACGCAGGTCGAAGCGCTCCCGATAACGCTCAAGGTAGGCCACAGCGTCCCGTCCCAGGCGCTCAGGCTCCTCCCAGTACTCCCTCCAGGTGTCCAGGTCCTCCGGCCCATCCATGGCGCGGTGGCAGATGGCCAGCAGCAGGCGCAGGATGGCCACGTCCTGGCTGGCGATCTCTCCGTGGATCCCGGTGATGTCCGTCGCCTCCCGGAACAGGGTGAGGAGGGAGACCTCATCGGGGGTGCCATCGAGCCTGGTTACCCGGATCCAGGGCTCGTCAAGAAGATTGAAACTGTGCGTCATTCTGATTGGACCTCCTTGAGCCCGGTGGATGGGGAGTACTCGAGTACCGTGTCGGCCAGCTGCGCCCGCCCCTTATCCAGGAGAAGGAACAGCTGTCCGCGGAGCTGCGGATCATCCTGCCAGGCAGGTACGACACGTATTTCCAGCTCATCAATGACCTGCTCGATCCTGCTCGGGTTGCTCAGACGCGGGGGCAGCCTCACGGCGGACAGGGCCATGGCGCGGGCTGTCTTCCTGTCCGGGGCGCGGTCTGTGGGGATCATGGCTCCTGGAGCCTCCGGTGCGGATGGCAGGGTGCGTAGCTCCTCCTGGCCGCCTACCCGGCGCAGGTCCAGGAGGATGACCTCCAGGGAGTCCTCGCCGTCGCGGACTTGGGCGCGTCCCCTCTCCTCGTTGTCGGAAGCCGTCACGTGCAGCCAGCCGATCAGGGACTTACCACTCTGCTTGGGTTCACTCAGAAGAAACGTCTTAGCGCCCTTCTGGTTGTCTCGGTTTTTTATTGAGGTTTTCTCCCGAGCACGGTCGACAGCCTCCTGCCATAACGATGGCACCGGAGCGTCGGGGCCGTAGACGGCCTCGATGAGGTCGTGGACATCGTCGGGAACCGTGACGACACCGGGGCCGTCGATCACCCGGTCCAGTGCGGCCGCGCTCATGAGCATGTCCTGCTCGCCGTAGATCGCCTTGGCCCCCGGTTCCAACGAGGGCTCGGGGGACGACGTCGACGGCAGCCAGTCGATGTGGCAGACGGGCTCGGCAAGTCGGGGCGGCCGCTGCCGCTGGTGACGGTGCAGGCGTCCCATGCGCTGGAGGACCAGGTCGATGGGTGCGAGGTCGGTGACGAGCAGGTCGAAATCGACGTCGAGGGACTGCTCGACGACCTGGGTGGCGACGACGATGGCTCTGTACGGGCGCTTTCCAGCCTTGCGCGGAGGACCGAAGCGGTTGAGAAGATCCTTGTCCTTGGCGAGCCTGTCGCCGATCGTGAACCGGGCGTGGTTGAGACTGACGTCCTCTCCGAAGTGCTCGCGCAGCCGCTCATAGGTCTCCTGGGCGCGCCGCACCGTATTGCGGACCACCAGCGCGCAGCCACCGTCGACGAGGGCCTCCTCCAAGAGCGGGATCAGAGCATCCTTCGTAAGCCGTCTCATCCGGACTGTGCTGCGTCGTCCCGACGCCGTCGGGACAACCTCGGTGTGCTCCTCACTAGTAGTAACCAGGCAGGGGAAAGGAGTGTGCACGTTCTCAGGGGCGGGACGACGGCGGACGTGCTTTCCCGCTGCCAGGCGCAGGCCCCGTCGGTAGGCGTCAACCATGGCGGAGCAACGAGCCTCGGACAGTGTGGCCGACAGGAGCACGACCGGCACCCCGTAGGCCGCGAGCCAGGTCAGGACCCGGTCCAGGTAGACGTTCATGTACGTGGAGTAGGAGTGCACCTCGTCGACGATGACAACCTTGCGGGACAGTCCCAGGTGTCGCATGGCCAGGTGCGGGGAACGCATTGCCCCGAACAGCAGGTGGTCCACGGTGGTGACGACGAAGTCCGACAGCATCGATTTCTTGCGCCCGCTGAACCAGGCCAGGATCGCCAGATCAGCTCTACGGCCGTCCTCGGAGTCTGTGACACGGCCTGTTCGGGCTTCCTCCTCGTCCCATCCGATCCCGCTAGGGCGTGGGGTCTCGCCGATCGAGTCGTTAAGCGATCCGAGGAGCCGGTCACGGATCTCGTAACCGCGGCGTCGAAGAAGCTGCGCCTCCTTGTTGAGTCGAGAGCGTCCGTGCAGGAGCTGAGCCGCAAAGTCGGAGGGAGCACCCTCGCCGGCGTAGGCCTCCTCGATCCTCTCCAGCCAGTCGAGCTCGCGGGAGAACATGGCGTCCGTCGTCGCCTGGGTGGGTAGGGCGAAGAGGATTCCGGAACGGCGAGTGCGGGCGGCGAGCACCTCGGCGGCTATGAGGGCCGCCTCGGTCTTTCCTCCTCCTGTGGACTCCTGGACGATGAGCATGCCCGGCAGACCCATAGAGCGGGCGGCCTGGAGTGTGCGCGCCTGGACGTCGGTGGCACGGGAACCGTCGGGCAGGTTGAAGCGGCTGGTGAGCAGACAGTCCGGATCGGCACCATCGTCACGGGGGCGCCATGGCGCGGGGATCTCCAGACGCGACAGGCCGGTGGTTACCCGAAGCGCGTGAGACTCGGGGCTGAGCAGGCGCGCACCATCATCCTCAAAGGGCAGCAGCGGAAAGTAGGCCTCAGTTGAGGCGATCCAGTCTGAGACGATGAGCAGCCCCGAAAGCTCGACGAGGAAGGGCTGAGACCATCTGCGCTGTGCCCAGCGAGGGAGAAGAGCCGCAGCACCGGTACGTCGTGTGACAAGTTCAAGGAGCTCGCAGCGGGTCGCGCTCCACACCTCATCCTCACCGAGGAGGTGCTCATGCCCGTCGTAGTCGGTAGTGAGATCCGCCTTCGTGGGCGGAATGCCGTGGTGAGCTCCGACAACGGAGGCGAGGGCCTCGGCAGGTTCAAGGTCCCAACCGTGCCCGCCCACAAGCCACTTCTTCAAGATCACGTGCCCCGCCAGGGCGTGCGGTACCTTGCGCCGTTCAAGAGGATCCACCGATTCGTGGATCAGCCCTGTCTCCTTCATGCGGTCGTCGAGGGCCGGGGCCTGGACGGAGAAGGCCGGGGTGCACTTGCCGATATCGTGCACCCCGGCAATCCAGGAGGTGAGCAGACAGAACTCCTCCACCGGGGTCAGTCCTGAGTCGGAGTCCGCGAACTCGCGCTCAATCAGGTCGAGTACGGTGGGCGCCAACCAGTGTCTGGCGAGATGCTCAGCCACCGCTGCAGCGTCGAGCAGATGCAGCCAGAGGGGGAGCCAGTGGCGACTCTCGGGGTCATAGCCGAATTTGGCCCATACAGATCGGGCTTGCTCCGAAAGCGTCACAGGGATCTCCTTCGTTGGAGGGTGAAGCCGAATGGACCTCGACACTGAGGATCGTCCGCAGGGGATTTGGAGTGTTTCAGCGGAAACTGCGCGCTTCCGCTCAGCAGTAGCAGCCCATCCCAGAGACAGTTCAACTATTCAACCAAACGAGCCTCAGGAGCCAAGTTCCCACGGGAGACAATAGCACGCGGACGACTCATCATGACACCTGAAACATAAGGGAAGCACTGGCATCCACTCTCTACGCAGAAGGTTGATGAAGCTACTTTAACCGGGGCGGTGAGGTGAGTTTTGGCGCCACATCTTCCCACGTGATCCATTGCGATACAAGCCGAGAAGCCCGGTACCGGAAATAATTGTGGGGCCGGCCAGACCGAGCTCATCGGTCTGGCCGGCCCCACGACGCGGCCCGTTCGCCGGCTAGGTCAGCTCTCCCTCGCCTCGGCGACCTTCTCAACCGTGGCGGTGGGCTCCTTCACGGCCGGGTCGGCCACAACGGAGGCGTCCACGCAGCCGACCTCCCGCTTGATGAGGTCCAGGTGGGCACCGGTCCAGGCGTCCCGGACTCATGACCCGGTCACGCCACCTCAAGCACACAGGCCGTTCTCCCGCTCGCGCGGGGTTCACTCCCAGCCGGCGGCGAAGTTGATCGGGCCCGCCGGATCATCCCCGCTCGCGCGGGGTTCACCCGACGGTGACGGCCAGGGTGGAGAGCATCCCCGGATCATCCCCGCTCGCGCGGGGTTCACAACCGCATGGACGCCCCTGGTGCTGACATCAAGGGATCATCCCCGCTCGCGCGGGGTTCACGCTTCTTGGTCATGGGGGTGGTCCACAGTCTCCGGATCATCCCCGCTCGCACGGGGTTCACGGGATGCTCGCGCTGGGCGGCTTCACGCTGTCCGGATCATCCCCGCTCGCGCGGGGTTCACCTCATGGTCCACCTCATCGCCAGCCTGGCCGCGGGATCATCCCCGCTCGCGCGGGGTTTACGCTGGTCTCGGCCTGCCGGAGCGGCGTGTCAGGGGATCATCCCCGCTCGCGCGGGGTTCACGGCGGTGGGTGGGGTGACGGCGTTGCCGGCTTGGGATCATCCCCGCTCGCGCGGGGTTCACTCCTTCATCGGGAGGTAGGCCGCTCGGTTGACCGGATCATCCCCGCTCGCGCGGGGTTCACGTCGCCGACGCCGGCGGCAGCACCGTCCCCGTCGGATCATCCCCGCTCGCGCGGGGTTCACCCGTCAGCTTCGTCCGGGAGGGCCACTGGGTTCGGATCATCCCCGCTCGCGCGGGGTTCACGACATCGTCCCGTCAGGCCTCACCCGCAGCCACGGATCATCCCCGCTCGCGCGGGGTTCACTCCTGGCGGCGGACGCGAGCACGCTGCGGATCGGGATCATCCCCGCTCGCGCGGGGTTCACACGGAGGCGAAGGTCTCCGCCAGCGGACGGACGGGATCATCCCCGCTCGCGCGGGGTTCACGACGTGGTGCGCGTCAACCCGTGGACCATCATTCGGATCATCCCCGCTCGCGCGGGGTTCACTCCAGGAAGATCACTGCCACCAAGACCTCTTCGGGATCATCCCCGCTCGCGCGGGGTTCACCAGGGTGTCCCCACCCAGCTCCTAGCGATCATCGGATCATCCCCGCTCGCGCGGGGTTCACGCCATTGGGGACAGCGCCTTCAAGGGGATGAAGGGATCATCCCCGCTCGCGCGGGGTTCACGCAAGGTCCGTCGCCATGTTCGTGGCTGCCGCCGGATCATCCCCGCTCGCGCGGGGTTCACTTCGGACTCGAAGAGGACAGCGCGTTAGTCGACGGATCATCCCCGCTCGCGCGGGGTTCACCGTTGGCCGGTTGCTCCCTATAAGGGAACCGTCAGGATCATCCCCGCTCGCGCGGGGTTCACAGGTCGGCTTCAGTGGGGACGCCCTGGGGGTTCGGATCATCCCCGCTCGCGCGGGGTTCACGCCTGGGACAGGCCGAGTGCCTGGCGGCGTGCCGGATCATCCCCGCTCGCGCGGGGTTCACTTGCGTTCTCGAAGTTCGGAGACGTCACGGTGCGGATCATCCCCGCTCGCGCGGGGTTCACCATCGAGGTGGTCATGGCCGCCAACCACTGGGCCGGATCATCCCCGCTCGCGCGGGGTTCACACTCGCGGATCCTTGGAATCCCAACGACGAGTCACCCTATCAGACCTCGTTTGCATTCACTGCCGACCTAGCGCTCGCTCCACAGAGTTCCGATAACGCCGCCGTCGCGCAGCGATCGACCAGGACTCCTTCGGAGGCCTGACGGCGCCGGGGATCGCCTGCGATCCCTCGATCTGCCGGTACGGGGTTCGCATGACGAGACACCCCTCGATGTCGACCGGTTCACGCTCGTGCCCTAGAGAGGCGATCTCGAACCGCTGCTCGGATCGCACCGTCCAGATCAGTAGCGCGCGACCTTCCCCGATGTATGCGCGCACCAGCTCCCACAGCTGCTCTCGTACTCGAGCTGAGAGATGCCCAACGAATACCCCGGGAGAGACCTCAAGGAGCCAGCGAGTCAGAGATCCCCGCAGTGTGGCCGGGGCTGCGGACAGGACGATGACTACCATCCTCCTGCTTCCTCTCCGGCGTAATTCGCTCCACCGGCCACAGCACGCTGCTGGTAGTCCCACAAAGAGACGACGTTGATGCTCATATCCTCCAGATCATCAACCTCAAGCAGACGGTAGATATCTTTGACCGTCCGTTCGATGATCTTGAGCTCGAATACCTTGTCCCGAACTCGCCGTCGAGTGGTCCCATTGAGATCTTCCATCCCCTCGGAGACGACATCAAAGGCGATGGGGATCGTCGTCTCCGCTTTGTACAGGTCGGCGACGTCGTAGACGAAGGAGCGCTCGTGGCCCGTGTGAACGAAGCCGAGTCCCGGAGAGCACCCCAGGGAGACAATCACTCCGTGAACGACGCCGTACAGGGCTGCGTGCGCGGCTGAGAGCGCCTGGTTGATCGGATCTGACGCCTCGAAGTCATCAGGACGGTAGTCGCGTCGGGTCCAGGGAACTCCAGTGCGCCTTGAATTCTCGCGGTACATCTCGCGGACCCGAGCGCCTTCCCGGCCTCTGAGTTGCTGCATGGTAAGCCCGTCGACATCCTCGCCGCTGAAGCGCATGCAGTACATCTCGCGCGCCACCCGCAGTCGCTTCTGGGGAGAGGAGACCCTGGCCGCTTGCTCCACCAGCAGGCGGGTGGATGTCGCCAGCGATCGGCCATGCGCGTAGTAGCGCACGCCGCGTTCACCGACCCAGATCGCCGTCGTCCCGCACTCGCCCAGCAGGCTCATCGCCTGGTGACTGACCGACGTTCCCGGACCGAGGAAGACCGATACCAGAGAGGCAGCGGGGACGCGGATGGTTCCCTGGTCGTTACGCGCGGTCAGGGCACCATCCTCCCGGTGCACCACGCAGTGCTCCAGGTAGAGAAAGGACATCCGGTCCTGGACACGGGGCAGCGCTGTCACCGGAACCGGCAGCATTCTGACCATCGTTAGCCCTGCCGTACCCGGGCGAGCGTCATGAGCCCGCAACCGTAGGCCTTGGAACGGCCGATCCCGGCGATGAGCGCGCGGCGCAGGGACTCAGGATCAGTGACACGCAGAACGCCTTCGTAGACGGTGCGGTTGATGGTCACGCGGTCGTATTTTTCACCTCCTGGTCGTCGCCGGTTGAAAACGGGACGCTCCCGGTACGCGACCAAGACGGCCTTGTCAGTCCCCTCACCATCAGCATGGTCCACGGGCATGAGCTTGGAGCCGAACCGTGGGACGCGGTCCATGAGCCACTGTCGCTGCTGTTCAAGGGTGACGTGTCCGTAGCGCTGTCCGCGCGCTCCTTGGCCCCGAGAAGCTGAGTAGGACGGGTTCGCCGCGAGGCGGAAGGCCCACAGCTGCCCGGCATCCAGCGAGGCGAGGAATGGGGAGTAATCCAGGGTCCGTGCCTGAGTGCCGGCTGTCCCCGCCTCTGCGACGAGCTGAGAACAGTCAGGTTCTAACGGCGAGAGCATGTACAGCGCCGTTGTCACGCCTCGGTCGACCCGCCACAGGACGCGTCCAGGCCCGTTTCCGTCATGGCCTCCGGTGGCGCTCATGACGACGGCGTGCATGGCCTGAGGCGAACCCAGGAACTTGCGTGCAAGGCGGCGCTCCGGGGCCAGCTCGATCTTCGTCAGAAACACTGGTTCGCCTCCTCCAGCGCAAGCATGGGATCATGTGCGTCCGCTTTAGGCACACCGACCTGCACCGTGAGCCGTTCGACCTGGCGGAAGTCGTAGTCGCGGTGTCGCGGATCGAAGGAAACCGGTACATCACGACTGCCGCGTGCCGAGCCCCGCTCCCCTACGGGTACGGCCTCTTGGTCGAGCAGCAGCTCCGCGTGGAAGACACGGCTGCGATGCCGTTTCTGGAACCACATTGAGGCGAGCCAGGGCTCGGTCCGAAGCACATCGAGCAGCGTCGCCTCCCGAAGGCCCAGGGACACGGGGGGCGTCGGCGGGCATGAGCGCCTCCCGAGGTATAGCGGGAAAGCCGGATGGTGAAGCGCCTCGTCAATGCCCTCCAGGAGGGGGCGATCGCCTTCGATACCTGCGAGGAAGACGGCGTCAGCGAGGTAGTAACGCTCCGATGGAGGCATAGGCTTCCTGGCGTCGAAAGGGCGCGCCGTGTGGAAGTCCCTGATGACTCGACCGGGCTGGTCCTTGCGCACCCCGAACCGCAGGGACAGGAGATCCTCGATCGGGTCCGTCCGGCGGCGGCCGATTGCGGCCGACAGCATGCCGATGATGCCGCTCCTGGTCGGCGCAAGCTCGGTGGAGCGGACGGTGAAGCGAGATCTCACCCCCCAGGCCTGTAAAGGTCCTGCGAGTCGCAGGAGGAGGACGGTCATCAGATCCGCTCCTCGCCGCTCACACGTGGAGCCACAACCTGACGGACCCGGGCGGAAAGGTCGGTGAAAGACACGCGCTCACCGAGTGAGGACACGGCATCGGAATCCTTGAGAGCGACGACGAAACTACTCAGCGGCGCCAGCCCGTAGTTCTTCTCGATCGTCTCGGCGTACTGGGCCAGCTCATCCACCGAACGGTCGACGTAGCCGGTGCTGGAGGCCTCCGGTACCGGCTTCTCGAAGGCCCCGACGAGGGAGACGGGCTGGTCATCGCGGACGGAGACGACGACGGTCTCCGGCAGGGTCCGGTTGGCGAACGTGTTCTGCTTGCCGGTAGGCATGGACAGGCAGAAGCCCTGGATGAAGACCTCAAGTGCCCGCAACGCCGTATTGCTGTCACCGAGGTTCTCAACCAGCATGTCGAGATTAATGGTGGCGTAGCGGTACATGGTGGCCGAGGAGAACTCGACCGTGCCCATCATGCCGGCGCCGGCGTCCTCCTCCTCAGAGCGGTTCTTCTCATCGTCGACGGCGGTGAAGAAGTCATACTCGTTCTCGGCGGCATGCGTGGAGATGGCATGAGCAACCTGGCAGGCGGCATCAACCTTGAAATCCTGGACTTTGGCAACCATGCGCCCGAAGAGTGCGATGTCGACGGCGTGATCCTCTGTGATAATCTCCTTGACCTTCTTGGCGCCGAGTACCTCACCATCGCGGGCCGAAACAATGGCCAGCTCGGCCAGGCGTGCGATCTGGCTGGAGGACAGAAAAAGGAGGGCGTCGGATTCCGGAATCTTATCCTTCTTTTTGCGACGCGAAGGTGAGATAATGCCAGCAACCTTGAACACGTCCTCAGCAAGCGAATCGGCGCTCTCTATGAGATCAGGCGCATCCTGTGCAATCTTCGTGGCCAGGACCTTGACGACCCGCTTGGTGCGCACGCCGACTTCATCGGCATTCAGCAGATCGTTGAAGTACAGACGCGTTGCCCGTTTCCAGGACTGGCTGGAAACCCGCAGACGGCGAACACCGCCGTAGACGGCGGACTTGGGTGAACCCGAGTCATCCCGGTTGACGCAGGAGGGCGGAAGGTTCTGGATGATGTGGATATCGACGTAGGTGCTCATAGTCAGTTCTCCGAGGTCGGTGAGGTTGTAGTTGAGTTAGTCTCAGATGCCGTGATGGCATCGTCGGCAGTGCGCGGGGACTCGGCGGGCAGGGAGTAGTACTG
>ERZ773007.1371-NODE-1371-length-11454-cov-10.042548_pt1 | contig 11454 bp, 7 predicted proteins | sample MGYA00580665_ERZ773007 | MGnify/ENA primary metagenome ERZ773007 (study PRJEB29015, sample SAMEA2738122) | human oral metagenome | biome: human oral; feature: human-associated habitat; material: saliva | place: China | collected 2167 ... | reverse complement strand
CATAACGAAGCTTACGTGGTTCTTCTTTAGCTGCTTCTTCTTCCAATTTTTCAATCAAGAATGGTGTATCCACAACAAAGATATCTGTAGACATATTGTAAACTTCTTTATCTCCACCCTGGAAGAGTTCATGGCCAAGCACTTTGTCAGATTCATCAATTTCCAAAATGGTGTTTACATCTGAAATGAGTTCTTTCGGAAGTTTTTTGTAGACAACAGTAACTTTTTGTTCTGTTGTATTGTGAAGGTGGAAAACTTGGTTAAGATCAATATTGACCAAAACATCACTGTTAAGCGCTACCGTTTGGTCTGACCCTGAACGTTTAAGGTAAGTCAAAATTTGACGATAGTATTCTTCATCAACAGTTGAACTTTCAACTGGAGTGTTATAAATACCAAGGTAGTAGTGGCTGAGGAGTGTTGACAAGCCCCACTCACGACCTGAACGAATGTGGTCGAAAACAGAACTGATGTTTTCGTTTTGGAAGATACCAAAGACGCTACGGATACCAGCGTTAGCCAAGTTAGACAATGGGAAGTCGATGAGGCGATATTTTCCACCAAATGGTAGGCTGGCAATAGGACGGTGCTCAGTCAAGCCATCCATGTCATGGAAACCTACGGTATTCCCTAGAATTGCAGAATATTTATCAATCTTCATCTTTTGGTACCCCCACTACTTCATTGTATCCTACGACTTGCACTTCTTCTGTACCGTCAATTTCCACACCTTCGGAAACGTGTGCACCTTCACCGATAATAGCACGTTTAATTTTTGCACCTTTACCAATAACTGCACCACTCATAATCACTGAATCTTCAACGACTGCACCTTCACGAATTTGTGCATTTGTCGAAAGCACAGAATGTTTAACAGTTCCATCAACCAAACAGCCATCAACAACGAGTGAATCTTCAACATGAGCATGTTCACCAAGGAAGTTTGGTGGAGCAATCATGTTACGTGAGTAAATTTTCCATTGACGGTTACGACTATCCAAGGCATTATCAGGAGAAATGTACTCCATGTTTGCTTCCCAAAGGGATTCGATAGTACCTACGTCTTTCCAATAGCCTTCAAATTCATAAGCAAAGACGCTTTCACCTGTTTCAAGATAAGTTGGGATAACGTTCTTACCAAAGTCTGACATATCAACTAAGTTCTTTTCAGCTGAAACTAACATATTGCGAAGACGTTTCCAGTCAAAGATGTAAATACCCATTGATGCTTTCGTAGATTTAGGATTTTCAGGTTTTTCTTCGAACTCAACAATACGGTTATTAGCATCAGTGTTCATGATACCGAAACGGCTAGCTTCTTTAAGTGGCACATCAAGAACGGCGACAGTAAGACTTGCGTTGTTATCTTTGTGAGATTGGAGCATATCATCATAGTCCATCTTGTAAATATGGTCACCAGACAAAATCAAAACATATTCAGGATTGATGCTATCGATATACTCAATGTTTTGATAAATAGCGTGGCTGGTACCTTCAAACCAACGATTACCTTCGCTAGCTGAGTAAGGTTGAAGAATTGATACACCAGAGTTAACACCATCCAATCCCCAACTTGAACCATTACCGATATGATTGTTCAAAGCAAGTGGTTGATACTGTGTAATGACACCTACATTGTTAATTCCTGAATTGGCACAGTTTGACAAACCAAAGTCAATGATACGGTAGCGTCCACCGAACTGAACAGCTGGTTTGGCAATACTTTGGGTCAATTTTCCAAGACGAGTTCCTTGCCCACCAGCAAGGATCAAAGCCAACATTTCATTTTTCATGAATAGTCCCCCTCATGATTTTTAGTTCCATCCTCAAAAGGATGTGAAACAATCAGTCGAAACTGATTATGACAATTAAAGTAAGTTCCTCAGTGTGGCAATGGCATCAAACAGCTTCTTTCAACCGTGACTTCCTTGCTATCACCTCTGAAAAACAAATCGTGTACACGTTTAAGTCTACCCTTTATTTCAAGCGACGTTTAACACGCCAGATACTTGCTCCAAGAGCTGGCAATGTGAAGCTAAGGGTATTTTCATAATCCTTCCACTTCGCCTTTTGGGTACGAGTTTCAGGATTTCCTTTCTTCCAGACACCACCGAATTCTTCCATCTCAGTGTTAAGCACTTCTTGATAAATACCAGCGACTGGCAATCCAATAGTGAAGTCTTGACGTTCCACTGGAGCTAGGTTGAAGACACAGACGAGAAAGTCACCCTTATCGCCTTTGTCATCCTTACGAATGAAGGAAAGCACACTTTCAGCACGGTTATCCGCGTCAATGATTTCAATACCATCGTAAGAATCATCAATCTGCCAGAGAGACTTGTGGTCCTTATAGAAAGCATTCACATGGCTAGTGAAGGCCTGCATCTTCTGGTTCATCTCATCTTCAAGATTTCCCCACTCCAGTTGGTAATCAAATTTCCACTCTAAGAATTGACCAAATTCAGATCCCATGAAGAGCAATTTCTTACCTGGGTGACAGAGTTGATAAGTATAGAGGTTACGAAGACCAGCAAACTGATTGTAGCGGTCACCCCACATCTTATGCATCATACTCTTCTTACCATGTACCACCTCATCATGTGAGAATGGTAGAACATAGTTTTCATTGAAGCAATACATGAAACTGAAAGTCATCAGATTGAAATCGTACTGACGGTAAACAGGGTCCTCCTCGTAGAATCTGAGGATATCGTTCATCCAACCCATATTCCATTTGAAGTCAAAGCCTAGACCACCTTCTTCAATAGGTTGTGTGATTGGCGTTGCCGCAGTTGATTCTTCCGCGATCATCATGACATCTGGATATCGATTTTTAATTTCACGATTGAGTTTTTGAAGGAAGCCATAGCCCTCCAAGTTACGGTTACCACCATCCTTGTTTGGCATCCATGGACCCTCATCATAGTCCAAATAGAGCATGTTAGAAACTGCATCCACTCGGATACCATCGATATGATAATTCTCAATCCAATAAAGAGCACTTGAAATAAGGAAAGACTGAACTTGATTTTTTCCTAAGTCAAAGTTCAAGGCACCCCAACGATAATTATGAGCTCGATCGTGATCTTGATATTCAAAGGTTGGTGTGCCATCGAAATAGGCCAAAGCATCGTCATTTTGTGTATAGTGACCTGGAACCCAGTCCACTAAGACACCGATATTGTTCTGGTGACAAGCTTCAACAAAATCTTGAAACTCTTCTGGTGTACCATAAGTATGCTCAAAAGCAAAGTAACCCATGAGTTGGTAACCCCAACTCATCCCTAACGGATGAGCCATGAGTGGCATAAATTCCACGTGGGTATAGTTCATCTTAACTAAATATGGTATCAACTCCTCTTTCAATTCCTTGAAAGTATAAGGCTGACCATCCTCTTTTAGTTTCCAAGACGATGCATGAACTTCATAGATATTTACCGGACGCTTTTGGAAACCAAAGCGTTTGCGACGCCCCATCCAAAGGCCATCTTTCCACTTCTTAGCTTTCTTCTTACGAATCACAGCTCCTGTTCCTGGACGTGGTTCCAAATAAGTAGCGAAAGGATCCATCTTTTCGACTACTTGACCTCCCTTACGTTTCACCAAGAACTTATAAAGTTGTCCTTCTTCAGGGAGAGCTGAAGTCGCCTCCCAAACGCCGATATGGTTTTTAGTCATATCCAAAGGTGCATCAAACCAACCTGTGAAATCTCCGATTACCTGAATCTGTTCAGCATGAGGGGCCCACACACGGAAGATAAATCCTTCTTCACCCTCCAATTCATGCACACCCAGATAATTCTGAAGGTGGAAGTTCTCACCTGTTCCAAACGTGTACATGGCTTCATCGAGATTCATACAATCACTCCTTCCTTAAACTAGTCTTGATAGATCTAACTATCAAGAAATTAAAACATTGAAATATATGTAAATACACTAGAAAACCCTTAAGATTGATAGGGCTCACAAGTGAACAAAACTGCTTGTGTAAGCGTTTCCTATATTATAGCATTTTTTTACTGCCTTGTCAGTAAATCTCCAAATCTTTTTTCATATTATTGAACACAAAAGTCTTACGTAATTTTCCAGAAATGTGCAATTCAACAATACCTGAATCGTACTCCGCTTTTGCGACATAGAGATTATCGTAAATATCTGCATATGAACGATATGACAATTCTGGTACGGTTTGCTTACGCTCAATTAATTTGGCAACTTTAGCAACCAAGTCTTTCTTAAGGGTCACTTGATTCCAATCCACCTGATTAACGGCATCAGGAGCATTGTAGCTATTCATGGCACGCTTAACATCCGCTTCCGTGTAGTTTCCGTCTTCACCTGTTGCAACCATCTTACTACGCTGGAATTCTTGTCCCAACTGCATGAAACACATCCCTTGCATACTTAGATTAAGAGCATTTGCCAAGTAGATACGTTTTTCAATATCTTCTGGCGAATCATGTGGATGCAGATGATGCATAAGGTCATTCAAATTGTAGTTGTCGTGCGCCTCGATATAGTTGAGGACCTGACCTGGCATGAGGTAGTTTACAAAACCACGGCTACCAAGTAGACTCTTGGCAATCTGGTCTTCCAATGGGGCTCCAGACACATAGCCGTTACTGATGTGTCCATAGACTTCTGCCCCTTTAACGGCGTCACGCGCATTGTCATTGAAAAATCCGATTCTAGGCATCAGGGCTGCATTATCCTTCTTGCCCTTTTGATCCACAGGAAGACCAATTCCCATATCCCATCCTTCACCATATAGAAGAATCCTAGGATCAATATCATCCATGGCCGAACGAATGGCATTCATAGTAGCAACATCATGCAAGCCCATAAGGTCAAAACGGAAACCATCCACTCCAAATTCTTCTGCCCAATAGGTCAAAGAATCTATCATATACTTACGGTACATTTCCTTTTCACTGGCTGTTTCATTTCCACATCCTGACCCGTCTTGGAAAGACCCATTGTCATGCATACGGTAGTAATAGGCCGGCACAGACAGTTGGAAGGGAGAGCTGTAAGAAGAATAAGTATGGTTATAAACCACATCCATGATGACCCCAATGCCTTCCTCATGGTAGGCCTGAATCATCTTCTTAAGCTCTAAAATTGGTGCCACGGGATTCTTTTGATCTGCAGCAAATTGACGATCTGGGACATTATAATTCTCAGGATCATACCCCCAGTTATAGAGAAGCTTCCCATCTTTATCGTAGGTTTTATGGTGATCAAAGACCGGTTGCAACTGGACATAATTGTAACCCATGCGTTTGAGGTAATCAAAACCAGTCACATCTCCTTGGGCATTTTTAGTCCCTTTCTGACAGGCACCTAGGTATGTCCCTCTATAGGACTTCTTAACACCAGACGTCTCTGAGATTGAGAAATCACGGAGGTGCATTTCACAGATAACGGATGAGCAAGCATTTGCATTACGCCAGCTCGCTTTTTGCTTCGTTACCTTTTCATACCCTCTTGGTACAAGTCGCTTAGGATTGACCACTAAACTTTTTTTGTTATCTAAGCTAAGGGCGATGCTATAAGGGTCTCTCGTATCCTGATAGAAGCTTTCCTCATGATAAACACGAAACTGGTAGGCTACCCCATCCAAATCCCTTTTGACAGTGGCACTCCAAACACCGTGAGTATTCATCTCATGACGGTCCTTATTGACGCTGGCTCCTCGACTCATCTTAATGACCTTAGGATTTTTACTGCCCTTTTTAAAAAGTAAGAGCTGCACACGACGAGCTAGTGGGGACCAAAGGCGAAACTCTGTAGCCCCTTTTTCATACTTATGCCCTAACCAGCCTTGAAAAGCCCACTTTTGATCAAATTCCTGTCTACGAAGAGCCATATCAAAGGCATGCTGGTCGCGACCCTCAAAACTATGGCTAGTCAAGGCTGCCTGTTTAGAATAATAAACCGTTGGATCACCTTCAACTATCCAAATAGCATTGGGAGCATCCCCTAGGAAGCGTCGGACACGATAATCATGTGTTTGCCTCGAGCAGTCTTCCGTTTTGACCAAAAGATTGACAGAATCAATAAAACGATTGGAGGGAGAAGTAACCTGACCAACAAGGCCAAAATCATCCTCACGTGAAAAATGGGCCTCTTCGCCCCAATAACCATCTAGCCACTTCCACATACTATATCGGGAATAGTCGCCATGCATACTATGAAAATGAACGGTTAATAAATTGTCCATTTTTTAACTCCTTAGTTTTTATTACTCACTCTTTCTCCTATTATAGCAGAAAATGTTCGTCTTGTAAGCGTTCTTATGGAATATTTTGCAATTTTTTGGTTTATTTTGAACATAAAAAAAGAATGAGAAAACAAATGGTAAAATACTCATTTTTCTCATTTCTTTTATCTGTTCTAATTCCTTTCAAAACCAGGCTTGTGACTCTTTCCAGTTCATTATTCTTGAGTCATCAAAACCTTACGTGGCTTGGTACCTTCAGCTGGTCCGATAACGCCGGCTTCTTCCAATTCTTCCATCAAACGAGTGGCACGGTTGAAACCAACTGACAGACGACGTTGAATCATGGAAGCACTGGCTTTTTGTGTTTCAAGGACCAAAGCCTTAGCTTCTTCAAAGAGAGGATCTCCTTCTGAGCTACCACCATTGGCAGACGAACCTCCACCAAAATCATTCTCAGAAACTTCACCAGGGTCAAAGCTCTCATCATAGTCGGCTGAAGCCTGGTCCTTGATAAAGGTCACAATACGTTCCACGTCATCATCAGAGATGAAGGAACCTTGTAGACGAACAGGGTGGTTCTCATCAATCGGTTTGAAAAGCATATCCCCACGTCCGAGTAGCTTTTCTGCCCCATTTTCATCTAAAATGGTACGACTATCTGATCCCGAAGACACCGCAAAGGCCACACGAGAAGGCACATTGGCCTTAATCAAACCAGAGATAACATCAACCGACGGACGTTGAGTGGCGAGAATCATGTGAATTCCCGCAGCACGCGCTTTTTGTCCCAGACGAATGATGGCATCTTCCACTTCCTTACTGGCTACCATCATCAAGTCAGCCAGCTCATCAACGATAACCACAATTAAAGGTAGGGGAATCTGTTTTTCTTGGGATTGGGCATTCCAATCTTCAACCTTGGCATTGTAGCCAGCAATGTTACGTACGCCAAACTTACTAAAGAGTTCGTAACGGTTTTCCATCTCATCTACCACTTTTTGAAGAGCCTTGGCAGCCTTACGTGGGTTAGTCACCACAGGGATAAGGAGATGAGGAATATCATTGTAAACAGAGAGCTCAACCATCTTAGGATCGACCATGAGGAACTTAACCTGGTCAGGACGAGCCTTCATAAGAATACTAGAGATGATTCCGTTAACCGCAACCGATTTACCAGAACCTGTTGACCCAGCCACCAACAAGTGAGGCATCCGTCCCAAATCAAAGCTACGAGCCGAACCATCAACTGCCTTACCGAGAGGAACTTCCAAGAGCTTATTAGGATCCGTCTTGGACTGTTCCCAAAGTTCACGGAAAGAAACCGTCGCAATCTCAGAGTTAGGCACTTCGATCCCAACCAAAGATTTTCCAGGAATAGGGGCCTCAATACGGACATCTTTCGCAGCTAGAGCCAGAGCCAAGTCATCCGCTAGATTTGAAATGCGATTAACACGAACCCCGACAGCAGGCTTGACCTCGTACTTGGTCACTGATGGTCCAATTTCGGCTCGCTCAACCTTGACGTCAATATTGAAACTCTTGAAAGTATCTTCTAAGATTCGAATATTCTTACGAACGATGTTTTTCTCTTTAGATTGACTCTTAGGCTTATCAGGTGCAAAGAGATCTATCTGAGGTAATTTATACTGTAAGAGCTCCTTCGGTGTGAAATCAACCTCGACAGGCGCATCATCTCCCTCAACAACCATAGATGGCGGAAACTCCTCGGTTGGCACATCCTCTGGATAAGGTGCATAATCTTCTTGGAAATCCTCATAATCCTCTGGAGGGAGACTATCATAGTAGTCCTCAGAGGCATAATCACTGATTTCAGGTTCATGTGCAAAAATCTCAGTTTCTTGTGGTAACTCCTCTGCGGCATCATCTAAGATTTCTCCCGTCTCCTCGTCAACAGTTAAATCAGCCAGACGCTCGGCTTCGGCACGTTCTTCCGCCTCACGTTCTTTCTGAGCCTGACGTTCTGCCTTCTTTTCCTGACGTTGAGCCGTCCGTTCCAAACGCTTCTCAGCCCCTTTCTGCCAAGCTTCCTTAGCATACTCCATGATATCCAAGACATCCCAAGGGCTAAGAATGAAGGCACCCAAGAGAATGATCAATACCCCAATCATGAAGCTACCGATATTTGAAAAGAGGAAGGAAATCGGTTGGTATAGGAGAGCCCCCAACATACCACCACCCGCAAAACGAGCTACTTGCACACTGACCAGTTCCCCAAAAAGCAAGTCCTTGGTACCAGGGAAAATATCCAGACCACTCATGCGTTCTAGACTAAAGAGATAGGCGTGAAACTCCAACAAGAGACCCGCGAAGATCATCCAAAATCCTGTTACGTAATTACTATGTTTACGTAACCATTTAAAGCCAAAGAGATAAACATAGATAGCAAAAATTAAAGGATAAGCCATACTCCCCACAAATACTCGAAAGAGATTATAGAGGGTAACCCCAAAGAAACCCAATCGAAAGACTGGGAAAATTAAAACAAAGGCAAAAAAGAAGGTCCATAGCATTCGCTTAATCGCCTTCTGTCTGTCTAATTCTGCTTTTGTAAGCCGCTTCTTACTGTTCTTAGAAGTCGACCCTTTTTTCGTTTTTTTCGTTGTAGCCATAGGTGTATTATACCACGTTTTTAGACATGAAAAAAGAGAGACAAGTCTCTCCTTAGATTGAAGACAAAGTCTTTTTTTGAGACTTTCCTTCTTTTGACATTATTCTTCAATTAATGATGTTGAGTGAACCGGACGATTCTTACCGTCTGGGTTAATATATTGAATAGCTTGGTTGATAGCAATAGGGGCTTCACCCATACCAACCGCAATCAAATCAATCTTACCCTCATATTCTGCCGCATCACCGATAGCATAAACACCTTCTTGTGAGGTTTCAAACTGCGCATTAACAGTAACGCTAGAGCGTTTGTAATCAACATTCCAGTTACGAAGGTTTTTATTGTTGGTTGAGAAGCCAAAGCTAACAATAAGGGCATCAAGTGGCAATTCCACAACCTCGTCTGACTTAACTTTTTGAACTGTCAAACTTTGGGCAAGACCATTTTCACCCTTGATTTCAAGCGGCACATAAGGCGTCATCACATTAACTGACGATTGATGAAGCAGTTCTACACTATGCTCATGGGCACGAAAGGCATCACGGCGGTGAATTAAAGTCACGCTCTCAGCAATCCCATCCAAGTGATTAGCCCAGTCAACAGCTGAATCGCCACCACCAGCAATCACAACCTTCTTGCCGGCAAATTGGTCAAGGCTATGCACATTATAGAACAAGTTATTGTCCGCATAATCTTCTTCATTGTCCACACCCAAAGGACGGGGAGCGAAGGCACCATTCCCACAAGCAATGACGATAGCCTTAGACAAGTGTTGGCCCTTACTAGTGGCAATTGTGAAGATGCCTTCTTTCTTTTCAAAGGTTTGCACTTCTTCTTTCAAATGAATGCTGACACGATCTTCAAAACGCTTAAGTTGAGTCAAGAGATTTTCTGTCAATTCCGCACCTGTCGTTTGCGGAAAGGCTGGAATATCGTAGATTTTCTTCTCTGGATAGAGAACGGCAGGTTGTCCACCAAGCTCTGACAGACTCTCAATAATATTAACAGTCATACCACGTAGACCGGCGTAAAAGGCAGCCCAAAGTCCTACTGGCCCACCACCGATAATGGTAATATCGTAAATCTTTTCTTCTGACATTTTATTTCCCTTCTGCTTTTATCTCTTCTAAAATCTGACGTTCTTCATCCGTAAAGTCATAGTTTTCTAAGAGGTCTGGTCGACGCTCCCAGGTCTTACGCAAACTCTGTTCCATACGCCAACGTCGAATATTGACGTGGTGCCCTGACAAGAGAACATCTGGCACCTTCATGCCACGAAACTCAGCTGGGCGCGTGTACTGTGGAAATTCCAAAAGCCCTGATGAGAAACTATCATCCTTATGACTAGCTTCCTTACCTAAAACTTCAGGAATCAAGCGGACAGTCGCATCTACAATAGTCATTGCAGCCAACTCTCCCCCAGTTAAGACAAAATCTCCCAAGGAAATCTCATCTGTCACTAAAGTTTTGATGCGCTCATCATAGCCCTCATAGTGACCACAGATAAAGACCAATTCCTCTTCTTGCGCCAATTCTTCTGCATAGGCCTGATCAAAGGTACGACCCGCAGGATCTAAGAGAATAACACGAGGTTTTGTGACGTCTAACTTGTCAAAGGTATCAAAAATTGGCTGGGCACGTAGCAACATACCTTGACCGCCACCGTAAGGTTCATCATCTACGTGACGAGCCTTCTCCGCATTTTCACGAAAATTGTGATAGTTGATTTCTAGAAGCCCCTTATCCTTTGCCTTACCAACAATGGAATGCTCTAAGGGAGCAAACATATCTGGAAATAGGGTCAAGATATCAATCTTCATCGTCTAATCCTTCCATGAGCTCAACCTCAACACGTCCAGCTGCTACATCAACATCGAGAACTACAGGTGGGATGTATGGCAAGAGCAAATCCTTCTTACCTTTACGTTTTACTACCCAAACATCATTAGCACCCGGTTGGAGAATCTCTTTGACCTGACCAATCAAAGTATCACCTTCGTAAACATCAAGGCCAATGATTTCATGGTAGTAAAATTCCCCATCATCAAGGTCTGTTAAATTTTCCTCAGCAATCTTGAGGCTGCAGCCCTTATACTTCTCCACATCATTGATATGGTAAAGCCCCTTAAACTTAACGATATCAAAGTTTTTATGTTTACGGTGACTCGCAATCTCAACATCCATGATGTAATTGTCTTTGTCATCAAAAAGGGCTAAGACACTCTTCTTCTTAAAACGCTCATCCGCAAAATCTGTTACAGACAAAACACGAAGTTCCCCCTGCAAGCCCTGTGTATTCACAATCTTTCCAACGTTATAGTATGTCATTGAATTTCCTTATTATATGTTTTCTTATTCAAATGAAACCACGACTCGACCAACTGCTTAGCATCATCTGATAACCATCATAAAACAAAAATTTTACATCGGGTCGAGGTCCTGTCATTTATGATTTTAAAGTGGTATAAAATATTCTGGCCTAGGCCAGTCAACCCCTCTATTTTATCAAAAAGGCCACAAAAAAACCAGCTTTCTCTAGCTGGCACTTATAGTCCGTACGGGATTCGAACCCGTGTTACCGCCGTGAAAAGGCGGTGTCTTA
>ERZ773007.1368-NODE-1368-length-11462-cov-8.434821_pt1 | contig 11462 bp, 10 predicted proteins | sample MGYA00580665_ERZ773007 | MGnify/ENA primary metagenome ERZ773007 (study PRJEB29015, sample SAMEA2738122) | human oral metagenome | biome: human oral; feature: human-associated habitat; material: saliva | place: China | collected 2167 ... | reverse complement strand
CTCCTCTTATCGCAGGCCTTTTATCTCATGGTCCTATGCCTCTTACCTCGCATTTTCCGACTGGGACCTCAGCTTAGCTGGTCAGCCTTGACCTTTCCTCTTGTCAATACAGCTTTTGCCCTGAAACTGGGACTTGATTATCTAGGTTGGACCTGGCTTGTTTGGCTAAGTCATGCTGAAGCTCTGCTAGCTTTCGTAATTGTCTTCTATGTTTGTTTTTACTATACAGTCTCATTGCGAGCCAGAAAGATAACAAAAAATCCGAGATGATACTCTTTGAAAATCTGTTTTTGATTTTCTCTGAGTTGATCTCGGATTTTTTAATTTTAGCAAAATAAGTCTGAACTTAGACCTAATGATACAGGCAAATTATCAGGATGATCTGATTTTTATTTTGGCGCGATGACTTCTAATCCACCCATATATGGACGCAGAACCTCTGGGATAGTTACAGAACCATCTTCGTTTTGGTAATTCTCTAAGATAGCTGCTACTGTGCGTCCGACAGCCAGTCCAGAACCGTTGAGAGTATGAAGGAGTTTGACCTTGCCATCTGCTTCGTCACGGTAGCGGATTTGAGCTCGACGAGCTTGGAAATCTTCCGTGTTAGAGCAGCTAGAGATTTCACGGTAGGTGTTTTGAGCAGGAATCCAAACTTCCAAGTCGTAGGTTTTAGCAGCAGAGAAGCCCATGTCACCAGTAGAAAGAGCAACGACACGGTAAGGTAGATTGAGCTTTTGCAGGATGTTTTCTGCATTGGCAGTCATCTTTTCTAGCTCTTCATAAGATTCTTCTGGCTTGGCAAATTTTACCATTTCAACTTTGTGGAACTGGTGCAGGCGGATCAAACCGCGTGTGTCACGACCAGCAGAACCAGCTTCAGAGCGGAAAGACGGGCTCATAGCTGTGAAGTAGATTGGCAATTCCTTGCCATCTAGAATTTCATCGCGATAGTAGTTGGTCAGTGGAACTTCGGCAGTTGGGATGAGCACGAAGTTGGTATCGCTTAGCTCAAAGGTATCTTCTTTGAACTTAGGATATTGGCCAGTACCAAACATAGAGTCATGGTTGACCATATAGGGAGTGATGACTTCTGTATAGCCTTCTTTGCCATGCTCATCCAGCATGAAGTTGTAGATAGCACGCTCTAATCGAGCTCCTAATCCCTTGTAGAAGAGGAAGCGGGCTCCAGTAACTTTTGCGCCACGTTCCCAGTCCAGAATGTCCAAGTCTTCGCCCAAATCCCAGTGAGCCTTAGCTTCAAAGTCAAATTGGCGAGGTGTACCCCAACGGCGAACTTCTACATTATCATCCTCGTCTGCTCCGACTGGCACGCTATCGTGAGGAATATTTGGCAGGGTTGTAGTGAACTCGGTTAGTTTAGCATCCAATTCAGCTAAAGTGGTATCCAAGTCCTTGATTTCAGCAGATAGTTTTTGCATGGCTGCAATCTTGTCATCTGCATTTTCTTTGTTGCGTTTGGCTTGGGCAATTTCAGCAGAGACAGTGTTGCGTTCGGCTTTGAGATTTTCTACTTTTACCAACAAATCACGTCTTTGCTCATCAATTTCCTTCATTTGATTGAGCACATCAGCCGCTACGCCACGGGTAGCTAATTTCTCTGCGACAGCATCAAAGTCTGTCCGAATACGTTTTAAATCTAACATAAGACCTCCAAAAATAAAAGCACACCGAGGAAACTGTTGGAGCGGCTAGGCCGCGGTTCCATCCAACTTCACAGGTGTGCACTTGATTATGTATGTAGTTGTATTGCAACGGTAGAATTTCACACTAGGCTCCTATCTGCTCGCAGCACCCGCAGACTTTCTGAAAGAAGCGATAGTCTTACTTATCCGTTTCCTAGATTATACAGGATTTTCTATTTTTTTGCAAATAGATTTTTAAAGAATTGGCCAATTGTTTGGATTAAGGTAGGCAATTTGACAACTTTCTCATTTCCTATATGTTGCCGTGCAATTTTGAGAATCTTTCCAGTGTCCTTGGAGGCAAAGAGAAACTTGCCCTTGTCTGTAAAGACTTCAAAATGACGACTGACATTTTTCCCAGAGACATTGGCACCGATCTGCTGGATGCTAGACCAAGGTAGCTGGATATAGTCTTCTACATTAGCATCAGCGTAGAATTCCAGCGCAACATCACCAACTAAAAACTTCCCAACCTTGCCACCTAAACCCAGATAGGAAACCCCTGTCGTTTGAAATTCAATCGATTTATTTTGCGATTGCGCCATAGAACATCTCCCTTTTAAATACTATAGCTATTATACCATAATAAAAAGAAGGCCGAAACCTTCTTTTTAATTACATCAAACCAATAACTTTGGCAACAATACCAACGATGAATAATCCGATGATGATAGTGATTGGTGAAACTTTCTTCTTAAGCAACCACATGCAAAGGAAGGTGAGCAAAAGCCCCATCAACCCAGGAATCAAGGAATCAATTTGTCCTTGAAGAGTATTTGTTTTTTCAGGAGTTAAACTCAAGCCGCCAGCAACATCGCCTAAGATTTTTTGAAGTTGTTCGCCAGTTACGGCACCTTTAGGGAAGTTGATGTAAGCACCTTCTGAAAGCTTTGTTGAAGGAAGGTGAAGCGCAAAGCTTACGTTTACCCAACGTTCAACGAGTACAGCAAGGATAAACATACCAAGAATAGAAGCCCCTTTAGTGATATCTTGTAGGATACCACCTGACATATCTTTTGTAATTTCAGAGCCAGCCTTATAGCCGAGTTCTTGAGTGTACCATAAGAAAGCCATACGGATGAGATTCCAAAGGACAAAGAAGAGAATTGGTCCCATGATATTTCCCGCTGAAGCAAGAGACGCACCAAGAGCGCCGAGAATAGGGCGAACTGTGAACCAGAATACGGGATCACCGATACCAGCAAGAGGTCCCATCATACCGATTTTAACCCCTTGGATAGCAGCATCATCGATTTCGACACCATTTGCTTTTTCTTCTTCCAAAGCAAGGGTAACCCCGATGATAGGTGCTGCTACATATGGGTGAGTATTGAAGAATTCCAAATGACGTTCGAGAGCAGCAGCTTGGTCTTCTTTTTTAGTGTATAATTTTTTGATAGCTGGAATTAATGCATAAGCCCAACCTAAGTTTTGCATCCGTTCATAGTTCCAAGAACCTTGCAAGAAAGTTGAACGCCACCAAATTTTTTGACGATCTGATTTTGATAATTGAATTTTTTCTGTCATGATATTAGTAGCTCCTTTCTTAGTAGTCTTCTAAAATATCACCAATTGGGTCGTTAGATGTAGCAGAACCGCCACCACCGTTTCCGCCTTTTTTAGAAAGGTTAAGGTAGATAAGTGCGATTGCAACACCGATTGTACCAAGAGCGATAAGAGTTAATTGACTAACAGCTGCAAGTGCAAAACCGATAGCAAAGAATGGCCATACTTCGCGAGTTGCCATCATGTTGATAACCATAGCGTAACCAACGGCAACGACCATGCCACCACCGATGGCCATACCATCTTTCAACCAAACTGGCATGAGACCGAGTAAATGTTGAACTGATTCGGCTGGGATAGCAAGAAGAAGTGCAGCAGGAAGAGCGATCCGAAGGCCTTGCAGAAGAAGGGCTACAAAGTGAGCACGTTCTACGCTAGCAATATCACCTTTTTTAGCAGCTGCATCAGCGCCGTGAACAAGAGCAACTGAGATTGTACGCACGATCATTGTAAGGAAAAGACCCGCGACAGCAAGTGGGATAGCAACAGCAGTTGCAACAGCAATTCCTTTGTTAGTGTAGTCCCCACCTTGTACTAATATGATAGCAGCAGCAACAGAAGCAAGGGCGGCATCAGGTGCAACAGCAGCACCGATATTTGCCCAACCAAGAGCGATCATTTGTAGTGATCCACCAAGGATAACACCGGCTTCTAAGTGCCCTGTTACAAGACCAATTAGAGTACATGCAACAAGTGGTTGGTGGAATTGGAATTGGTCCAAGATACCTTCAAGACCAGCTAGGAAGGCAACAAAGACTACTAAAACCATAGAAATAATAGACATGTTTTAAATCCTTTCATAATAATATGAGAGCGAAACGTTTTATATTATTGAACGTTGGCTTTGTTAATTAAGTCAAACAAATCTTTCTTAGAGTCATTTGGTACTTTACGTACGTCGAATTCAACTCCGAGGTCACGCAATTTTTCGTAAGTTGCCACATCGTCCTTGTCCATTGACAGAACGTTGTTGACCATTGTCTTACCAGTTGAGTGAGCCATTGAGCCGACATTGAGGGTCTTGATTGGCACACCGCCTTCGATAGCGCGTAGGGCATCTTGCGGAGTTTCAAATAAGATAAGAGCGTGCGTATTACCGAAACGTGGATCTTTTGAAACAGAAATCAGCTTATCAATTGGAACAACGTTTGCTTTAACATTACCAGGTGCAGCTTGTTTGATGAGCTCTTTACGAAGTTCATCTTTAGCTACAGAGTCAGAAGCAACGATGATACGGTCTGCTTTTGAATCTGGAGTCCAAGCTGTCGCGACTTGTCCATGTAACAAACGTGTATCGATACGAGCAAGGTTGATTTTGAGCTTGCCGTCTCCGATAACAGTTCCTTCTGGGATAGCTGCTTGAGCAACTGGTTCAGCAGCAGGAGCAGCGCTTTCTAGGACTGGATTTAGCTCTTCTGGAAGTGCTTTGACACCTTCCTTAGCTTCCTTGATAATGTTTGCAACGACAGCATCTACGCCAGCGTTTGCATCCATCATGCGCTCTGTGTAGGCTTGAATTAGCATAGGCAGGTTCAAACCTGTAATAATCGCGAACTTGCGGTCTGGATTTTCACCCATGACACGGCTAGCTTGGTTAAATGGAGACCCACTCCAAAGGTCAGCCAAGACCAATACCTCATCGTTCGCATCAAACGAAGCCACAGCGTCATTGAATTTTGCATACAGATCATCAGGACCTTCGTTTGGCATGAAAGTTACAACTTGAACTTTTTCTTGCTCACCAAAAATCATAGAACCTGACTGATGAATGCCGGCAGCAAATTCACCGTGGCTGGCAATAATGATTCCAATACTCATTATTGTTTTTCCTCCTTATAAAATGTTTGACTTAAGTTTAAGAAAACTTTAAGGCTAACTATTATTATAAAACGTTTTCATGAAAAATGCAAGTACCTGAATCGAGGCGACAATTATTTTCAAATTCTATTTCTAGTGAAAAACGCTGTTATATCAGTCTTTTTTAATCTTTTCTTCTCACTAAATAATTAGATGAAGATTAGATTGTCAATGTAACTAGGTTAATATATGAAAGTGTATGAAAATTTCTATGAAAACGCTTATCTGATAAATTGATTAGAAAGTGAATTTGTATAGGAAGAATTTATAGCTGAAGCTAAAGAAGTATTTTACAAATCATCTATTTTCTGCTATAATCTTTTTTAGAAAGAATTCTTATTGTCTACTTTTTAGCGAGTCTGGGTGGGTGGGAGCCAGATAGGGAAGCAGTGCAGATGGCACTTTCGGTTAACATTTTTAAACGTAATGAAGTAATAAATTAGGGTGGAACCGCGTTTTGACGCCCCTAGGTGAATAGCCTAGGACTGTCGGATGGGGTTCTTTTGCTTGTTCAAACAGAACAGAGGATGAGCCTAGCGCTAGAAATAAAAATAAAGGAGTAACTAATGTCTAAGAAACTTACCTTTCAAGAAATTATCTTGACTTTACAGCAGTTCTGGAATGATCAGGGTTGTATGCTTATGCAGGCTTATGATAATGAGAAGGGGGCGGGAACGATGAGTCCTTATACCTTCCTGCGAGCTATTGGGCCAGAGCCGTGGAATGCGGCCTATGTAGAGCCGTCTCGCCGGCCAGCGGATGGGCGCTATGGGGAAAATCCTAACCGTCTTTACCAGCACCATCAATTTCAGGTGGTTATGAAGCCTTCTCCAAGCAATATCCAAGAACTTTATTTGCAGTCTTTGGAGCTCTTGGGCATCAATCCGCTGGAGCACGACATCCGCTTTGTTGAGGATAACTGGGAAAATCCATCAACTGGCTCTGCTGGTCTGGGCTGGGAAGTATGGTTGGATGGTATGGAAATCACTCAGTTCACTTACTTCCAGCAAGTTGGAGGGCTACCAACTCAACCAGTGACCGCTGAGGTGACTTATGGTTTGGAGCGTCTGGCTTCTTATATTCAAGAAGTGGACTCAGTTTATGACATTGAGTGGGCTGATGGCGTTAAGTATGGTGAAATTTTCACTCATCCTGAGTATGAGCATTCCAAGTACAGCTTTGAGGTCAGTGACCAAGACTTGCTCTTGGGGAATTTTGAGAGGTTTGAAGCGGAAGCTAAGCGCTGTCTGGACGAACATCTGGTGCACCCAGCTTATGACTATGTTCTAAAATGCTCGCATACCTTTAACCTCTTGGATGCACGTGGCGCTGTATCTGTGACAGAGCGAGCTGGTTATATTGCCCGTATTCGTAACCTGGCTCGTGTTGTGGCCAAGACCTTTGTGGCTGAGCGCAAGCGTCTGGGCTATCCGCTTTTGGATGCAGAGACTCGTGAGAAACTCTTGGCAGAGGAGGGAGAATAATCATGGTAAAAAATTTATTAGTTGAGTTAGGCTTGGAGGAAATGCCAGCCTATGTCGTGACACCGAGCATGAAGCAGCTGCGCGACAAGATGGGAGCCTTCCTGACAGACCATCGTCTGACCTTTGAGAAAATAGAAATGTTCTCCACGCCTCGCCGTTTAGCCGTGCGCGTAGTTGGATTGGCGGACAAGCAGTCTGACTTGACCGAAGATTTCAAAGGCCCTTCTAAGAAAATTGCTCTGGACGCTGATGGCAACTTTACCAAGGCTGCAGAAGGCTTTGTCCGTGGCAAGGGCTTGACGGTTGAGGACATTACTTTCCGTGAAATCAAGGGGGAAGAATACGTCTATGTGACCAAGGAAGAAATCGGTCGCCCTGTAGAGGAAATCATCCCAGCAGTGACGGAAGTTCTGCAAGCTTTGACCTTCCCTGTCAGCATGCACTGGGCCAACAACACCTTTGAATACATCCGCCCGGTCCACACCTTGACTGTACTCTTAGATGAGCAGGCCTTTGACTTGGATTTCTTGGATATCAAGAGCGGTCGTACCAGCCGTGGACACCGTTTTTTGGGGCAAGAAACGGAGATTGCCTCAGCGGATTCCTATGAAGATGACCTACGGGCTCAGTTTGTCATTGCCAGTCCTCTTGAGCGGGGAGATATGATTGTCGAGCAGATTCGAGCACTTGAAGAGGAGCACGGGGTTTCTATCGAGATTGACGAGGACCTGTTCAATGAAGTCTTGAATCTGGTAGAATATCCAACTGCTTTCCTAGGTAATTTTGATGCCAAATATTTAGAGGTGCCAGAAGAAGTCTTGGTAACTTCCATGAAAGAGCACCAGCGCTACTTTGTTGTGCGAGATGCTGAAGGCAAGCTTTTGCCACACTTTATCTCTGTCCGCAACGGAAATGCAGAGCATTTAGAAAATGTCATCAAGGGGAATGAGAAAGTCTTGGTGGCTCGTCTGGAAGATGGGGAATTCTTCTGGCGGGAAGACCAAAAACTAGCTATTGCCGACTTGGTTGAAAAGCTGAGCAATGTGACCTTCCATGAAAAGATTGGTTCTCTGGCAGAGCACATGGAGCGGACTAGTAAGATTGCTGCTCTCTTGGCGCAAGAAGCAGGATTGGATGCTGATGAGACAGCCGACTTAGCTCGTGCAGCAGCTATTTATAAGTTTGATTTGTTGACGGGTATGGTTGGGGAATTTGATGAGCTGCAAGGTATCATGGGTGAGAAGTATGCTCTTCTGGCTGGTGAGAATGCTGCAGTTGCAGCTGCCATTCGGGAGCACTATATGCCGACTTCAGCCGATGGCGAATTGCCTGACACCAAGGTCGGTGCTGTCTTGGCGCTGGCTGATAAGCTGGATACTATTCTGTCTTTCTTCTCAGTTGGCTTGATCCCGAGCGGTTCCAATGACCCTTATGCACTGCGCCGTGCGACTCAGGGTGTTGTGCGTATCTTGGACAAGTTTGGCTGGAACATTGACTTGGCTCAGCTTCTTAGTCAGCTTTACGAACTCAAGTTTGATAGCCTAAGCTATGACAATCAAGAGGCGGTGCTGGACTTCTTCCGTGCCCGTGTTGAGAAGATGATGGATCGTAGCATTCCGAAAGACATCGTGACGGCTGTTCTTCAAAGCACTAACTTTGTCGTACGCGATTTGGTAGAAACGGCTGCGCTTCTAGCGGAAAAAGCCAAAGAAGACAACTTTAAGTCAGCAGTCGAAAGCCTGTCTCGGGTCTTCAATCTAGCTGAGAAAGCCCAGGGGCAGACAGCTGTCAATCCAGCACTCTTTGAAAATCAAGAGGAAAAAGACTTGGCTGCGGCCATTGAAAAAGTGGAGTTGACGGCAGACTTAGCTGCCAATCTGGACCAACTCTTTGCTCTCAGTCCAGTTATCGATGCTTTCTTTGACCATACCATGGTTATGGCAGAAGATGAGGCTGTACGTAACAACCGCCTAGCTCTCCTAGCTTCTTTGACAGACAAGGCTGGCCAGCTAGCGCAATTTAATCAGATCAATGCCAAATAAAAGGTAAGAGGGGTAGAATCATGGATCCTAAAAAAATTGAACGTATCAATGAATTAGCTAAAAAGAAAAAAACGGAAGGTCTAACTGCTGAGGAAAAAGTGGAACAAGCCAAGCTTCGTGAAGAGTACATCGAAGGCTATCGTCGCTCTGTTCGTCATCATATTGAAGGAATCAAAATTGTAGACGAAGAAGGGAACGATGTTACACCAGAAAAACTACGCCAAGTACAACGTGAAAAAGGTTTACACGGTCGTAGTCTCGATGATCCAAATTCATAAAAACTATTCTATCTTTTAACAAAGATAGATGAAACGATAACAAAACGACTAGCAGACACAAACTGTTAGTCGTTTTTAGCTGAATTAATCTAGTAGGATAAAGAACTACATCCGTTACGTAATTTATCTATCTAATACACTTTGATTTTCATTAAGTATAACATCTTGGATTCATTAGAAAATCAATTTTTTCTTAGTTCAATGACTTGATTATAGCGACTTTCATTATTAATATGGTGAGCAATTTCTAACACTATCATCGGTAGTGAGAAAATAAAGTCTCGGACCATCTGGCTATTTTCTACGTCAAGAGCTGCAGTTACCTCATCTACTAATAAAATCTCCTTTTTACGAAGTAGAAAGCGTGCTAGTTCAATACGGACACGCTGTCCACCTGAAATATTTTCTCCATTATCCGTGATCACAAAATCAAGTCCATTTGTCAGTTCATGATCAAGTTTTACTTGTTTTAAAACAGCATCTAACTCTTGATCTGAAAATTCTTGTCCCAAGCTTAGGTTGTAACGAACAGTATCATTAAAGAGAAAAGGATGCTGGCTGATGATGCCCACCTGACGAATAAAGTTACTTATTTTAGCGCCATCCTCTGTGATACAAGTAATCATCCCACTATCAGCTTTCTCTTTCCCAATAATCATTCGGAAAAGGGTGGATTTTCCACAGCCACTTGGCCCTTTTATGAGAACTTTTTCACCTTGTTGAATCGTTAGATTGAAATCATGAATAATTTCCTTACCGTTATATGATTTATTTAAGTGAAAAATTTCCAGATATGCTACTTGAGAGATTGAGTGGCTGTCCACTTCTCTATCATCAATTCGATTCAAAATTCCAAAAATCTTATCAACTGTTGTTTTAGCCCCTTGCATATCTGCCACATCATACATAATATTTTGAATAGGCCCCACTAGTTGGCCGGCAGCAATATACATAGCAACCAAGTTAGCTAAGTAAACATGATGATTATGCATGGCAAGGAAGAATCCCAATACTAAAGGTAGTACTTGGCTAAGAAATACCATAAAACCATTACAAAAGAAAACAAAATTATGAGTAAAAGAAAACCTTTGGATAGCTCGTTGATAACGAAGATTGGTATTCCAGACACGCTGAGAATTTTCAGATAAGGCTTGATTCATTCGTAAGGTCTGAGCACCCCGAATACTGTCAGAGATTTGATTATGAACGGCAGTTCTTTCCTGAGACATTTCCTCCCCTGAATTTTTCAGCCTATTATTCATCAAAAATTGTGGAATGGGACGTAAAATCGTAAAGAAAACAAAGATAGAACCCAATATAACATTTTGCGCAATGATATAGATTGCCGTAATTAGCGCCCCAAATCCCCAACATGAAATGGACATATAGCATCTAAAGAAGTTATCTCCTAGAAATTCCATATCTTGTGTCAGCATGGTAATTTTCTCATCTTCACTATATTCTCTGTCTTCTATCAACTTCTGGAGTAATTTCGTTCGAATATTCATTTGAATCTCACGTTGAAAGACATTATTTGCATGATTACAAAACAACATCAGGCTATACAAAGCGAAATAGACAGAAAAACCAAAGAGAGCAAATTTCCAAATAGACGAATATGTTAAACTATTTTGATCTATAGATAATGCTTTAGAAACAACCAAGGGTTGTCCCAGTGCAAGTCCCCCATTTGCTAGTGCCCCAATAATCGCTAGGTATTTTGTTTTTGTATCGAGATATTTAAAGATATGAATCATAAAGCACCTCTAGAAAATAGACTTTCTATAATTGAGAAATATCTGTTTTAATAACTAGATATTATTGTACACTCTATCGCACATTGTTAGTTTAATATATTCATTATACATCAATGAATGAGATTTAGTCAATAAGTCGTAGCACACTACAGTTGATAAAGAGTCTACTAAAAAAGGAACCATAACGGTTCCTAAAATTATTAGTTACTTGCGCCAGATGTAGCGTCTGCGCTACCACCGTGGCTTCCAGCATCACCTGAATCAGAAGCTCCAGATGTAGCATCTGCGCCGCCATGACCATGTCCGCCAGCAGATGCTGCAGCATTTCCACCAACTAGACGTTGACCAGTTGTTTCTAAGTACCAATCAAGCCATGGTTGGAAATTAAAGATAATTTCATTAATCCCAGCATATGAGCCATCTGGATAGTACATTGCTTTATAGTTATGAGTATTAATAACACCTTCTGGTTGTCCTGGTACAATTGTACGGACATATTCTTGATCTCCGTTACGTAGTACACCAACAACCCATTCAACGTTTTTCATTCTTGCAGGTGGTAGGGAAGCATGTACTGTTCCTAGTCGGCTACCTGCTTGAACGCGCACACGTTTACCATACATTGTGTTTGGATCTTGGTGGGCGTTATTGTAGTACAAGAATTGGTTATTATCATCCGCATATGTCAACTCAAATGGCATTGCTTTCAAGAACATATCAATTTGGTTAACTGTCAAGATACCGTGGTCTAATTTAACGTAAGTATCTCCAG
>ERZ773007.1366-NODE-1366-length-11464-cov-10.174248_pt1 | contig 11464 bp, 8 predicted proteins | sample MGYA00580665_ERZ773007 | MGnify/ENA primary metagenome ERZ773007 (study PRJEB29015, sample SAMEA2738122) | human oral metagenome | biome: human oral; feature: human-associated habitat; material: saliva | place: China | collected 2167 ... | reverse complement strand
AGATTTCTTGCTCTAATTCTTCTACAGAATCAAGCTGACCAGTCGTGTATTGCTGTAGGCGTTCCTGCGCCCGTTTGATCCGCTTGAGCAAGCCTCCAAAACGGATATCAATAGTATCTAAACCGAAAATCTTGTTTTCTAGCTGCCATTGGCGACTGAATTGCTCAGCAAAGTCTTCCACTTTTTGATAGAGCAAAGGTAAATCTTTCTCAGCTAGTTCTGCCAAGCGATCCTTGTCTCCTGCACGATAGGCTTCTTGAATGCCAGATGTGACGGCAATCTTCAAGGCCAAGAGCGCATTCAACTGAGCCTGAGTCTCAAAGAGATAACTATATTCACCAGCTTTGAAGCAGATTTCTTTCAAGGACTGAGCGGCAGCTTCAAAATGCTGCTTGTCTTCTTCAGGTCGGACATGGCGTTCCAGCAAAGGACAGAGAATATCTTGATAAAGGATATAACGATTTGGATTGATACCGCTGAGGTTTTCTGGCAAGCCTGGCAAGAGATTGGCTAGGTCTACTTTCATAAAATCATCAAAGGCAAGGCCTGTGCTAACTAAGAAATGCTCGGCTAATTTATCTAAATCATTTCGATAGGCTAGTTCTGCCCAAATCTGCAGGGCAGGCAGGATAGAGAACTGTGAGGTTTCTCCTCCATTATCTCCCCAGCCAGTCACAATCACTTCCTTGACATGATTCTTCCGGCAAGCCTTATTGGCTTCGAGAGCTACCAAGCGACTGAAATGATTGTGAGGTGTATAGCCAATCCACTTCCAAGCACCGCCAGCAAAAGCAATGTCCTGACTGATTTTGTGATGATTTTGGAAGTTACGGTTGTATTTTTCCTCGCTATCTTGATAGTAATCCCAGTAAACCAAGGTCACACGGTCTTTGAGCCGCTCTAGATAAACTCGAGTTTCCTCTGGGATTTCCACATCACGGTCATACTGGCCATCTGCTGACATGAGCTTGAAGAACATATCGCTCCACATCTGACAGTGGAAACCGTACTTATCAGCGATATCCAGCACGCGCTCAAGATGTTGGCACATGAGGAGACTGCGGTTTTGGAAACCATGCTGAATCAAATAACGTCCGAGACCAACCAAGTGGGCTTCGTCCATCCCGATATTTATCTTACGTGTGCGAAGCTGGGACATAGTCTTAAACATGCCTTCGATAAGGTCGTAGACCTTTTCTTCCCCAATCAGTAAAATATCCTCAACATCTCGAAGCTCCTGCACTTCCTTGACACCCCATTTGACAAAGGCTGACAGATGGGCCAAGGTCTGAATACAAGGCACGAAGGTCAAATCAAAATCTGCGGCATAGGCTTCAATCTCTTGCAATTCTGCAACAGTGTACCGGCCTCTAAAATAGCCAAAATAGGGCTGGTCTTCTATCTCATAGGTATCTTCCATGTAAAGTTCAAAAGTGGAATACCCCATCAAGGCCAAGACTTCAATCATTTTCTTAGCCGAGTTCAGATTCAAGACGGCGTTGCGAGAGCAGTCGGCCATATAGGCCAAGTCCTCATAGGCCGCTCTTTCCTCAATCTGCACCTCATCCTGCCCTGCTTTGAGAGCGGCAGATAAGAGGGCTAAAGCACGATAGAGCTGATGAGGCTTATGATAGCTGACTTGATAACGTCCCTGATGGCCTTCCACCTTGATTGAGACGGCTGAGCTAGGAACAAGACTGACTTCAATCTCACCCAAGTTCAAATATTTTTCTAAACGAGCAAGAGCCTTTTCTTGCTTGCTTGATAATCCTAAGAATGTGGCCATTGGCCTTCCTCCTGTAACCAGTTTACTAAAGCACCATAAAGATTAGCCTCCCCCTTGTAGGTACATGCTAAAATTTCTGGTGCCACCGAATACTCTTCATAACGTTCAACATAATAAGCAATCGCTGAGCGGACACCTTGGATGAAGTCTGGATTTTGGCTGATGGAGCCGCCCAGACTAATCACATCTGGATCGATGAGATACTGGATATTGAGCAAACCTTGTGCAAGATTGCGGTTCATCCGCTCGATAGCTTCTTGACAAAGGGCATTTCCTGACGCAGCCTCTTGGTAAATCTTGCGGCCATCCCAGTCTGCCTGCCCTGATTTTTCAATTACGTATTGAACCATGTTACCTGTAGATGCTAGTTGCGACCAGTTATTGAGTTTTTCAGCAGGCGCTAGGGTTGTCATATAGCCAAACTCCCCACCCAAACTGTGGCGACCACGATGAAGCTTGCCATTGATAATTATAGCTCCGCCAATCCCAGTGCCAATAACCACACAGGCTGCATTTTCCAGCTCTGGATGGGCCAGAAGTTCACTCAAACCAACACAGTTAGCATCATTCTCTAGATGGACTGGCAAACCATAAGGAGCCAGCTTATCATACCAAGAAAAACCGTGAATATAAGGAACAGCGCTAATTCCACCAATGGCTCCTGTCTCTCGGTCAACCGCCCCGGGCACACTCATGGCAATGCCCTGGTAATCCCGCTTGGAAAGACAAGAATCCAGCCAAGCCAGCAAGTCATCTAAATTGTCTGGCGTAGCAATGTCTTGCTTTTCCAGTATCTCTCCTTCTTTAGATATAGCCGCAAACTTGATACCTGTGCCACCTATGTCAATTGTTGCAATAAGCATTCTTTCTCCTTTCTCTGTTTTCTAGAACTTGAAAGGCAATAGGGCAAGGAACTAAATGTTCAAGTATTTAGTCCATTGCCCTAGCCTCCTCTTTTTAATTGTTTTTCAAGAGCTCTGTACGAATTTCCTGTGGTCCTAAGATTCCATCCTTTTCTGGAAGCACTTCTTCCAAAAGGTTGACTGGAGTTTGGGAACCAGTTGTCACTTCTTGCTCCTCTTGAGTCATATTGTAGTAGCGAAGTACGATTCCTGACTCGTCTTCCGCCACTTTAAGGGCTGTCGGGCAGATTTCTGCTAGGTTCAAAGCAGGGTGATCCAAGGCTTGTCCAGCCCCTGCAACACTTCCTTCTTGTTTGGAAATTTGCAGAGCTGTCAACGGTGTTTGGAAGGCTTTGGCCCGACGGTAAGCGGCAAATCGCTCTTGCGGTTGGTGGCATTCTACCGTGTACTCGACTTGGAAGTCACGCAGACACTGCGCTTCTGGCGTTGGGAAGTAGCCCCAGTCGCCCAGCTCACCAGTTGCCCGCAGAATCGTTACAGCAATCGTGTCGTCACCTAAAATCTCGTATTCATTTAGACCTTTATTAGCAACTGTGACTGCTTTTTGGTCATCATAAAGACTGACGAAGGCTTGTTGGTGCTGTGGATTTTCTGGATTTTCCCATGAAGCAGCCGGTTGATTGTTGCGGCGAACCACTTCGTAAATGCTGTCTGAATCGTTGGTTTTACTGCTGTTGTGAGTTCTGAAAAGAACACGGATGCGGTGATCCTTAGCAGTATTGGTAAAGCAAGTCTTAAAGCGCAATTGTGGGCTGTCCGCAAAGACTGTCAACTCAGTTGTCAAGATTATAGTTGTCAATTCCGACGAACGGCCTGCTGAGCGCTTCATAAACTCAACGATGCCCTTTTGTTCTTGATCCAGTAGTTCGTCTGCACTTACTGGCAAGGTCAATTCATGGCTTAATTCCACCTTGGCATAGCGGGCATTGTTTTCCAACACCTTAACGCCATCCAGTTTGGCATAGATTGGCTCTGTATTTTTTGGCTGGAAGTAGATATACTCATTTCCAATATCGCCCCGATCTTCAAAGCGGAGGAAGTCTTCATAGGCTTCATGGGTTGTCTTATCATAGACGGTCAAGTCTTCATCAAAGCTGATAGTCACAAATGGAGTATCAATCACGCCATTACGGTAGAGACTTTCATGCTCTTCTTTTGCACCAGGAAGCAATTGGAAGGTTTTCCAAGCCAGAGGTGCTAGATGAATCGGTAACGTCACGCGCAACTGACGAGCGATATAAGCCTGACGGAAGCGGTCTTTTGGAAGATCATATTGGAAATTAGCTCCCAAATCCTCGATTTTAGCTTCAACATAGCGGCCATCCAAATCCTTCACAATCAAGTCTGGAATTGTCAATTCTGCCATTCTTCGATAGGCTTCTGTCGGATGTGCTTCCTTAAAATCACAGGTCGCAAAGGTCACATCCACAGAAACCGTATCTACCTTGTCATGGAGGCCAGTATTGATAACAGTGAAAAGCAGGTCACTCTCAGCTTGACGACTATCCAGCTTTTGCTTCCATTCTTCCAGCAGATTGCCTTTGATAAATTTGCCCACTTGATTGACCTTGGCAAAGCGGATCTCCATTTCGCGGTGAACTTCGTCGACACTGCAGCCGCAAATGCTATCGTGCGGAGCATTTTGCAAAAGAGTCTTCCAAGCATAAGTCAGCTGGTCTTTGTGATTGTGACCGCCTGTGATAACAGTCAGCGGCTCAACTACCTGCTCTAGCAAGTTGCTGTTTTCTTGGAAGGCTTGCTTCAGATAGATGCGGGCTGAAGAGGTATTGGCCAAAGTATACCAACCATCCGTTTCTTGGCTGGTCAATTCACCTTGAACTGTTGACAGTTCCTCAGGCAGGGCCGCTTCCACAGCTTGCATATAGTCATCAAAAGAACTGTGCACAAAGTTGATTTCTGGATAAAGCTCATTGGCTACTCGGATGGCTTGGCTGAGGTCACGCTGAACTGGCTGGTGGTCACAGCCGTTCATCATCAGCCATTGATTAGTAGAGGCATAGCTCCTCACATCAGCCAGTTTTTGCTCCCAGAAAACTTTCGCTTCTTCTGGATCTGTTGGGATTTCATTCCCATTGCTATACCAGTTGGCAAAGAGAATGCCTAGAACTTTACTGCCATCGGCACCTTGCCAGTACATTTCAGAGTACTGAGAAGTGAATTGCTCGTCCTCCAAGACTTGGTTGTCAAAACCGATTGGCTTCACTCCTCGACCGAAAGCAGCTATATGAATGCCAGATTGCTGCAAAAGCTGAGGCGCCTGCCCCATATTTCCAAAAGTATCAGGGAAATAACCAATCTGAGTGGACTTACCCCATTTCTTGCACTCTTGCTGACCAATCAAGGTATTGCGGACATTGGCTTCGCTGGAAATCAAATAATCATCCTGCAAGATATAGAAAGGCCCGATTTTCAGTTTGCCTTCGTCAATGTAGCGCTGCAATTTATCGCGATTTTCTGGACGGATTTCCAGATAATCATCCAAAACAATGGTTTGCCCGTCTAGGTGGAAGGTTTTGAATTCTGGATCATTTTCAAACAAATCAAAGAGATTGTCAAAAAGCTCGACCAGCTGCATGCGGTGGGATTCAAAGGGGAGATACCATTCGCGATCCCAGTGGCTATGAGAAATGATATGTACAGTAATATTTTCCATTTTTGTTCCTCTATTTGTTAATTCTATACCTCAATTTTTAAATCATAATAATCTAATACTAATTCGCAGAACATCATGTTGGCCCAGCTGAACCATTCACGAGAATACTTGGTTGGGTCGTCCACATGGAAGCTTTCGTGCATGACACCTGTGCCACCATCACAGGCCACGAGCAAGTCCAGAATCCGACGTTTTTCTTCCTTATCGTGCGTGGTTAATCCTTGAATGGCTAGGGCAATCGGCCAGATATAGCGGTAGAAGGTATGTGAGCTACCAAGTCCCGCAGCATATTTACCCTCGTAATAGTAAGGATTCTCTGGGCTCAGGATGGTGCGGCGTGTCGCTTGGTAGACTTCGTCGTCAATTGAGCAAAAGCCTAGATAAGGCGCTGCCAAAAGACTTGGCACATTCGGATCGTCCATAATGCTGGCATTCCCCAAACCGTCTACCTCAAAAGCGTAAATCTTTTCGCCTTTAGCATTTTGGGTGTAGGCGTGGTTTTCAATTCCTTCCTTGATTTCCTTTTGCAAGCGTTGCGCATGTGGAATGATCTCCTCAGCACCCTCTAAGTTCAATTTTTCAAAGATTTCTGCCACATAGCCCAAGACAACTGTTGCAAACATATTAGACGGTACTAGATAGCTGTAAATACAAGCATCATCACTTGGACGAAAAGCCGACCAAGTCATGCCTGTCACTGCAAAGTCAGGACCTTTGCCATCATTGACCAAGGTATCTTCCTTGCGATCTGTATCACGGACAAAGCGATAAGAAGATCGGCTGTGGTCCTGCTCGATCGTCCAAACTCGTAGAATTTCTCTGACGCCAGCAACAAAGGTAGCGTCTAGATGACTCGTTTCCCCAGTCTCTTTCCACAAGAGATAAGCCAGCTGCAGAGGATAGCAGAGAGAGTCCACTTCGTACTTGCGCTCCCAAATCCAACCAGACAAGTCTGTATGATCTGTCTCATGGTGACCTTTCCAGTTGTCAGCGATATTAAAGGCATTGGCATAAGGATCTTTGAGAATCAGCGTCATCTGGCGTTTGACCAAGCCAGCAATCGTTTGACGGATTTTTGGATCTTGCTTAGCTACAAAGAGGTAGGGCTTGAGCTGAGCCGTCGAATCCCGTAGCCACATAGCTGGAATGTCGCCTGTCAAGACAAAAGTAGACCCATCTTCTAAGATTTCGACCGTGTTGTCCAAGGTATCCGTATAGCAACGCTCAAAAACAGAGACCCAAGCTGGGTGATCCTGGGCTAACTGGGCAATAGACTCCAACCATTTCCCAACAATTTCTTTAGAATAAACCATATTCCTTCTCCTTTTTCATACTCGTTTACATTCTCTAGTATAGGCTAAACAGTTTTTAAAATATATACACAAACTAAAGGCCTTTCGATCATATATTTTTGCCTTGGTCACTGGTTCTCGATTCATGTTATAATCAAGACAAAGCAAGCTGGATCGAAGGAGATTTTCCATGAAAACAATACTAGAAACGATTGATACCCGCTATGGAACGGACAATTCTCATAGCTTTTCCCACGGCAATACCCTGCCCTATACAGGGGCACCATTCGGTATGAATTATTTCGTTCCTCAGAGCAGCCATACAGATGGTTCTTGGTTCTTTAAACCAGACTTACCCATTTTCCAAGGTATTCGTCTGACCCACCAGCCCAGTCCTTGGATTGGGGACTTCTCTTGGCTCCTGCTCACGCCTGTCACCGAAAAGATAAGCAAGCCTGATATCTATCACCGCCAGTCGTCGTATCGACCGGACGAGAGCATTTTTCAGCCACATTATTTGAAAGTTCACTCCAATCGTTATCAAGTCAACACGGAACTGACTCCGACTACTTACGGAGCCTGCTTCCGCCTCACAAGCCAAGGGGCACAGCCTATCAGTCTTATCCTGCACAGTGGGGCTCAGACTTATTTTCGAATGCTGGACGCCTACACGCTTATAGGCAGTTTGAAAGAAGAAACCAATCCGGCCAAACAAGCTCTGACCATGCATATTTGCCTGCGCTTTGACCAGCCCATTCAGGCCAGTCGTGGACTTGGAGAGGACTTGGTGCTAAACTTTGAGCAGGGACAACTGCAATTCGCTCTAGCTACTTCCTTTATCTCGGAAGAGCAAGCTGTGACAAATCTGCCCCAAGCTGACTTTGATGCGGTGAAAGAGCAGACCAAGCAAGTCTGGGAAAGTTACCTCCACCGATTTGATGTTGTAGAGCAGGGGAAGGTTGACCGCCGCATGTTCGACCAGACTCTTTACCGCCTTTTCCTCTTTCCTCAGACCTTTTATGAAATCACTCCTGAAGGAAAAGAAATTCATTGGGACTTTACCCATCAAACTGTCCAGCCTGGTAAATTCTTTACTAATATTGGATTTTGGGATGGTTTTCGCACCAATTTTCCGCTGCTAGCTCTTATCGCACCCGACACCTATCACGACTTTCTAGAAGGATTTCTGAATTTCTACAAAGAAACGGGCTATCTACCCAAGTGGCTGGCTCCCGATGAACGGGGCATGATGCCAGGAACCTTGATTGACGGTGTGATTGCGGATGCCGCTGCGAAAGATCTCATTCCTGACCTAGAACAGGAATTGTTCCAAGCTATGCTAGACACAGCGGAGAAAGAAGATCCTTCCAAACGTTACGGCCGACACGGGGCTAGCGACTACCAAGCCTTGGGCTACCTGCCAACAGATTATCATGAAAGCGTCAGCCACACGCTGGACTATAGCTATAGCGACTTTTGCATTGCCAGCCTAGCCAGCAAACTCCAAGAGAAGCAAGTGGCCCAGCGATATAGCCAGCAGGCGCTTCATTACCAAAACCTTTTCGATTCAGAAACTGGCTATATGCGAGCCAAAGACCGACAAGGACAATTCCGAGCCGAATTTTCTCCTTACAGCTGGGGACGAGATTACGCAGAATGCTCGGCTATTCAAAATACGCTCAGCGTCTTCCATGATATCGAAGGCTTAAAAGAGCTCATGAGCGGTGAGCCAGCCTTTACCGATTATCTGACTAGGCTCTGTCAGGACCAGCCTTATTTTGATGTCACAGGCTACGGCTATGAAATTCATGAAATGAGCGAAATGGCAAATGCTCACTTTGGCCAGCTAGCCATTTCCAATCAGCCTAGTTTCCATATCCCTTATCTTTTCCGCTATAGTGCCAAGCCAGAATACACTAGTCTGTTAATCAAAACCTTGAGAGAAGAGGCTTTTCAGGCTAGTTGGCAGGCTTTCCCTGGTGACGAAGACAATGGCAGCCTTTCTGCTTGGTATATCTGGAGCGCCTTGGGTCTCTATCCGACTTGCCCTGGCAAGCCTCACTATGACTTAGGTATTCCTCTCTTTAACCATCTGCGCCTCTTCCTGCCACAAAGTCAAAAATGGCTTGATATTTACGCCCATGATAACTACCCCCACTACCAGTTTGTGAAAAAGGCAGACTTAGACGGACGAAGCCAGCAACGAATTTCCCATGAGGACTTATTGGCTTCTGACAGGCTGGACTTCTACCTGTCTTGGTTGCCAAATTCATCTTCTACACAATCATAAAAACAGCAAAAGAGGCTGGGACAAAAGTCCTAGCCTCTCAATTGTCTTTGGATTATCGAGCAAGACGCAGTGGTTGAGTGGGTTCTACTACGCTTATTTCATCAGCTTTTACAGTCCTACTCAACTGTGCGGAGGTGAGACGACAAAATCGAATTCTAACGAATGACTGATTTCTGTCCCACTCTCTCTTTAGAGCTTTTTAGGAAGAGGTGCAATGACGCTCAAATTTCAAAATGGATCTTACTCAGATTTTTTCTCCTCCGGTGTAATTGTATCTAGAACTTGATCGGCTTTCTGCTCTATTTCCGATTCATGATCCTTTTGAATGATATCGATTTGATCTTGTGCATTCGTCTGCTGGACTTGTGGTTTGTATGATGAGGCAAATCCTCCTCCAATCACCAAGAGACTCGCTCCAAGGACACAAAGTCTTTTGACATGCCAGGCCATTGGCAAAGGAATTTTCGCTCCAATACCTGATTTCTTGACCCAATCCGGATGGTCTCGCATCACACGATTTGCTGCCATCAGAGGCATCAGGTAGCCAAAGAGTGCAACACCGTTGTCAACCCAATAACCCGAAAACGATTCTGATTGGACGGAGAAACGTGGTTCACTTCCATCAGGATCATGCCCGTAATCACCAAAACAATGACCAGTAAAAAGCCCAAAGATCTCCATAGACCTTCCCTACGGTAATATTTCAATTCATCAAACGACATCTCGTTAAAATTCTTATTCATTTTCTAAAAACTCCTTGTGTTTTTTCAGGTATTTCTAATTTCGATTGGAGAGGGGACAGATGATTGACCTCGTCCTCCAAGTAGTATTCTTTAGCTTTTCGAACGATATAGAGCGATTCATCTTCTGAGACTAACTTGCGAAAGAGCTCACTTGCTCTATCTGTATCTCCCTTAAGACTGGCATTCAAGGCTTGGTAGTAGATAATTTCCAACTGCTGGTACTTGAAGTCATTGCTTAAGCCTTCGAAATAATCATTGCTTTGGTGCGCAATGGTTAAATCATAAAGAGCGAGACAGACCTTCTTTGTTTTCTCAGCTAGTGTAGGATCTGTGATGGTCAATTCATTTAACTGAGCCTCTAGCTCTTCTTTGGATAAAGCAGGATCCGTCAGGACGATTGAACGAAGCAGATAACTCTCAAAAAAATTCTTATATTTCTGCGGTAGTTCCTTCTGACTGATTGCTTCTCTAGATTCTTTGATGACAGTATCAAAATCTCCCATCATAAAAGAATAAGCAACCGATGTCAGCTTCATATCTATCTGTAAAATGGCCTTTTTCACATTCTTGTTCAACTCAAGGTATTGCTGCCAAGAGTCTAAATCTAAGTCGACATGCAGTAAGGTGTTGCACTTTTTAGTATAGCTTTTCTTGAGCAATTGGATGAATAAAAACAAGCCTGCAAGGACCAATAAGACGCCCGTAGTCTGAAGAAGGGTATCTCTGACCACTAACCCAATGCAAAAAATCAGAATCATTGCCAAAAGGCCAGCCACTCTATGATAAAGTCTATAACTTTTGCGTAGTGCTTGATAATCCAATTTGTAACCTCCCATTCATGATTCGATTTTTGAAGGAATTCGTTCATTTTCCAACCAAACAGCTTATCTCCCATCATACCGAATTTTCCATCTAACCGCAACTTCCTTTTTAACTAGTGATTTATTCCAAAAAGAAAACACCCTCATGGGTGTTCAGGACGAAGATAAATGTCAAAAATGACGTTAGTCTTCGTTCTAGTTCGCTTCTGGAAAGAGCAAACCAATTCCTACACATGCTAGAACGCCAGCACCGATTACCAAACCACTAGAAAGTGGCAAGAGGTCAAGAATGGCATTTGCAATGATAAAAGCAATCATCAAGCACATGATACTGGCCTTGTAATCTTTTTTCACCAAATTTTCAAGAGTGAAAAATAGAAATAGACCTACTGGAAATAGTGACCAGATGTTGACAGCAAAACTTGGCCATCCAACCATTCCAACATACAAGACTGCAATCGCAACTACCAAAAATCCGATACCTACTACTTTTTTCATAATTCTACCTCGTTTTCTATTTTGCTAGGAAGTTTTATCTTCCTTTGACAATGACTACTATATCAGAAATAAAAAGCCCAAACAATCGGTTTTGCTTATGTGGTAGACTTGGCAGCCTATGTGGTCAAAATGTTATTAACAGGAAATTTTCAGCACCATTAAAAAAAGCCTGTCCTGAGACAAGGCTTTGAAATTCTTACTCTTAGGATCCAGCACTTTCGTAGGCATCCAAGCCCCTATCCCAGAGTTTGAGAGAAATGCCAAAGAAGACAAGGGAAATCAACATCAAACCACCGATGTTAAAGAGCCCATTCTTGCCCTGCAAGAAATAGCTAGCTGGATAATAAGCCGTAAAGGCGAAAGGCACGATAAAACTGATCAGCCAACGAAGGAGCGAATTGTAAATGGAAATAGGATACTTGGCAAAATCATTGAAC
>ERZ773007.1364-NODE-1364-length-11473-cov-3.570765_pt1 | contig 11473 bp, 11 predicted proteins | sample MGYA00580665_ERZ773007 | MGnify/ENA primary metagenome ERZ773007 (study PRJEB29015, sample SAMEA2738122) | human oral metagenome | biome: human oral; feature: human-associated habitat; material: saliva | place: China | collected 2167 ... | reverse complement strand
AACCCACTACTCATTATGCATTAAAAGTCATTGCCCACGTCATTAAAATAAGAGCTAATATCATAAGAGATATTATTATCCACTTAAAAACAGACTTAGCTTCTTTCTCTTCGCGTGCCTCTTTTGCTTTCTTTCTTAATTTGTTTTTATTGCTCATTGTGATATTTTTTTTACGAGAAAAGCCTTTATAACTTTTCACTGGTTACTATATATAATAAGGTGAGAATTTCTCTTTCTATTCACCTTTTTCTATTTTTACACTCCTAAAAGTTATTTTTCTTCTTCTGGAAATTCCATCAAGTAGGCTTTTATAAAGCCATCAATATTTCCATTCATCACCCCATCTACATCAGAAGTTTGATAGTTTGTGCGGTGGTCTTTCACACGACGGTCATCGAAAACATAGCTTCTAATTTGGCTTCCCCATTCAATAGCTTGGTATGTCCCACCAATTTGTTCTTTTAATTCAGCCTGCTTTTCAAGTTCTAATTCAAATAATTTTGCACGTAATAAACGAAGAGCTTGTTCTCTATTTTGCATTTGAGAACGCTGAGATTGACATTGAACTACAATGCCTGTTGGTTTATGCGTCATACGAACAGCAGAATCCGTTTTATTAATATGCTGCCCACCGGCACCACTTGCACGATATGTATCAACTTGGACATCTTTCATATCGATATTGATCTCCACAGTATCATCAATTTCTGGCATTACGTCAACAGCTGCAAATGAGGTATGACGACGTGCTGCAGCATCAAATGGCGATATACGAACGAGACGGTGAACGCCTTTTTCAGATTTTAAATAGCCAAAAGCATTTTCGCCTTTAATGAGAAATGTTGCACTTTTGATTCCCGCTTCATCGCCAGGTTGTTCATCCATAAGTTCCACGGAAAAACCTGTCTTTTCTGCCCAACGCAAATACATTCGAATCAGCATAGAACACCAATCTTGTGCTTCTGTACCACCTGCACCAGCATGGAATGTAAGAATAGCATTATTCTGATCATATTCTCCGCCGAGCAAAAGCAATACCTCTTGTTTTTCAACAGCCTCTTGAATGCCATTTACAAATTGTTTGATTTCCCCCTCCATAGAGGTATCTTCTTCTTCTATTGCCATATCCAACATGACACTAGCATCTTCGATATCAGACACTAACTGCTTATACCCCTCTACAGAGTTTTTTAATTGTGTGGCCTCTTGAGAAATCTCACGAGCCTTATCAGGATTATCCCAAAATGTAGGATCACTCATCTGTACATCAAGTGTGAAGATTCGTTCTTCTTTCTGAGCTATGTTAAAGTGAATCCCTCATTCCATAAATTCGCTCTTCTAAACCAGAGATAATTGGTTTTAAATCCTCTAACAATTTATGTTCACCACCTTTATAGAATTACTACATGTACATAGTAACGATTTACTGTATTTTTAAAATGAAAAATGGCCGTTGCCCAGAAGGTGATTTCCCATTGAGCAACGTGCCATTCACAAATGTTAATCTATGTTTTGTGGCTCCAACACATCTTCATGATGGGGTTGTGCACCTTCTAAGTGATCAACTGGTTGTTCAATTTCTTGAATCAATTGTGCACGAATTTTGTACAATGCCATGATTGTTTCATCTTGAATAGATTCAATCATGTGCTGGAACATATCATAGGCCTCAAATTTATATTCAACCAAAGGATTTTTTTGGCCATATGCACGAAGGCCAATACCTTCACGAAGCATATCCATATTATCCAAATGTTCCATCCATTTACTATCGACAACACGTAGCATAATCGCTTTTTCAAGTTGGCCAAACATCGCTTCACCTAAAAGATCAACACGATCTTGATATTCGCTATGTGCGATTTCGTGTAAGCGTTCATCCAATTCTTGACGTGTGTATTCTTCCATTTCTTCTGTAGACATAAGGTCAGAAGTTAAGAAGTATTGACTCAAGTGTTTATGTAAACCTTCGTAATCCCATTCTTCAGGATACAATTTTTCATCAGCATATGTATCAACAGCTTCAGTTACAAGCTTGTCAATCATTTCATTAATGGTATCTCTTAAAGATTCATTTCGTAAGATACGACGGCGTTGCTCATATAACACTTCACGTTGTTGATTCATAACATCGTCATATTCCAAGATATATTTACGAATATTGTAGTTATGATCTTCAACTTTCTTTTGAGCACGTTCGATAGATTTTGTGATTAAGGAATGTTCAATTGGTTCATCTTCTTCCATTCCTAGTTTATCCATGATGCCAGAAATATTATCAGCACCAAAGATACGCATCAAGTCGTCTTCCAAAGATAGGAAGAATTGTGAAGAACCTGGATCACCTTGACGGCCGGCACGACCACGTAATTGGTTATCAATACGACGGCTTTCATGACGTTCAGTACCTAAGATAGCTAAACCACCAAGTTCAGGCACACCTTCACCTAATGTAATATCAGTACCACGACCAGCCATATTTGTGGCGATTGTAACCATACCCATTTGACCAGCATTGGCAACAATTTCCGCTTCTTGTTCATGATGTTTAGCGTTCAATACCTTATGTGGTACACCAGCGCGCAATAACATATCTGAAAGTTCTTCAGATTGAGTGATGGATGTAGTACCAATCAAAATAGGTTGGCCCGTTTGGTGACGTTCTACAGCATTGCGTACAACAGCACGATATTTTGCTGCTTTAGATTTAAAGATAAGGTCAGGTAAATCCACACGAATCAAAGGACGATTTGGAGGAATAGGAATTACTTCCAAGCCATAAATATCATTAAATTCCTTTTCTTCCGTCTTAGCAGTACCAGTCATACCAGACAATTTTTCATACATACGGAAATAGTTTTGGAATGTAATAGATGCTAATGTTTGGCTTTCACGTTCAACTTTAAGACCTTCTTTTGCTTCAATAGCTTGGTGCAAACCATCAGAATAACGACGACCAAACATCAAACGACCTGTAAACTCATCGACAATAACAACTTCACCATCTTTTACTACATAGTCTGTATCGCGATGCATCATAGCATAAGCGCGTAAAGAGGCACCTAGTAAATGGTTGAGTTCAATATTATCAGCATCATATAAATTTTCGATGCCTAACATTTTTTCAACTTTTGTAATACCAGAATCTGTCGGTGCAATCGTCTTTTGTTTTTCATCGATTGTATAGTCTTCATCTTTTACAAGATGTGGTACAACTTGCGCCAATTTATAATAGTTGTCAGTAGAGCGACTACCAGGGCCAGAAATGATGAGCGGAGTTCTCGCTTCATCGATCAAAATAGAGTCAACTTCATCGACGATGGCATAGTTTAATGGACGTTGTACCATTTGAGATACATCGGACACCATGTTATCACGAAGATAATCGAAACCAAATTCATTGTTAGTACCATATGTTACATCTGCAGCATATGCTTCTTTACGTTGATTATAATCGAGATTTGCAACAATTAAACCAGTAGAAAGGCCTAGAAAATTATACAAACGTCCCATTTGCTCACTATCACGTGTAGCCAAGTAATCGTTGACAGTAACAACATGAACACCTTTACCGGATAAAGCATTAAGATATACAGCTAAGGTAGCAACTAAGGTCTTACCTTCACCAGTACGCATTTCTGCAATATTACCTCTATGCAAGCAAATACCACCTAGCATTTGCACATCAAAATGACGCATACCAAGTACACGTTTAGATGCTTCACGACATACGGCAAAAGCTTCTGGTAAAATATCGTCTAACGTTTCTCCCTTTTGTAAGCGACGTTTAAACTCATCAGTTTTAGCAACGAGATTAGCATCACTTAATTTTACATAATTAGGTTCTAGTTCATTAATATGATCTACAATTTTGCGCATTTTTTTAACTTCTTTTGCGCTATTATTTCCTATAAGACTTTGTAAAAAGCCGAACAAACAAATCACTCCTCTTCGGGATATCTTACATTATTATATCTAATTCATTATAACGAAAAAGCCTTGAATAGTCAAAGTATTCAAGGCTTTTCTATAAAGATATGACAGTATATATAAAATGGATACCCTTTCGGGTATCCATCGTATATTTGGTTCGGATAAATCAAAGCAGAAAGGAATAAAATGATTAACCGATACAATTATTTTAATTCTGGTTCAATTAAGCCATAGAACCCATCATGTCTGCGGTAAACTACATTCATTGTTTCTGTTTCCGCATTAAAGAACATGAAGAAGTCATGACCAATCAAATTCATTTGCAAGATAGCTTCTTCTACATCCATAGGACGAACAGCAAAATGTTTACGTTTTACTACTTCAATTTTTTCTTCTTCTACAGGTGTATCAAGAGGTGCTACATCTGGATGGAAAGCTTCTTGACGTTTAAAACGTTTTGCCAAACGAGTTTTATGTTTATGAATTTGGCGAACGATTTTATCTACTACTAAATCGATTGCTGCATACATATCATCATTTGTTTCTACGCCACGAAGTACAATTTTATCTACGAAACATGTAATTTCAATTGTTGCTTTATCACGCACTACAGATAATACTGCTTGTGCATCTAACTCATCATCAAAGTAACGGGTCAACTTACCCAATCTTTTTTCTACATACTCACGAAGAGCCGCTGTTACTTCAATGTTTTTACCTCTGATTGCTACTTTCATATGTCAACACCCTTTCTAAAAATCAACAACCAGTCCTTAGAATCAATCTTACTATTCTATTTCTGGTGTCTTATTTAGTATTTCTACATATGTATATAAAACTCCTCTTTTTAGATAAAAAATTTTATATTTTTTGTAGAAATATGTATTGTACACTATTTAATATACAAAAAATCCCAACAAATGCACTGTTGGGATTTTTTTAATTTTGTTTTTATGTATTATTTGGTATGTGATTACGCTTTTACAACATTTGCTGCTTGAGGGCCACGATTACCGTCAACAATATCAAAAGTTACATTTTGGCCTTCAGATAAAGATTTAAATCCTTCATCTTGAATAGCAGAGAAATGAACGAATACATCGCTACCATCTTCTCTTTCAATAAAGCCATAACCTTTTTCTGCACTAAACCATTTTACTTTACCTTGCATGACACAATCCTCCTAAGATAAAAACTTCCAGCTATCTTGCTAGCTATGGCCTAAGTGTAACATAGTTATAATCCAGTGTCAACGAATATTTCCAATGTATGCATGTAATAAAAATTCGATAATCAACCTATTTATCGGCTTATTTTCGAACATAATCAACAAAGGAATATGCATATTTATTACTCAATGTTTTTTCAAAGTCATGCCTATCAGTCATAGCCCACTCACTTTTATTTTCTTGCGGGAAATAGGTATCGGCCGCGAATTCTTCATGAATTTCCGTAATGTACATTCGCTGTGCCAAGGGCAAAAAAGATTCGTAAACCGAGGCTCCCCCGATGACGAAATATTCCTTATCCTCCACCAGAGAAGCACATACATCTTCTACAGAATGATATACATCTATACCCTCATGGGCCTTTTTGTAGTCTTTCTGTGACGTAATTACCATATGTCTGCGATTCGGCAAAAGGCCCGGTAAACTTTCAAACGTTTTGCGCCCCATGATTAAATCATGTCCTGTCGTCAAGGCTTTAAATCGTTTCAAGTCCGCTGAAATATGGCACAGTAAATCTCCGTCCTTACCGATGCCGCCGTTTTTATCTCGCGCTACAATCAAAGAAATCATACGGCGACCTCCATGGGCAATTTCCCCTTGTGTGTATACCCTTCCAGGCGGATATTTTCAGGCCTAAATTCATAAAAATCTGTGATTCCTTCATCAATGACCAGCTGGGGTGCCGGTAACGCTTCCCGCCGTCTCGCCAACTGCGTTTTCAAAGCTTCTACATGATTTTCGTAAATGTGTGCATTATTGATGACATGAGTAAACAAGCCGGGCCGCAACCCGACAGAACGTGCAATCAGGTGAACAAGAACGGCATACTGAGTCATATTAAACGGAATTCCCAAACCCATATCACCGCTTCGTTGTACAAGCATACAGTTCAGTCGGCCATCGGATACGTCCCATAAGGTCTGATAAGCGCAAGGCTGCAAGGCCATATCGGGTAAGTCTTCAATATTCCACAAAGAGACGATCATGCGTCGATTTTGCGGATCCGTCCGCAATTGCTCCAAAAGCGTATCCAACTGTTTATATTTACGAATCTGGTACCCGTAGGCTTTACCGATAGTCCCGTCTTCACGCATCCATTCATCCCATACATGACAGTTCATCTTTTGCAGTTCTCGTACATCGTTACTCTGTAGCTGCCAAATCCACAACAACTCCTTTACCGCCGTCTTGAAGGCGACAAATTTCGTCGTTAAAATGGGAAACTCTTTTTCCAAGTCGAATTGCATCATCTGATGAGGCAATTTATAGGTCCGAATACCCGTCCGGTTCTGATCGAAGTATCCGTGTTCCAGAATATTTTCTACAATATTCAAGTATTGTTCATCTGCCAAACTCATAAGATCAGTCATCCTTTCCGTCACTTACTATAATATCAAGAAACGCAGGCCCGTATTTATGTAATTTAAAGGCGCCTATCCCCTTTATACTGCGCAATTCTTCAAGTGTTGAGGGCCTTTGTTCCGCCAACTCCCAAAGCGTTACGTCGGAGAAAATAACAAAGGGCGGAATATGTTCTTTCCGTGCCGTCTCATATCGAAGTTGTTGTAACTTCGTAAATAAGGGACGCAATCGTTCCTCATCGTAAATCTTACGAATGCTCCGCTTTTGTACGGCCCTTGTCGGCACCGAGTCCTCCGTCTTAAGCACACGCATTACGGGAGCACTCTTACCCGGCCCCAGTAAAGCTCTGCCGGCCGCCGCCAGAGACAAGACGGGATACTTGCCTGTTGCCACTGATAAATAGTCGCGACTTACGGCATAGCGAATCAACGCCGCCATATCTGCCGCCGAATAATCACCGAGCATACCGAAAGACGCATTTCGTTCAAAGCCGTATTGCCTGATTTTTTCCGTTGCCGTTCCGCGCAAGACGGCCGACACGACAGTCTGACCGAAACGCCCTTTTAATTCATCTACACACATACAAATGAGTTTTACTTCCCGAGTTATGTCTTCATCCGTTGTTTCGGCATCACAGTTTCCGCAGTTTCCGCACTCTTCATACTTCACTGTTTCACCGAAATATTCCAAAATCGCACGCCGTAAGCACGAAGAGGTTTCACAATAATCGACCATTCGATTCATTAAAGCCGTGTCATTCTTTTTCTGCTCTTCATCAGTTGATGATACATCGATTAAAAACTTCTGAACCATAATATCGCCGCGCGTAAAGAGAAGGATACATTCCCCCGGTGCTCCGTCTCGTCCGGCACGCCCGGCCTCTTGGTAATAACTTTCCATATTTTTCGGCATTTGCCAATGAATGACAAAGCGAACATTGCTTTTGTCAATTCCCATGCCGAAAGCATTGGTCGCTACAATCAGCTCAATACGGTCATAGGTAAAATCTTCCTGTACACGTCTTCGCTCTTCATCTGTCAGACCGGCATGATAACGGCCGACCTTAAAGCCGTTCTTACGCAGCATATCGTATACCTTGTCCGTTTCCTTGCGCGTGGCGGCGTAAATGATACCGCTTTCCTTCTTATGTTCATCCAAATAAGAAATAAGAAAGTCCGTCTTTCGTGCCGTCTTGATAACACGAAAATATAAATTGGGCCGATCAAAACCGCCTACCAAAACCAGAGGATTTTTCAATCCCAGAAGATTCAACATATCCTGTTTAACGTATTCCGTTGCCGTGGCTGTAAAAGCTCCTACAACAGGACGTTGCGGTAACGACTCGATCCAGTCTTTTATCAACCGATAACCGGGGCGAAAATCATGGCCCCACTGGGATACACAATGAGCTTCGTCGACAATAACGGCCGACACGGTTACACTTTTCATGACGGCTGTGAAATACTCGTTTTGTAATCGTTCGGGCGATATATACAAAAGTTTTACTTTTCCCTGTCGCAAAAGAAAAAAGCGTTTATTCGCTTCTTCTACCGTACAGCGACTGTCAATACTCGTCGCCCCGATTTCTTGTGCTTGCAGAGCATCCACCTGGTCTTTTATCAAAGACAACAGCGGCGAGATAACTACCGTTACCCCCTTACTCATTAAGGCCGGTATTTGAAAGCACAGAGATTTCCCCGCCCCCGTCGGCATAATGGCCAATACGTCCCGATGCATCGCGAGTGCTTCTATGACCTCTTCCTGCCCGGGGCGAAAGGATGTATATCCGAAATACTGTTGTAATATATCCGTCGCTTTCATGCCCTCACCCATGCCGTTTCCATTTAAACGGCAAAAAAAGACTGTAATAAAATGTGTATATACATTTTATTACAGTCCCTTGCTTAAGGCAATGCTACATAGTGCCTTTACTTATCCAACTCTTCGTGCAATAATTCTCCCAAGCGTTTTACCCCTTCAACAATACGTTCTTCCGTCATATTCGAATAGTTGAGACGGAAATGGTTAACTTCTCCGTCGTTGGGATAGAAAATGACTCCCGGGACATAGGCTACATTTTTTGCAATAGCCTTCTGCATCAAAGCCTTGGCATCAATCCCTTCAGGCAAGGTAACCCACGTAAAGAGGCCTCCCTGAGGTCGATTAAACTTAACTTCTTTGGGAAAATATTTTTCCATGGAGTCGCACATTAAATCACGACGTTTGGCATACAAATCCGTAATCTGCTTAATATGCGCTTCCATATCATACATCTTGCAGAAGTAAGCGGCCTGCCGCTGACCGAATGTAGACGTGCCGATGTCGACGGATTGCTTAAACTTAACAAACTTATCGACAACATCGTCAGGAGCTACAATCCAGCCTAAGCGAAAACCGGGCATAAACGTTTTGGAGAAAGACCCCATAAAGACAACCTTACCCTGAGTATCCATAGATTTCAAAGACGGTAATTTATCGATACCGTAACGAATTTCACCGTACGGATTATCTTCAAGAACGACGACATCGTATTTATTAATGACATCCATAAAGGCCTTACGGCGTTCAACAGGCCATGTAATGCCTGTCGGATTCTGGAATTCGGGAATGACGTAAATCATGCGAATGGAATCGTCTGAAGCCAAGACTTTTTCCAACTCTTCAACAACAATGCCGTTTTCATCTGTCGGAACGGTGGTATATCGCGGACCGGACGGATCGAAAGCCATGATGGCACCCATGTAAGTCGGGCTTTCCATGAGAACTGTATCCCCTTTATCAAGCAAAATCTGGGCTAAAATAAAGAGTGCTTGTTGAGATCCTGTCGTAATAACAATATTATCGGGAGTGCAGTCAACGAAGAACTTATCTTTCATACGAGCCGCCAGTTGTTCGCGTAACAAATCATAGCCCTGTGTAGGCCCGTACTGAACGGCTTGACGTCCCTGTTCCGTATAAATGGCTTCGTCTACCTTTTTCATTTCTTCAATCGGAAAAAGCTCCGGTGCAGGCAAGCCGCCGGCAAAGGAAATAACTTCCGGCTTTTGAGTCAATGCCAAAATTTCAGCAATATCGTCAGCCTGTAATGTTTGTGCAAATGTAGAAAAACGTGCCATAATGCAATCACCCCTAAACATAAATATCTTTAACGATTACGTAAAAGTATACCACCATACAAATCTATGAGCAATGCGAAAGTTAAAAAAAAGACCTCTTGAAGAGGTCTTTCTTAATTTATTTTAGAGTAACTGTTTTGCTTCTTCTACTTTTATTTCTAACACTTTTCGCAAAAAGGAAAACTGCTTTTTCATCATCTCATAGTCCTCACCTTCGTCTATGAGCTTGGCCGTACCGGTAATGCGAAATCCCGTACCCTGATATCCGTTAAACCCTTCCACTTCTCTGGCACCGACGGTAAGGATAATCCTATTGTTTACATCCAAGTCCGTTTCCGTACTGTTCATACCGGCAGCCGGAATAAGCAATCGATCATCATCTTTTTCAACGATGTACGTATTCCATGTATTGTTTACATGCGGACCCTCAGGCGTCCATGTCGTAAGTGATACAACCCCTTCATAGCTCAAGACATCGTGTAATTTTTCCGGTAACATATTTTTCTTCCTTTCCCTCATAGCCGTTCGTAACACGGCACTCCTTCAACAATCACTAATAGGAGGATTATACACTAAGGAAACGGCTTAGGCAACATACGGCGGCCTACAATAGAGCTCATCTCCCCCTAAGGGTTCTCGTATATGCTTCGTCAGGTCGCTATGTTGACTATTAATACACAATATCTTCTCGGTGGTACCGTAGTTTGCAACTTGGATTCCGATAAATCCGATAAATAATGCTGACATGTGCTTTCTTTTCATGTCTTTCCATGATAGGATATAGGTAAGAGAATGAGGGTGTTTCCCCCATTCCTCTTACTTCTTGCCGTGCAGCCTGTCCCGGATGCTTATCAGCCCTACTAGAGTGATTACAATCTGTGAACCCAAGCTCACGGCTTTTTCTATATCCGTTATCATGTTTTCACCTCTTTGTTGTAATTTCTACAGAAAATTAGGCCTTCCGGAATATTCCGGAAGGCCTTTTGCTTATTTCTTCGACAATTCGGTAAGTCCGTCTTGAATTGTCTGTATGATATTATCTGTTACAGAATAAATAACTCACAGATAAATTCGATTCCTAATCTTCACCCACACCGATTGAGTCATTTCGATTTCTTGCCTTGCAGTCTTTTCCTTGGCTTCTCGCCGCTCTTTCGACTCTACATTCAATTTTCCGACTTCCGCTTTAATGGCTCCACCATCGTCGCACCGTCGTCGAGCTTTTCCGGTGCTACATACAATTCTGCCATTGTCATGGTTCTCATTCTCCTTTTCGAACACATTAAATATATGTGATGCGGTCTCCTCCGCTTTTCACCAATAAAAAATGCCCTACGCTCCACTGCGCAAGGCATGAAAAAAGCACCCACATTCGTGAGTGCTTTTATTTGTTCGTATATTACCAATCAACCTGAGATAAACAATCTTTAAGGAGCTTTCCATCAATCGTTTGCTTATTCAACATATCGTCTATCGTTTCATAATACGTCACACCGTTTTTCCCAAGAAACTCATATCCATTAGCCGTATATGCCGCCAAAAAAGTTTCATCTTTATACGTATAAGAAGTATCACTTGTATCTACCATGTCTTTAAATTCATCAATCGTCATGATTTTAGTCTCCTTTCTTCATCGCTTAACGGTTCCATTTCACCTTTTTGTAACTTTGTTTTTCCCGTATTCTCGTCCTCTATAATGGTGTATCGATGCTTATGCCAATAATCAGGCTTATCATCCGTCCCCATGTTATGTTTTTTCGGATATCCATGATGCCCAAAGTGTATTTGTAAGCACATGTTGCCATTTTCATCATAAAAAGTGATATTTTCTTG
>ERZ773007.1363-NODE-1363-length-11475-cov-12.089317_pt1 | contig 11475 bp, 8 predicted proteins | sample MGYA00580665_ERZ773007 | MGnify/ENA primary metagenome ERZ773007 (study PRJEB29015, sample SAMEA2738122) | human oral metagenome | biome: human oral; feature: human-associated habitat; material: saliva | place: China | collected 2167 ... | reverse complement strand
GCAGTGAGAGGGTCTACGAACCGCCGGGTACAGCTAGCGATTATGCCATATTTCGGCCCTCAATCCCAAGTCAGGAGCGAGTGCCGTGTCGTGCGAATCGGTTAAATCGATCACTGCCACGAGCTCAGGCGGACGGACGCTCCCACACAGACGTTCCGCCCACCGTCACGCGCGCGGGCTTCGCAAGGATCGTCGGGTTGTCCCTCGGATCCTCGTCCAGGATGAGGAAATCAGCGGGACCGCCCTCGACGAGGCCGGGGTAACCGAGGTAGCGCTGGCTCACCCACGTCGCGGCATCGATCGTGAACTGGGCGGGCGCGCCCCACTGGAGCCACAGGTCAAGCTCGCCGACAATCGTCCCGTGAGCCTGGTAGCCGCCCGAGTCGGTTCCCATGAGGAGAAGGACGCCAGAGTCGACGAGCATCTGGAAGTGGGAGCGCCGCGCGTCGTACATGGCCTGCATCGTCGCCGCGTAGACGGGGTACTTCGCCCCCGCCTGGGCCGCAAAGTCTTTGAAGAGCTCGACCTGGCGCAGCGTCGGCGTCACCGCTATGCCGCGTGCGGCAATCTCGCTGGCCTGATCCGCATCGATACCGCTGCCGTGTTCGATGTCGTCAACGCCGGCCTCAATGAGCGAGTCGATGACGCGGTGTGAGAACGCATGGACGGCGATCCTCGCCCCGGCCTCGTGAACGGCGGCAACAGCGTCCGTTAGCACGGCGGGGTCCCACAGGGGCATGAGGTCCGAGTCCGCTCCGGCGCTGCGGTCAATCCAGTCACCGACGATCTTGACCCAGCCGTCGGAGGAGTGCGCCATCGACGCAAGCACCTCGGGCAGCTCGCGCTGATCTTCCACGTCAAGCGGCAGGTCTCGCATGTAGCGCCTCGGGCGCGCAACATGGCGACCGCAGCGGATCAGATGCAAGCCGGTCGCGCGAGCCGCTGGCGAATTATCAACCGGCACACCACAGTCGCGTACGACGGTCACGCCGCTCGCGAGCGTCGTCCGAGCCTGCTCCACCATCTGCGCTTCGGACACCGAACCTGTCTCCGAGTATCCGATGTGGCAGTGCGTGTCCACCATGCCAGGCATAATGACACCGGCCGACGGAGCATGTTCACCGTCAGAGACCCGGCGAATCACTCCCCCGTCGACGCGCCATGTGCCTCGCACCCACGATGGGCGCTCAGACACGCTATCCGCCCACAGGGCGAGGCCGGAGACCTCCATGCCTCAGAGCTGGCCGAGCATGCGCTTGACGTCGTCCGGCAGATCGTCGATCGTCGGACGCGGAGCGGGTGCCTCCTGAGCAACACCGAAGGATGAGCCCGCAGGCGCGCTGCGCTCGGACGGCGGCAGCATGGCCTCAAGCTCCTGCTGGCGACGCTTCGCAGGGTTACCGGAGCGCGCGCTCTTCTTCATGCGAGCACGCTGGGCCTGCGCCTTACGCGCGTTGGCCTTCTGCTTCGCCTTGCCGCCACGGCCAGGCAGAGCACCCATGCCGGGCACGCCGCCACCCATCTGGCCTATCTGCGCCATCATCTCTCGCGCGGCCTCAAAGCGCTGCACAAGCTGGTTGACCTCGGTGACTGTCGTGCCGGAACCACGAGCAATACGCGCACGACGAGAGCCGTTCAGGATCGACACGTCCTCACGTTCAGCGGGGGTCATCGAGCGGACGATCGCTTCGACACGATCCACCTCGCGCTCGTCGAAGTTCTCAATCTGCTCGCGCATCTGCGCGGCGCCCGGGATCATGCCGAGCATCTTCTTCATTGAGCCGAGCTTCTTGATCTGCTGAAGCTGGCTCAGGAAGTCGGCGAGGGTGAGCTGGCCGGCCATCGCCTTGGCCGCGACCTTCTCCGCCTCCTCGGCGTCCATCTTCTTTTCGGCCTGCTCGATGAGGGTGAGGATGTCACCCATGTCGAGGATGCGGCCCGCCATACGGTCGGCGTGGAAGCGCTCAAAGTCGTCAAGGCCCTCGCCCGTCGACGCGAAGAGGATCGGAGCGCCGGTCACGCCGCGCACGGACAGCGCAGCACCACCGCGGGCGTCACCGTCGAGCTTAGACAGGACGACGCCCGTGAAGCCGACACCGTCGCGGAAGGCCGTGGACGTGGAAACCGCGTCCTGACCGACCATGGCGTCGAGGACGAACATGATCTCGTGCGGATTCACGGCGTCGCGGATGGCGATCGCCTGGTCCATCATCTCCTGGTCGACGCCGAGGCGACCGGCCGTATCGACGATGACCACGTTGATACCGCTCTGGCGTGCGAACTCGACGCCGCTGCGCGCGACCTCGACGGGATTGCCCACACCGTTGCCAGGCTCGGGCGCCCACACCTTCACACCGGCGCGCTCGCCGACAACCTGCAGCTGCTGAACGGCGTTGGGACGCTGGAGGTCGGAGGCGACAAGGAGGACGGTCTTGCCTTCCTCACGCAGCCACTTGCCCAGCTTTCCGGCCAGGGTGGTCTTACCGGCGCCCTGAAGACCGGCGAGCATGAAGACGGTGGGGCCGGACTCGGCGAACGTCAGCTCGCGCGTCGCACCGCCGAGGATCTCGACGAGCTCCTCGTGCACGATGGAGACGACCTGCTGGCCGGGGTTGAGGGCCTTCGAGCGGGCAGCCCCGTAGGCCTTTTCGCGCACCTGCGAGGTGAACTGGCGAACGACGGGGAGCGCAACGTCGGCGTCGATGAGGGCGCGACGAATGTCGGAAATCGCGCGATCGACGTCCGACTCGGTCAGGACGCCGCGGCTACGCAGGCTGCGGAAGGACTGGGTCAGGCGATCTGACAGGTTTCCAAACACGTGTTTACTCCCAAGATGGCGGCTGTACTAGGCACAGGTTAGCGCACCTCGGCCCCGGGAGTCGTCTCACCGGGGCCGAGGCACATGTCATGGCGGCAGGGTTCAGCCCTGCGCGGAACCCACGATCGCGTCGACGAAGCTGGCGGGATCGAAGGGTGCCAGATCATCGGCACCCTCACCGAGGCCGACGAACTTCACCGGTACACCCAGCGCACGCTGGACGGACACGACGATGCCGCCCTTGGCGGAGCCGTCGAGCTTAGTCAGAACGATGCCGGTCACGCCGGTGGCCTCAGCAAAGACCTCGGCCTGCTTCATGCCGTTCTGCCCCGTGGTTGCATCGAGCACCAGAAGCACCTCGGAGACCGGCGCCTGCTTGCTCATAACGCGCTTGATCTTGCCGAGCTCGTCCATCAGCGTCGACTTGTTCTGGAGGCGGCCCGCGGTATCGACGAGGACCACGTCGACATCACGATCAACGCCCTCGCGCACGGCCTCGAAAGCGACGGAAGCCGGATCGGCACCCTCGCGGTCACTGCGCACAACGTCTACGCCCACGCGCTCACCCCACGTGGCCAGCTGGTCAGCGGCGGCGGCACGGAAGGTATCGGCAGCACCCAGGATTACGGACTTGTCTTCCGCGACGAGGATACGCGCGAGCTTGCCGACAGTTGTCGTCTTTCCGGTGCCGTTGACGCCGACCATGAGGACGACGGCAGGCTTGGTGACACCATCGACCTCGGGGCGCTCAAGATTGAGAGAGCGATCCATGTCCGGGCCAACGAGAGCGAGAAGCTCCTCGCGAAGGATCTCTCGAATACGAGCTTCGTCAGTCACGGACTCGACGGCGACGCGGCGCTTGAGCGCCTCCATCAGCGTATCCGTGGCCTCGAGGCCAAGGTCGGCGATGAGGAGGGATTCCTCAATCTCCTCCCAGTCGGCAGCGCCGAGCTGTCCGCGGCTCAGCACGCCGAGGATCGCGCGGCCCAGCGAACCGGAGGAAGCCAGACGTTCACGCAGGCGCTCCATGCGGCCGCGCACCGGCTCGGGACGTTCGACCGACGAGGTGGGCGCCTCGACAACCGGGGCGGTTTCATCGGGGGTGGACTCAGAGATATCGGGGGTGGACTCAGAGATATCGGGGGTGGACTCAGAGATATCGACCGGACCAGCGCGCGGCTGGTCAGTGTCAACGCTCGGCGCCTGGGTGGGGGCCTCAGACGGAGCATCAGCCGGGGCCTGAACCTGCGGCTGAACTGTTACGTCATCGGAAGATCGCCTCCGCGAAGTCACGGCGACGCGAATAAGCACACCGATGAGCACGGCGACCGCCAGGGCGATGACAACCGCCCACGGCGACTGAAGGTAGGAAATAAAAGCGTCCATAGGGTCATTATCCCCTATGGACGCTCTTCACAGAAAACCTGAGTGCGGCATCACGAAGTTAGGCCTGCGTCGACTCCTGACTCGGCTGTGCGCCACCATCAGCATGACGACGTCCACGGTCAAGACGCTCGCTGACGCGGTCGGTGACAGTTTCGAGGCGATCGATGCCGGGGAGACGGTCAGCGTTGAAGTAGGCGCTCTTCGACTCGGCGCCCTGGAGCATCGACTGCAGGGACGCAGTACGCGGAACAACGGGCCCATCCGGCGACGTGGCCGCACGCTTGGGGAGCGAGTGGTTGGTCTTGACCTCAACCGCGATTTCTTCACTCTCGCGCTTGATGACGCCCTTCCACTCGTCCGCGCTACGGCGCGACAGCGCCAGCACCGCGACGACACCAGCGGCGACAACGAGAACCAGAACAACGGTCAAAACAAGAATCAGTGCACCCTCAAGCATGAGATCATCCTGCCTCACCGAAGCCTCACTACGCGATGGTGCCACCCGAACACGCACGCATTGTGACGATGTTGTCATGGGGGCCAGGAACGATCGTTCCTGGCCCCCATGAATATCAATGGCGCGTCAGTCGAGGTAGTCGCGCAGCACCTGCGAACGCGACGGGTGACGCAGCTTCGACATGGTCTTGGACTCAATCTGACGAATGCGCTCGCGCGTCACACCGTAGACCTTGCCGATCTCGTCGAGAGTCTTCGGCTGACCGTCACCCAGACCGAAGCGCATCGACACGACACCAGCTTCACGCTCAGACAGCGTATCCAGGACATGGTGGAGCTGCTCCTGCAGCAGGGTGAACGACACGGCGTCCGCAGGCACGATGGCCTCGGAGTCCTCGATGAGGTCACCGAACTCGGAGTCGCCGTCCTCGCCGAGGGGCGTGTGCAGCGAAATCGGCTCACGACCGTACTTCTGGACCTCGACGACCTTCTCTGCGGTCATGTCGAGTTCCTTCGCGAGCTCCTCGGGTGTGGGTTCGCGGCCCAGATCCTGCAGCATCTGACGCTGGACGCGGGCCAGCTTATTGATGACCTCAACCATGTGAACCGGAATGCGGATCGTGCGCGCCTGGTCGGCCATGGCACGGGTGATCGCCTGGCGGATCCACCAGGTGGCGTAGGTCGAGAACTTGTAGCCCTTCGTGTAGTCGAACTTTTCGACGGCGCGAATGAGGCCCAGGTTACCTTCCTGGATGAGGTCCAGGAACTGCATGCCGCGCCCGGTGTAGCGCTTCGCAAGCGAGACGACCAGACGGAGGTTCGCCTCGAGCAGGTGATTCTTCGCCTGCTGGCCATCCTGCGCGAGGAAGTGCAGCTCACGACGCTCGCGGCTGGTCATCTCGTCAGCCCGGTTCTTGAGCTTGTACTCGGCGTACAGACCAGCCTCGATACGGCGAGCCAGGTCAACTTCCTGCTCAGCATTCAGCAGCGAGACCTTGCCGATCTGCTTGAGATAGTCCTTGACCGGGTCAGCGGTCGCACCGGCGACCGTCACCTGCTGAATAGGCTCGTCGGTCTCGTCAGAGTCGGAGACAACGAATCCACCCTTCACGTGAATACCGTCGTTGGTGCGCTCACGCAGAGCCGCACCCTCGGAGACCTTAGCGTCCTCTTCCTCGATTTCTTCCTCGGCGTCAGCCACTTCCTCGTCGTCGGTGCCAGCCTCAAGCTCCGGATCCTCGAGGTCCTCACCCGAGGGCTCGAAGTCCACGTCCTCAGTGTCCCCGATCTCGGGAACAACCGATTCGACGACCTCTTCGTCCTTCTTCTTGCGTCCGCGAGGCTTCTTGGCGGCCTTCTCCTCAGCGTCAGCCTTCTTCGCCGTCTTCTTAGCAGCGGGCTTCTTGGCGGCCTTCTCCTCAGCGTCGGCCTTCTTCGCGGTCTTCTTAGCAGCGGCCTTCTTCGCGGGCGCCTTCTCCTCGACAACCTCGGCGTCAGCGGCCTTCTTTGTCGTCTTCTTCGCGGGAGCCTTCTTCGCCGGCGTCTTCTTCGCTGCAGACTTCTTTTCCTTGGCAGGGGCGCTCGCCGCGTCCGCCGCGGCCTTCTTGGCGCGCGTCGTCTTCTTTGCGGGGGTCGTCACCTCCGTGGTTTCCTCAGTCGTCGCGGAGTCCTTTGCCGAAGCGCGAGATGCACTCACACGGGTCCCTTTCATTGATGGGCATGCACAACAGAGCCGATTGCAAATCGGCATACCATCGCCAGTCTAGTGCCTTACCACGTAGTTTTCCTGGCGGTAGGTGTGAGGATGCCCCACCTTAAGACCACGCATCCCCCGGCTCCTCGGTTAGAGTGGCCTCATGACTCTGAGCGACAGTTTCGCAACGCTGCGTCCCCGTATCGACGAGGCGACGGCCACGAGCCTCGCCACACTCCTCGCTCGCGCCGGCGCTTCGGGCAGATCCGAAGAGTTTTCGCGTGCGGTTCTTGCGTCCGTATCCGGAGGCAAGCGCTTCCGTGCACTCATGGCACACGTCGGCTACGCGCTCAGCTCCGGCACCGCACTCGACCGGGTGTCACTCCCCCACCTCAGTGCCGCGCTCGAACTGTATCAGGCCAGCGCCCTCGTCCACGACGACATCATCGACAAGGCAGACGAGCGGCGCGGGATACCCACCCCGCATAGGACGCTCGCGGATCATCACGCATCCTCATCGTGGATTGGGTCATCGACAGACTTCGGCCGTCACGCCGCCATCTTGGTCGGCGATTTCCTCTTCTCAGCGGCGACCGCCGCGGCAGATGAACAGGCGCTCACCCTGCGGGAGGACTGCGCGCGTGCCTTCACGACGCGCTTCGCGGACATGCACGCGGAAGTGGCGCTCGGCCAGTATCTGGACATCACCGCCGAACAGACCCCGCTGGATCCGGAGCGCACGGACGCGCTCAGCACGAGCGATTCCCTCGAGGTTGCACTACACAAGTCGGCGCACTACTCGGTCGTTCACCCCGCCATTCTTGGCGCGATCTGCGGAGCGCCCTCAATTGCTGATGTCGCCGAGCTGTTGGACATCCTCGAAACGATCCTCACCCCGTGGGGCCTGGCATTCCAGCTGCGCGACGATGACCTGGGCGTCTTCGGTGACCCTGCCGTCACCGGCAAGCCCGCCGGGGATGACCTGCGCGAAGGAAAGCGCACCGCCCTCCTCGCGCTCACCTGGGAGGCTTCCTCCCCCGCCGAGCGCCGCGCGCTGACCGACGTTCTTGGGGTCGCCGAGGCCTCGGCACAGCAGATCGCGACAGCCACCGAAATCGTCGAGCGCAACGGGCGCGCCGCACACGAAGCGGAGATTGCGCGCCTCGTCGCCGACGGTCACGCCGCGCTCGATGCCTCCGGTTTCGATGAGGACGCCCGCGCCATGGCGCGCGATCTGTGCTCTATCCTCACCGCCAGGCGCGCCTGACGCCTGGCTACTGAGGCGGGCGGCTCAAAAGGCCAGCGTCGAGGCGATGCGGTTGACGCGATGGTGACGGCCCGACGTGAGCGCGTCGATGGGACGCTCACCCAGTTCGTCCTGTTCGGCGTACAGCCAGGCGAGCGATTCCTCTGCGGTAAAACCGTCATCGGCCAGAAGCGTCAGCGTGCCCCGGAGGAACGGCAGCGGTTCCCAACCGTTCGCGCCCTTGACGAGGACCTCCTGAGGAACCCCGCGCACACCGTCGTCCCCGCGCGCCTCGATCAGGACGCGGTCACGGATCAACTGCTTCAGGCGACGCTCCTCGATGCCGAGCAGTCGGCAGACCTCGTCGGTGGGCAACACGGTGATATCAGCACTGGTCATGAGCGCAAGATTACCCCATTTGTACGGCGCTCCGACACTCACACTTCCCATATTTTCGCGAAAACTCTCATAGAATCGACCAGGTGAGCGACGAACAGACATTCGACCAGACCGACCCGTTGATCGGGCTCCTGGTCGACGAACGATACCGAGTCACGCGCCGTCTGGCGCGCGGCGGCATGGCAACCGTGTACATCGCCCAAGACGAGCGCCTGGACCGCCCCGTCGCCCTGAAGGTCATGCACCCACACCTGGCGGACTCCCAGGATTTCGTCGCACGCTTCCGCCGTGAGGCACGCTCCGCAGCCCGCATTGTTCACCCGGGCGTCGTTTCCGTCTTCGATCAGGGCGTGATCACCGGACAGGGATTCCTTGTGATGGAGCTCATTGACGGAACCAACCTCCGCCAGCTCCTGCGCGCGCAGGGTGCCTTCACAATCCCGCAGGCGCTGCGCTACACGACCGACATTCTCGAGGCCCTGCGCGCCGCTCACCGCGTCGGCGTTATCCACCGTGACATCAAGCCCGAGAACATCCTCGTTCCCACCGATGGCCCCGCCAAAGTCACCGACTTCGGCTTAGCGCGAGCGGCCTCCGAGGTCTCGATGTCCTCGACGGGCAACATGCTCGGAACAGTCGCATACATCGCACCCGAGATCGCCACAACAGGCGTGGCCGACGCACGTTCAGACATCTATTCCGTGGGCATCATGCTCTACGAGATGCTCACGGGCTCCGTTCCTTGGGCGGGCGAGTCGCCGCTGCAGATCGCAACCCACCACGTCTCCGACGACGTGCCCAGCCCGTCCGAGGCCCAGCCGTGGATTCCTCGAGAGATCGACGACCTCGTCGCCGCCCTCACGGCCCGTGACCCCGCCTCTCGACCCGCCGACGCATCGGATGCGATCGACCTAGTCACGCGGGCGGCTGCAACCATCCCTTCAGAGCTCGCTAGCCGACGTGCCGAAGTCGCACCCTCCGACCGCGCTGACTCTTCGGAAACCAGCGCACTGAACACGGAGGTCATCTCCGCCCAGTTCACGCGTCCGCTGCCGCTACCCGCACCCTCGACGCTCGCCACGGTCCACACCTCGGCCCCAATCCCCAAGGTTTCGGAGAACGCGTCGACCACGACCTATAAGCGCGCTGCCCTGTGGGTGAGCCTCGTCGTCCTCCTGCTTGCCGCAGCGGGTATCGGCGGCAGCTGGTGGTGGACCGAGTACGGCCCGGGCTCCTACCTGACCATGCCCGCGACCGACGGACGTCCCCTGGCAGAGGTCCAGGCCGAGCTGAACGCAATGGGCCTCGCCTCCACCGTCGAGGAGGAGTTTTCGGACGACGTCGCATCCGGGTCTATCACCCATTCTGATCCGTCAGGCGGCGAGCCCGTGCACAAGCGCGCCGAGGTGCAGCTCTACGTGTCCAAGGGTGTGGACATGAAGAACGTGCCCGACGTGTCCGGCAAGAGTCAGGATGACGCGAAAAAGGTGCTCACGCAGGCTGGCCTGGCTCTCGGAGCAATCACCGATGCCTACTCTGAGGACGTGCCGCAGGGCCAGGTCATCTCCCAGTCCGTGCCGTCCGGCACCTCGGTGCCGCATGACACGGCTGTCGACGTCGTATTGTCCAAGGGCCGAGAGCCTCTGACGGTCCCCTCGCTGGGCGGGATGAGCGCCGACGCCGCGAAGACCGCCATCGAAGGCCTTGGCCTCGTCGCTACTCCCACCGAGGCGTTCTCCGATACGGTCGCGGAAGGCCAGGTTATCTCCCAGCAGACCAACGAGGGAACGATCTTGCACCGCGGCGACACCGTCGCTTACACGGTGTCCAAGGGACCCGAGAAGGTCGCGGTTCCCGACGTCGTGGGGCGCCAGCGCCAGGAAGCTCGAACCATCCTCGAAAACGCCGGATTCAGCGTGAAGGAAGAAGCGATTCTCGGTGGTTTCTTCGGTACGGTGCGCGCCACCGACCCCGCCGGAGGCACGATGGTCAAGAAGGGTAGCGTCATCACGATCACGATCGTCTGACGCACCGCGCCGCCCGGCACAGCAGAGCGCATAGACAGATCCCCGGCCTCGTCCATGACAGACGAGGCCGGGGATTTCGCAGTCGATCAGTTCTCCTCGGAGGAAGAACCCTTCGCCAGGTACTGGGCGACTTGGAAGGCCATCTCCAGGCTCTGCTGGTGATTCAGACGCGGATCAACGAGCGTCTCGTAGCGGTCGCGCAATGCCTCGTCATCGATGTGCTCACTGCCGCCAATCACCTCGGTCACGTCGTCGCCGGTGAGCTCGATGTGCAGGCCACCCGGGACCGTGCCCGAGGCCTCGTGTGCTTCGAAGAAGCCACGGACCTCGTCCATGACCGTCTCGAAGCGACGCGTCTTGTAGCCGGTCGACGAGGTAATCGTGTTGCCGTGCATCGGATCCGTCATCCACGTAATCGGACGACCATCCTCGCGCGCGGCTTCCAGCAGTGGCGGAAGCGCCTCGCGGATGCGCCCTGCGCCCATGCGCGTGATGAACGACAGGCGCCCCTCCTCACCATCCGGGTTGAGGCGATCGATAAGCGAGAGCATCTGATCCGGCGTGGTCGACGGGCCGAGCTTGACCCCAATCGGATTGCGAACACGCGACAGCAGCTCGATGTGAGCGCCCTCCTCGTCGCGCGTCCTCTCCCCCGCCCACAGGAAGTGAGCGGACGTGTTGTAGGGCTCGCCCGTCCGCGAATCGATGCGCGTCATGGCTGACTCGTACTCGAGCAGCAGCGCCTCGTGGGACGAATACAGGTCGACGTCTCGCAGCGTCTCAAAATCGACGCCAGCGGCACCCATGAACTTAATCGCCCGGTGGATGTCTTCTGCCAGCGACTCGTAGCGCGCATAGGCGGGGTTCGACATGAAACCCTGATTCCAGCGGTGCACCTGACGCAGGTCCGCGTAACCGCCCTTCGTGAAGGCGCGGATCAGGTTCAGCGTCGAGGCCGCGTGGTTGTACAGCGACAGGAGGCGCTGCGGGTCGGGCTCGCGGGCCTCGGGAGTGAACTCGAAGGAATTCACGGCGTCGCCGCGGTAGCTGGGCAGCGTGACGCCGTCACGCGTTTCCATGTCCGCCGAACGCGGCTTGGCGTACTGGCCGGCGATACGGCCAACCTTGATAACCGGCAGGGACGCGCCGTAGGTGAGCACGACCGCCATCTGCAGCAGCGTCTGGATCTTCAGGCGCACGTGATCAGCCGTCGCCTCGGCGAAGGTCTCGGCGCAGTCACCGCCCATCAGGACGAAGGCCTCGCCGCGGGCAGCCGCGCCCATCCACGTGCGCAGATCGTCAACCTCCCCGGCGAACACGAGGGGCGGCTGACGACGCAGCTGCGCCGTCACATTACTGAGGTGCTGCGCATCCGCGTAGGAAGGCTGTTGGGCGGCGTCCAGGCCGCGCCACGTGTCCCAGGGAGCGCGCTCCCCGGACTCGGGCGACC
>ERZ773007.1362-NODE-1362-length-11477-cov-14.385572_pt1 | contig 11477 bp, 9 predicted proteins | sample MGYA00580665_ERZ773007 | MGnify/ENA primary metagenome ERZ773007 (study PRJEB29015, sample SAMEA2738122) | human oral metagenome | biome: human oral; feature: human-associated habitat; material: saliva | place: China | collected 2167 ... | reverse complement strand
ATAAGAGCGTTTTTAAAAGGAAGTTCTGTTGTGATTTTTGATGAAGCCACTGCAAATCTTGACCATAAAAATGCTACTCGTATTGAGCACCTATTATTAAGTGATCCTAATATCACTTATATCACGGTTACCCACCATCTAATAAAGGAAAATGAACTATATTTTGATGAGATTATTCGTTTGGGAGAGGGCACTGAGTAAATGTTTGATATGATAAATACTTAGGATTTATTTCAATTTTACTAACGGCAGTCAAAGTGCTATAATGTAAGGGATTGTGAATTTAGCAAATTCTGCTATTTTCAAAAAAGAAAAAACAAATCAGAGATGCAAATCTCTTAGAAGAGGTGAATCCCATGGGACGTAAATGGGCTAATATCGTTGCTAAGAAAACTGCTAAAGACGGTGCAAACTCTAAGGTTTACGCTAAGTTTGGTGTTGAGATTTATGTGGCTGCTAAACAAGGTGAACCAGATCCAGAATCAAACTCAGCTTTGAAATTCGTTTTGGAGCGTGCTAAACAAGCGCAAGTGCCAAAACACGTTATTGATAAGGCCATTGATAAGGCTAAAGGTAACACTGATGAAACTTTCGTTGAAGGACGTTATGAAGGGTTTGGACCAAATGGTTCTATGATTATCGTAGATACTTTGACTTCAAACGTTAACCGTACAGCTGCTAACGTACGTACTGCCTTTGGTAAAAATGGCGGTAACATGGGTGCATCAGGTTCTGTTTCATACATGTTTGATAAAAAAGGTGTTATCGTTTTTGCAGGTGAAGATGCAGACGCAATCTTTGAACAATTGCTTGAAGCTGATGTAGAAGTTGAAGATGTAGAAGCAGAAGATGGTACTATCACTGTTTATACTGAGCCAACAGATCTTCATAAAGCGTTGGAAGCTCTCCGTGCTAACGGACAGGAAGAGTTCCAAGTGACTGAACTTGAAATGATTCCACAAACTGAGGTTACTCTTGAAGGTGAAGACCTTGAAGTTTTCGAAGGACTTATTGATGCTCTTGAAGCGGATGATGATGTTCAAAAGGTTTATCACAACGTAGCAGATATGTAATCTCATTCAACACTTTCCTCACGATGGAAAGTGTTTTTGTGTGGTCTGTCTAAGGATTTGTCTTGCTTGTCCTGACTTAATCTGATATAGTAGTAGCCAAGTGAATTATTGGAGGAATACGAAATATGAATATGATGCTAGTTTTGGCCATTTATGTGGTCGCCATTGTTGCTTATGTGGCTTTCAGCCGTCGTCGCCAAGCAAAGGCACAGGAAGATCGTTTTGCAGGTCTTGCTAAGGGTGCTGAAGTTGAAACAATCGGTGGTTTGATTGCTATTGTTGACGAGATTGACAAAGAGAATAACCGTATCGTTTTGGATGCAGAAGGTGTCTTCTTGACTTTTGATTTGAGTCGTTCAATCATGAAAGTAATCACACCAGCACCAACTACAGAAACAGCAGAAACAACTAAAAAGACAATTATCGAAGAAGATTCAGCAATTGAGTCTTCTGATGAAAAGTAAGCTGTGTATTTGAGACTAGGTTAAATCCTGGTCTTTTTGCGTTTTCTAATCTTATCGGTATTAAAAGCTGTTCAGAACCCCTGAAAATGTGGTAAAATAAAGGGTAAACTATATTTAGAGGATATTCCATGTTTAAATTTAGAAAAAAATCTCATCAAGAGGTTCTAGACAATATTCCCAACCATATTGGTATTATTATGGATGGAAATGGCCGTTGGGCTAAAAAGCGTCTACAACCACGTGTGATGGGGCATAAGGCTGGGATGGACGCCTTGCAAAAGGTAACTATCGAAGCATCACAACTTGGAGTTAAGGTATTGACAGTCTATGCCTTCTCAACTGAAAACTGGTCACGCCCACAAGATGAAGTGAAATTCATCATGAATTTGCCAGTTGAATTCTTTAACAAATATGTACCAGAATTAGACAAAAACAATGTTCGTATTTTGACAATCGGAGATAACAGTCGTTTGCCTAAGGAGACTTTAGATGCTCTTGAAAAGGCAGTTGAGCAGACGAAACACAATTCCGGTTTGGTTCTTAATTTTGCACTGAACTATGGTGGTCGTGCGGAGATTGTGTCTGCTGTTCAAGCGATTGCTAAAGAGGTTGAAGCAGGAAAAATCAGTCCTGAAGCTATTGATGAAGATCTCATTGCTAAGCATTTGATGACAGATAAATTGCCTTACCTCTATCGTGATCCAGATTTAATTATCCGTACGAGTGGCGAACTTCGTCTTAGTAATTTCTTGCCTTGGCAATCTGCCTATAGTGAGTTTTACTTCACAGATGTTTTCTGGCCAGACTTTGACCAGCAGGGGCTACGTCAAGCCATCTCTGACTACAATAAACGTCACCGTCGCTTCGGTGGTGTCTAGAAAGGACCTCTCATGCAAGAACGTTTAATTGGTGGGGGTGTGGCAGCAGCCATTTTCCTCCCATTGCTCTTTATCGGCGGTCTTCCTTTCCAACTTTTAGTTGGGGCTATGGCCATGGTTGCGGTGTCTGAGATGCTTCGCATGAAGCACTTGGAGATTTTCTCTATCGAGGGTATTTTATCAATGGTGGCAGCCTTTATCTTGGCTGTACCGATTGATCGGTATTTTATCAGTCTTCCAACAAATGCTAGTGTGACAGGTTTCGCTGTTATTTCATTTTTGATTCTAGCAGGGACTGTCCTTAATAGCGACCACTATTCTTTTGATGATGCAGCTTATCCAATCGCATCTGCCTTTTATGTTGGTTTTGGTTTCCAAAATCTCATTGCAGCACGTTTGGATAGTTGGGAAAAGGTTCTCTTTGCCCTTTTTATTGTTTGGGCAACGGATATTGGGGCTTACCTCTTTGGTCGTCAATTTGGTCAAAATAAGTTATTGCCAAAAGTATCACCAAATAAGACTATTGAAGGTAGTGTCGGTGGTATCTTATCAGCAATCATTGTGGCTCTTGTCTTTGGTTTGATTAACCACGGAGTTTATGCCCCTCATAACTTCTTCTGGTTGCTTATCTGTACGATTCTCTTTAGTATTTTTGGTCAATTTGGTGATTTGGTTGAATCAGCTATTAAACGTCACTTTGGCGTTAAAGACTCAGGCAATCTCATTCCTGGGCATGGTGGTATTTTGGACCGTTGTGACAGCTGGATTTTCGTTTTCCCAATCATGCACTTCCTAGGACTTTTTTAAGAGTGGGGGTGTCTAGATGAAAGCTATTATTACCTTTTTACTGATTTTCTGTGTGATTGTCGTTTTCCATGAGTTTGGTCATTTCTTTTTCGCCAAACGTTCAGGAATTTTGGTTCGTGAATTTGCCATTGGTATGGGACCGAAAATTTTTGCACACACTGGTAAGGATGGTACCGTTTATACTATCCGTATTCTCCCTTTGGGTGGTTATGTCCGTATGGCTGGTTGGGGTGAAGATACAGCTGAAATTAAAACAGGTAGTCCTGCTAGTCTAACGATTGGATCAGATGGTAAGGTAAGACGTATCAATCTTTCAGATCGCCAGGTTGACCAGACGGCTTTACCTATGAACGTCACTGCCTATGATTTGGAAGATAAGTTAACCATTACAGGTCTAGTCCTAGATGAGACCAAGACCTATGAGGTTGACCATGATGCCACTATCGTTGAGGAGGATGGTACAGAACTTCGTATCGCTCCTAAGGATGTCCAATATCAAAATGCTAGCATTTGGGGACGCTTAATTACCAACTTTGCTGGTCCTATGAATAACTTCATTCTTGGGGTGCTTGTCTTTATTATCTTAGCCTTTGTTCAAGGTGGTGTTCAAGACACATCAACCAACCGTATTCAGGTGGCTGATGGTGGTGCTGCTCAGGTAGCAGGCTTGAAAAATGGTGATGCCATCGAGGCTATCAATAAGGACAAGGTTACTGATTGGGACAGCTTGAAGGAAGCATTGACAGAGAATACTCAAAAATTCTCCAAAGGTGACAGCCTTTCTGTGACGGTTAAGAGAAGTAACGGTCAGGAAGAAACGGTCTCTGTTAAACCTAAGGAGAGTCAAGGTAGCTACTTTTTGGGTGTTTCTCCTGCTTTAAAAACAGGTCTTAAAGATAAGATTTTTGGTGGTTTCCAAATGGCTTGGGAAGGGGCCTTCAAAATTCTCGTGGCACTCAAGGGGCTTATCACCAACTTTAGTTTGAATAAACTTGGTGGACCAGTTGCCATGTTCCAGATGTCTGCCCAGGCTTCAGAAAGTGGCTTGATTTCCATTCTTAACCTTATGGGGATGCTCTCAATTAACTTGGGAATTTTCAATCTTATCCCAATTCCAGCCCTAGACGGTGGAAAAATTGTTATGAATATTATTGAAGCCATTCGTCGTAAACCACTTAATCAAGAAATTGAAAGCTATATTACACTTGCAGGTGTTGCTATCATGGTTGTTCTTATGATTGCAGTCACTTGGAATGATATTATGCGTGCTTTCTTTTAATTAGAAACAAAGAAACGAAAGGAAGTCTAAGGGACTTGACCCAAGGGCCAGCCTCCTTAGTATGTAAATGATGAAACAAAGTAAAATGTTGATTCCAACACTTCGTGAAATGCCAAGTGATGCTCAAGTTATAAGTCATGCCCTTATGGTACGTGCGGGTTACGTGCGTCAGGTTTCTGCTGGTATTTATGCTTATATGCCATTGGCAAATCGTGCTATCGAGAAATTCAAAACCATCATGCGCGAGGAGTTTGAAAAAATCGGTGCGGTTGAAATGTTGGCGCCAGCGCTTTTGACAGCAGATTTGTGGCGTGAGTCAGGCCGTTATGAAACTTACGGTGAAGACCTTTATAAACTAAAAAACCGTGATAAATCTGACTTTATCCTCGGTCCAACTCACGAAGAAACGTTTACAGCCTTGGTTCGTGATGCAGTTAAATCATACAAACAATTGCCACTTAACCTCTACCAAATCCAATCAAAATACCGTGATGAAAAACGTCCTCGTAACGGTCTTCTTCGTACACGTGAATTTATCATGAAGGATGCTTATAGTTTCCACCAAAACTATGAAGATTTGGATGTAACCTATGAAGACTACCGTAAAGCTTATGAGGCTATCTTTACACGTGCTGGTCTTGAATTTAAGGGAATCATCGGTGATGGTGGTGCCATGGGTGGTAAGGATTCTCAAGAATTTATGGCGGTTACTCCTGAGCGTACAGATCTCAACCGTTGGGTAGTTCTTGACAAGTCAATTGCTTCATTGGATGAGATCCCAGAAGATGTCATGGAAGAAATCAAGAAAGAATTGACATCATGGTTGGTATCTGGTGAAGATACAATTGCCTACTCTACAGAGTCAAGCTATGCAGCTAACCTTGAGATGGCAACAAACGCCTACACACCAGCGACTAAGGTTGTGACTCAAGAAGAAGTAACTCGCGTTGAAACACCAGATTGCAAGTCAATTGATGAAGTCGCTGCTTTCTTGAATGTTCCAGAAGAACAAACCATTAAGACTTTACTTTTCATCGCTGATGATGAACCAGTAGTGGCTCTTCTCGTCGGTAATGATCAGGTTAATGATGTGAAGTTGAAAAACTACCTTGCTGCTGATTTCCTCGAACCAGCTACGGAAGATGAAGCACGTCAAGTCTTTGGTGCTAACTTCGGTTCCCTTGGTCCAGTTAACCTTCCTGAAAATGTTCGCATCGTTGCGGACCGTAAGGTTCAAGATGTGGCTAATGCGGTTGTTGGAGCTAACGAAGATGGTTACCACTTGACAGGAGTTAACCCAGAGCGTGACTTCAAGGCAGAATACGTGGATATTCGTGAAGTTAAAGAGGGTGAAATTTCTCCAGACGGTCAAGGTGTCCTTCAGTTTGCGCGTGGTATCGAGATTGGTCATATCTTTAAACTTGGGACACGTTACTCTGAAAGTATGGGTGCTAACGTTCTTGATGAAAATGGCCGTGCTGTTCCAATTATCATGGGATGTTACGGTATCGGCGTTAGCCGTATCTTGTCAGCTGTGATTGAACAACATGCACGTCTCTTTGTTAACAAGACACCAAAAGGTCAATACCGCTATGCATGGGGAATTAACTTCCCTAAAGAATTGGCTCCATATGATGTTCACTTGATTACAGTTAACACTAAGGATGAAGAAGCCAATGCTTTGACAGAACGTTTGGAAGCAACTCTTATGGCTGAAGGTTATGATGTCTTGACAGATGATCGTAATGAGCGTGTTGGTTCTAAATTCTCTGATAGTGACCTCATTGGACTTCCAATCCGTGTTACAGTTGGTAAAAAAGCTAGCGAAGGTGTTGTCGAAGTTAAAATCAAGGCAACTGGTGATACTATTGAAGTTAATGCCGATAACTTGATTGAGACGCTTGCTATCTTAACAACAGAACAAGATGCTTAAGATTAAAAAATCTTTTCTTGCTGGAGCAGGAAGAGATTTTTCTTTTGCAGTGATAATGATAAATTGAGAGAAAAGAGAGTAAATTCCAATTTGACAGAATTGTCTAAATAGTGTAAACTTAAAACTATCATAACTACGGAGGCATCACATGCTTAATAAAGCGACCCATTTGGGAAATCTTAAAGCTTTTTATTACTTTAGTTTCTTTAGATAGGACGTTTGTGTTTCAGGATACAAGCGTCAGTCAGTTTGTATCTATGAAGCTAAAGCATTTTGTGATGGATTAGCCGATTAGATGAATAGGTCTAACCGGTGACATAAGCTAGCTTGTGCTAGTCAAGATGCATAAAACCAGTTGGGCCTGTCCTAACTGGTTTTTTTCATACCGTGGTCTATTTTTAATTTTCTTTTGACCTTTAGATGTCTAAAAATGGTGAATTCTAGCCAACTTTTTATAAGGTCAAAAGGTGATGGTCTTTGGACGACGGACTTTGGGATCTGATAAAGCGATGTAAGGTCTAATTCGTTTTCTTTTGACCCTATCGTCTCGGAAAAAGCATAAAAGAAAATTGGAAATAGATAGAATAAAAAATAGAGGTATACAAGATGAAGAAATTCTTGGTCAGTATGATGGCTGTTATCACAGCTGTCCTCTTGGTAGCATGTTCCAATGCTTCTAATAAAGATTTAGTTCACGTCGGTGTGCTCCAATATGTGGAACATCCTTCCTTGTCAGTGACACGTAAAGGGTTCATTGAAGAACTCAAAGAGGAAGGTTATGTTGACGGTAAGAACATCAAAATTGATTATCAGAATGCACAAGGGGATCAGTCTAACTTGCAGACGATTTCTCAGTCGCTTATTGAAGATAACGATCTTATGTTGGCTATCGCAACCCCAGCAGCCCAGTCTTTGAGTAGTTTGACAAAGGACAAGCCAATTCTCTTTACAGCTGTCACAGATCCAGTCTCAGCTAAACTGGTTAAGTCTATGGACAATGTTGGAGGAAATGTGACGGGAACAAGTGACATGTCCCCTATCAATAAACAGGTTGAATTGCTGAAAAAGGTCCTTCCAAATACTAAAAAAGTTGGGATCATGTACACGACCAGCGAGCGTAACTCAGAAGTTCAGGTTGAAGAAGCCAAGAAATACTTCAAGGAAGCTGGTATTGAAACGGTTATTAAGGGAATTTCATCAACCAACGATATCCAAGATACAGCCAAGAGCTTGATGAGTCAGACCCAAGTCATCTTCATCCCAACTGACAATACTATTGTTAGTGCTATTAATACCTTGGTAGATCTTTCTAAAGAGACTAAGGTTCCAGTTGTTGGTAGTGACGCTGGTAGTGTAGAAAAAGGTGTCCTATTCACTTATGGAACCAACTATGAAGCTCTTGGTCGTCAAACAGGTAAGTTGGCAGGTCGTGTTCTGCGAGGTGAGAAGGTCAAGGATGTCGATGCAGAATATCCTAAAACACTAAATGTTGTGGTTAACCATGATATGGCTAAAGAACTTGGCATTGATGTTTCTAGCATTAGTGATGAGGAATCTAAAGTATCAACGAAAGATGACAAACCGATTGCCAAAAAAGATAAGGGTGTCATTAAGCTCAAGGTGAATAAGTCATCGAAGAATGGATTTTCAAATGTGGTGCTAACAGCTATTTCTCAGGGACTTCTCTGGGCTATTATGGCTATTGGGGTCTTCATTACCTTCCGTATTTTGGATCTTGCTGATTTGACAGCTGAGGGGGCCTTCCCACTTGGTGCTGCTACGACAACTATCATGATTATTCGTGGAATCAACCCAATCTTTGCGACACTCGGTGGTTTTGTGGCTGGTATGCTTGCTGGAGCTGTGTCTGGCTTTATGCATACGAAAATGAAGATACCAGCACTTTTAACAGGGATTATTACCTTAACGGGGCTCTATTCCGTTAACCTTTTGGTTCTTGGAAGTGCCAATGTCTCTCTGTCAGGACATAATACGCTAGTAACTATGGTGATGGGACTCGGTTTGTCTAAGCTGAATGGTGTGATTCTATTAGGACTGATTTTTGTTAGTCTGGTAGTACTTATGTTGGTTGTTCTCCTTAATACACAGGTTGGACTTGCTCTTCGTGCAACAGGTGATAACCTTGCCATGGGTGAAGCCAATGGTATCAAGGTTGACCGTATGAAGATTCTTGGCTACATGATTTCCAATGGTTTGATTGCCCTATCAGGTGCCCTCCTAGCTCAAAACAATGGCTATGCGGATATGAATATGGGTACTGGTACAATCGTAAATGGCTTGGCTGCAATTATCTTGGCTGAAGTTATCGTCAAGTATCTACCACTTGGTAAACGCCTGTGGTCAATTGTTGTAGGAGCTGTTCTTTACCGTCTGGTCTTGGTTATTATCCTTGCCATGAACGTTGATGCTCAAATGTTGAAATTGGCATCAGCCATCTTGCTTGCTGTCATCCTATATGTACCAGAAGTACGACAAAAATTGAAAATCAAACCTAACAAATCCTTGACTTTAGGAGGTGACAAGTAATGGCTTTACTTAGTTTACAACAGATTCATAAGACCTTTGAAAAAGGCACAGTCAATGAAAATCACGTCCTTCGTGGTTTGGATCTCGACATTGAGCAGGGAGACTTTATCTCTGTTATTGGCGGAAATGGTGCTGGTAAATCAACCTTGATGAATTCAATCGCTGGTGTTCTTAGCATTGATGAAGGGGATATCTTGTTGGAGGGACAATCTATTAAGAAAGCATCTGTAGATGAGCGCTCTAAAGATATTAGCCGTGTTTTCCAAGATCCTCGAATGGGGACAGCGACAAACCTTTCTATTGAAGAAAATATGGCGATTGCCTATCGTCGAGGTAAGAAACGTAGCTTCTTTAAAAAGTCTATTACTGAGAGCGAACGTCAAGTGTTCAAGGAAGCCTTGATAGATCTTGGTCTTGGGCTTGAAAATCGTATGAAGACCGATGCTAATTTCTTGTCAGGTGGTCAACGCCAAGCTTTGACACTTGCTATGGCGACCTTGGTTCGTCCAAAGATTTTGCTTCTCGATGAACATACAGCTGCACTGGATCCAAAGACAAGCGATATGGTCATGAATTTGACGCGTAAGATTGTTGAAGAACAAGAGTTGACAACCCTTATGATTACCCATAATATGGAACATGCTATCGAATATGGGAATCGTCTGGTCATGCTCTATCACGGAAAAATCGTCGTCGATGTGCGAGGTGAAGAAAAGAAAAATCTTACCGTTGCAGAACTTATGGACCTCTTCCACAAAAATAGTGGACAAGTACTCAATGACGATGCCTTGGTACTCGGTTAATAAGCAAAAAGAAACTATCCAAAGTTCAGATTTTGGGTAGTTTTTTCTTGACTATTTTTGACCAAGTGCTAAAATAAATATATAGATTAGCACTCTTGCTTAATGAGTGCTAAAAATAACGTTTCACACGTTACTAATAACAAATAACATTTGGAGGTAATTGGTATGGCATTGAAACCATTGGGCGATCGTATCGTTGTCCGTTTTGAAGAAACAGAAGAAAAAACAGCTAGTGGCTTTGTATTGGCAGGAGCCAGTCATGAAGCTACAAAGACTGCTGAGGTTTTAGCAGTAGGTGAAGGAATCCGTACTCTTACTGGTGAATTGATTGCACCTAGTGTTGCAGCAGGCGATAAAGTCCTTGTTGAAAATGGTGCAGGTGTCAATGTTAAAGACGGAGATGATTCCGTTTCAATTATCCGTGAAGCAGATATTTTAGCGGTCCTAGCTTAGGTCAATGCTAATCAGATATAAACTAAGATAAAGAAGGAGTAACTATGGCAAAAGATATTAAATTTTCATCAGATGCACGCGCAGCAATGGTTCGTGGTGTTGATACTTTGGCTGATACAGTTAAGGTAACGCTTGGCCCTAAAGGTCGTAACGTGGTTTTGGAAAAAGCTTTTGGCTCACCTCTTATCACTAATGATGGTGTAACAATTGCTAAAGAAATCGAACTCGAAGATCACTTTGAAAATATGGGTGCCAAACTGGTCAGCGAAGTGGCTTCAAAAACTAACGATATTGCCGGTGACGGAACAACTACAGCCACTGTTTTGACACAAGCTATTGTCCGTGAAGGTCTAAAAAATGTAACGGCTGGTGCTAATCCAATCGGTATCCGTCGTGGGATTGAAGCAGCTGTGGCTACAGCTGTGGAAGAGCTTAAAGCTATTGCTCAACCAGTTGCTAATAAGGAAGCCATTGCCCAAGTTGCAGCTGTTTCATCACGTTCTGAAAAAGTTGGTGAATACATTTCAGAAGCAATGGAACGTGTGGGTAATGACGGTGTTATCACTATTGAAGAGTCTCGTGGTATGGAGACAGAACTCGAAGTGGTTGAAGGTATGCAGTTTGACCGTGGTTATCTTTCTCAGTACATGGTTACTGATAATGAAAAAATGGTCGCTGACCTTGAAAATCCATTTATCCTTGTGACTGACAAGAAAATTTCAAATATTCAAGATGTCCTCCCACTCTTGGAAGAAGTGCTTAAGACCAGTCGTCCACTTTTGATTATTGCTGATGACGTGGATGGTGAAGCGCTTCCAACACTTGTTCTTAACAAGATTCGTGGAACTTTCAATGTTGTTGCTGTTAAGGCGCCCGGCTTTGGTGACCGCCGTAAAGCGATGTTAGAAGACATTGCCGTATTGACTGGAGCAACTGTTATTACTGAGGATCTTGGTCTTGAGCTTAAGGATGCAACGATGGCAGCACTTGGTCAAGCTTCGAAAGTAACTGTGGATAAGGATAGCACAGTTATCGTTGAAGGTGCAGGAAGCGCAGAAGCGATTGCTAACCGTGTAAACCTCATCAAGTCTCAATTGGAAACAACAACATCTGAATTTGACCGTGAAAAACTTCAAGAGCGTTTGGCTAAATTGTCAGGTGGGGTTGCAGTTGTTAAGGTCGGTGCAGCCACTGAAACAGCTCTTAAAGAAATGAAACTTCGTATCGAAGATGCCCTTAA
>ERZ773007.1361-NODE-1361-length-11478-cov-4.306137_pt1 | contig 11478 bp, 7 predicted proteins | sample MGYA00580665_ERZ773007 | MGnify/ENA primary metagenome ERZ773007 (study PRJEB29015, sample SAMEA2738122) | human oral metagenome | biome: human oral; feature: human-associated habitat; material: saliva | place: China | collected 2167 ... | reverse complement strand
AAGCGCAAACCAAACGTAACCGATATTTGTCGAAGACCCGTTATGTGGTCGAACAGAGCTTCGGTACGCTGCACCGTAAATTCCGCTATGCCCGGGCAGCCTATTTCGGGCTGATTAAAGTGAGTGCGCAAAGCCATCTGAAGGCGATGTGTTTGAACCTGTTGAAAGCGGCCAACAGGCTAAGTGTGCCTGTTGCCTAAAAGGCGGCCCGGATGCCTGATTATCAGGTATCCGGGGAGAAAAAAGGGAAATTGGGAACAAAAAACAGCCGGAAGCTTGGGTTTGGGCTTCGGCTGTTGGGTGGAGGGGGATTTTTGCAAAGGTCTCTTGGCGCAATTTCCCGTCCCGCGCCCGGCGTTTGAAACGGTTCCGTATATCGGGCTTCTTGTGAAAATCCAAACTGGGGTTGAAAGCAAAAAGACCGGCGGAAACCCAAACCGGCCGCAAGAGGCGGGCGGGTCGGCTGAAACATTTGGATTCCGGCAACCCGGGCATCCTTACCCTGCCTGCGCAGCGGCAAACCGCAGCCTGCCCTTCCGGCATTTCCCGTTTTGCAGGAAGTCTGTTGCCCGCACGGCTACCCCCGCCTGTTTTGCGGGCGCAAACCCGAAACCGGGCGGGCGGCCTCGGCCGGCGTTCAAGATACGCGCTTAGAATAAATGTTTAGCAACAATAAGTTGCCGCGCATATAATTTTTCCTTCTATCTAATGGCGAAATCAGTCTTTCCGTTCCCCCCGCCGCTTCGCCTATGATAGGCGCACGGTTTTAGAGTGAGAACGGAAATGGACTACTTCCCCCTGTTTGCCGATTTGAAAGGCTACCCCGTGTTGGTGGTGGGTGCGGGGCATGTGGCTTTGCGCAAAATCCGCCTGCTGGTGAACACGGTGGACGACCCCGCCCGCTGCAACTTCATCTTCCCCTCGATTATCGACCGCAACCCCATCCAAATCGCCATTTCCAGCGGCGGCAAGGCACCGGTGCTGGCGCGGCTGCTGCGCGAGAGGCTGGAAGCCCTGCTGCCGCAGGGTTTAGGCGTGATGGCGCAGATTGCCGGACAATGGCGCGGCCGCGTGAAGGCGCGGCTCGGCAGCACGACGCAGCGCCGCCGCTTCTGGGAAAGGCTGTTTGCTTCCGCCGCCTTCCGGCGTTTGGCGGAAAGCCGCCGCAGCCGCGAGGCCGGGCAGCTGGTGTGGCGGCATTTGGCCGGGGAGCAGCCGCAAAGCGGCGAAGTGGCGCTGGTGGGCGCGGGGCCGGGCGATGCCGGGCTGCTCACGCTCAAAGGCCTGCAGCGCATTCAGGAAGCCGACGTGGTGCTGTACGACGCGCTGGTGTCGGATGCGGTATTGGATTTGGTGCGGCGCGATGCCGACAAAATCTGCGTGGGCAAGCGCGCCGGCGGCGGCAGCGTGCCGCAGGAGGAAACCAACCGCCTGCTGGTGCGCCATGCCCGCGCGGGCAAACGCGTGGTGCGGCTCAAAGGCGGCGACCCGTTCGTGTTCGGGCGCGGCGGCGAGGAATTGGAAGCCTTGCGCGAAGCGGGCATTCCGTTTGAAGTGGTGCCCGGCATCACCGCCGCACTGGGCGCCGCCGCCTACGCCGGCATCCCGCTCACCCACCGCGACCACGCGCACGGCGCGATGTTCATCACCGGCCACCGCAAAATCGACGCCGAAGCGCCCGACTGGCCTGCTCTGGCACAGAACCGGCAGACGCTGGTGGTGTATATGGGCACGATTAAGGCCGCCGAACTGTCGCGCGAGCTGATTGCGCACGGCCGCGCCGCCTCCACGCCCGCCGCCGTCATCAGCTGCGGCACGCTGCCGCATCAGCAGGTGTTTTCCGGCAGCCTGGCCGAACTGCCCGAATTGGCCGCGCAAGCCGCCCAGCCCGCCCTGCTGGTGATCGGCGAAACCGTGGCGCTGCGGCAGGATTTGGCCTGGTTCGGCGCCCAGCCCGGCCGGCAGGACGAACAGGGCGGCCGGTATGTGCAGCAGCCCGCCGCAGCGGCCGGACAGGCGGCGTGAGGGGGAATACCGTGAATATTCAAGAAATCCCGGTTGTCCGCGAAGAAACCGCTTCCGCCGTATCCTTCCGCCCCAAGCTGTGGCAGATTCCCCGCCCCATTTCCGCCGTGTACCAAAGGCTACCTGAAAAAACCGCCGCGCTGCGCCGCCGCCTATTGGAAATCTACCGCCGCCACAGCCGCGTGAAGCTGGCCAGCAGTTTGGCGGTGGAAGACATGCTGATTACCGACCTGCTGGCGCAGCAAGGCCTGCGCGTGGAAGTGTTCATGCTGCAAACCGGCCGCCTCAACGCCGAAACCCTTGATTTGGCCGACGAAGTGCGCCGCCGCTACCCCGCGCTCGACTTCCGCCTCTACTACCCCGAAGAAAAAGCGGTGGAAGAATACGTGCAAACCCACGGCCTGAACGCCTTCTACGACAGCGTGGAGTTGCGCAAGCGCTGCTGCCACATCCGCAAAGTCGAGCCGCTCAACCGCGCCCTGGCTGATGCCGATGCCTGGCTCACCGGCCAGCGCCGCGGGCAGTCGGTAACCCGCAGCGAACTTACCCTGGCCGAACACGACAACGCGCGCGGCATCGCCAAATACAACCCGATTTTCGACTGGAGCGAACAGGAAGTGTGGGCCTACACCCTGCAGCAGCGCCTGCCCTTCAACGAACTCTACCGCCAAGGCTACCCCAGCATCGGCTGCGAACCCTGCTCCATGCCCGTGAAGGAAGGCGAAGACATCCGCTCCGGCCGCTGGTGGTGGGAAAGCCGCGACAGCAAAGAATGCGGCCTGCACAAATAGCCGCCGCAACCCAAAAGGCTACCTGAAAAAACGTAATGGACTCTTCAGCTCATCCCGCCGCAAGCCCGATATTTTCAGGTAGCCCAGCCCGCCACGGGCTACCTGAAACCGCAACCCGAACAACCAACCCGACAGAAAGCCCGCCATGAGCGCCACCCTGCAAAACGACCACCTCGACTGGCTCGAAGCCGAATCCGTCCACATCATCCGCGAAGTGCTGGCCGAATGCCACAACCCCGCCATCCTGTTTTCCGGCGGCAAAGACTCCGTCGTCCTGCTCGCCCTCGCCCGCAAAGCCTTCGCCGTGCCCGGGCGGAGCATCCCGCTGCCCTTCCCGCTGGTGCACATCGACACCGGCCACAACTACCCCGAAGTCATCGCCTTCCGCGACCAAACCGCCCGGGAATCCGGCGCGCGGCTCATCGTCGGCAGCGTGGAAGACTCCATCGCCAAAGGCACGGTGGTGCTGCGGCGCGAAACCGACTCCCGCAACGCCGCCCAGGCCGTCACACTGCTCGAAACCATCGAAGAGCACGGCTTCGGCGCACTGATGGGCGGCGCGCGGCGCGACGAAGAAAAAGCCCGCGCCAAAGAGCGCATCTTCTCCTTCCGCGACGAATTCGGCCAATGGAACCCCAAAGACCAGCGCCCCGAACTCTGGTCGCTCTACAACGCCCGCCTGCACCCCGGCGAAAACCTGCGCGTGTTCCCCATATCCAACTGGACCGAACTCGACATCTGGCAATACATCGAACGCGAAAAGCTCGCCCTGCCGCCGATCTACTACGCCCACCGCCGCCAAGTGGTGCGCCGCAACGGCCTCTTAGTGCCCGTAACCGAACTCACCCCGCCGCGCGAAGGCGAACAGACAGAAGAGCTGTCCGTGCGCTTCCGCACCGTGGGCGACATCTCCTGCACCTGCCCCGTGGCCAGCAGCGCCGCCACCCCCGCCGAAATCATCGCCGAAACCGCCCTGGCCGACATCTCCGAACGCAGCGCCACCCGCATGGACGACCAAGTGAGCGAAGCCGCCATGGAGCAGCGCAAGAAACAAGGCTATTTCTAGCCCGAAGGCTACCTGAAAAAGCCCCGCGCCGTTTTTCAGGTAGCCCAAAAGCCGCAAGGCAGGCTACAGGCGCAAGCAGACACAACGCCAAAGCGGATTTGGAACGCGAACGCCCGCGCCCGCAAAACGGCAGCGGCAGCCTGAAAGCGCTTCACCCCGCCCCATGCAGACGGAGGCAGCCGCACCCGAAACAGCGCAGACCCGCCGCCCAGGCCGTCTGAAACCCCAACAACCCACCCAAAGAAAGCCCGACATCATGACCAGCCCCCACCGCCAAGCCCCCCTGCGCTTCATCACCGCCGGCAGCGTGGACGATGGCAAATCCACCCTCATCGGCCGCCTGCTCTACGACAGCAAAGCCCTGCTCGGCGACCAGGTACGCCGCCTCGAAAGCAGCCGCAGCCAAGGCGCGATCGATTTCTCCGCCCTCACCGACGGCCTCGAAGCCGAACGCGAACAAGGCATCACCATCGACGTGGCCTACCGTTATTTCGCCACCGCCCGCCGCAAATTTATCATCGCCGACACCCCCGGCCACGAACAATACACCCGCAACATGGTAACCGGCGCCTCCACCGCCCACGCCGCCGTATTGCTCATAGACGTCGCTCAGCTCGATTTTTCCCAACAGCCGCTGCAACTGCTGCCGCAAACCAAACGCCACTCCGCCATCCTGCGCCACCTGCGCTGCCCGCACATCATCGTGGCCGTCAACAAAATGGACTTGCTCGGCTTCAGCCAAGAAAAATTCAACGCCGCCGCCGCCGCCTACCGCGAACTGGCCGACACCCTCGGCCTGCCTGAAACCCGCTTCATCCCCATCTCCGCCCTCAATGGCGACAACATCGTGCACGAAAGCGCCCACACCCCGTGGTACCAAGGCGGCTCGCTGCTGCAAGTGCTGGAGAGCCTGCCCGCAGGCGAAGGTGTGCCCGAAGCGCCGCAAGACTTCCATTTCCCCGTACAGCTCGTGCAGCGCGCCGACGGCAGCAAACAGGACGACTTCCGCGGCTACCAAGGCCGCATCGAAGCCGGCAGCGTGCGCGTGGGCGACAAAATCCGCGTCGAACCCGCCGGGCTCGAAAGCAGCGTGCGCGGCATCATCAGCCTCAAAGGCAGCGTGGATCAGGCAACCGCAGGCGAACCCGCCACCCTCCTCCTCGCCGACGACATCGACATCTCGCGCGGCGACACCATCCTTTCCGCCGCCAGCCCCCTCGCGCCGCAGCGCCGCCTTGCCGCCACCCTGTGCTGGTTCGACAGCCGCCCGCTCAACCCCGCCCGCAAATACCTGCTCAAACACACCACTCGCACCGTGCCCGCCAAAATCGCCGCCGTACGCCGCGTGTGGGACGTGCACACCCTCAGCCACTCCGCCGGGCGCAACACACTGGAAATGAACGACCTGGGCGAAGTCGAGCTCACGCTGGCGCAACCCGTCGTCTGCACCCCCTACGCCGCCAACCCCGCCACCGGCGCCTTCATCCTGATAGACGAAGCCACCAACCACACCGCCGCCGCCGGCATGATACTGACCGACGCAGAAGCAGCGGGCAAAACACAGCAGGCAGAACAGGCTACCTGAAACCGCCCCCTCTCCCATGGGAGAGGGCGGCATGCTGCAAAGCCTGCATAAACCCCAAAGGCTACCTGAAAACCCGACGGCCAACGTTCAGGTAGCCCGCAGATCGGGCATAAATGCCGAACAGAACAAACAAAGGCCGTCTGAAACCGCCGCCTTTTCCCGTGAGAGAAGGCTACCTGAAACACAATCCGGCAGCCTACCACCCGCCGTACAACCGGAGCGCGGACACCCCCGTTCGCCGTACGCAAGACGGGCTACCTGAAAACCCGACGGCTAAATTTCAGGTAGCCCCAGCAAGAGTAGCAAGAGCAAGAGTAGGTCGGGTTAGGCTGCAAGCCGTAACCCAACAATCAGTCTCTTAATTTTCAGGTAGCCCCAGCCCATAACAAACCCATCCCAAGGAACCCGCCATGAACCCGCTTCCCCCCGAACTCGCCGCCCAAATCGCCGCGCTCACCCCCCTGCAGCTGGCCTGGCTCTCCGGCTACTGCTGGTCGCAGGCCGGCGGGCAGGCCGTGCAGCCCGGCATCGGTGCGCCTGCCGCCGCAGCCCCCGCGCCCGCCGCCGAACCCCTGCGCGTGGCCGTGATTTCCGCCTCGCAAACCGGCAACGCCCGCAAAGTGGCCGCAGAGCTGCAACAAAGGCTCGCCGCCGCCGGCGTGAACGCCGCCCACACCGCCGCCGCCGACTACAAACCCAAAAACATCGCGGGCGAACAACTCGTGCTGCTCGTTACCTCCACCCAGGGCGAAGGCGAGCCGCCTGAAGAAGCGCTCAGCCTCTACAAACTGCTCAGCGGCAAAAAAGCCCCCAAACTTTCCAGCCTCAAATTTGCCGTGCTCGGGCTGGGCGACTCCAGCTACCCCATGTTCTGCGGCGCGGGCAAAAGTTTCGACGAACTGTTAGCCAAACTCGGCGGCGAACGCCTGCTGGAGCGGCAGGACTGTGACTTGGAATACCAGGCCGAAGCCGCCGCCTGGCTGGACAAAATCGTGCCGCTGGTGGGCAGCCTGGCCGCCGCGCCCGCATCCGCCTACAACAAGGCCAACCCCTTCCCCGCCACCCTGCTCGTCCGCCAGAAAATCACCGGCCGCGATTCGGAAAAAGACGTGCGCCACATCGAAATCGACCTCTCCGGCTCCGGCCTGCAATACCGCGCGGGCGACGCGCTGGGCGTATGGTTTGAAAACGACCCCGCCGTCGTGGACGAAATCCTCGCTGCCGTCTCGCTCAAGGGCGACGAGCCGGTGAATGCGGGCGGGCAGGGCAAAACCGTGCGCGAAGCCCTGCTGCACGATTGGGAAATCGGCCTGAACACCCCGCAGTTCGTGCAGGGCTACGCCGAAATCTCCGGCAATCCCGAGCTGAAGCAGGCCGCCGCCGACGCTTCCGCCTACGCCGCCGCCAACCCGATTGCCGGCATCGTGTCGCAATACCCCGCAGCGCTCACCGCCGAGCAGCTCGCCGGCCTGCTGCGCCCGCTCGCCCCGCGCCTCTACTCCATCTCCTCCGCGCCCGAAGAAGTGGGCGAGGAAGTGCACCTCACCGTGGGCGTGCTGCGCTACGAACACAACGGCATCTCGCGTACCGGCGCCGCCTCCGGCTTTCTGGGTGAACGTTTGGAAGAAGAAGGCAGCGTGCGCGTGTTCGTGGAAGAAAACCCCCGCTTCAGGCTACCTGAAAACCCGGAAACGCCCGTGATCATGATCGGCGCGGGCACCGGCGTCGCCCCCTTCCGCGCCTTCATGCAGCAGCGCGCCGCCAACGGCGACAGTGGCAAAAACTGGCTGATTTTCGGCAACCAGCACTTCACCCAAGATTTCCTCTACCAAACCGAATGGCAGGGCTGGGCGAAAGACGGCCTGCTCAACAAATACGACTTCGCCTGGTCGCGCGATCAGGAAGAGAAAATCTACGCGCAGCACAAAATCCGCGAAGAAGCCGCCGAACTGTGGCAATGGCTGCAGCAGGGCGCGCACATCTACGTGTGCGGCGACGCCTCGCGCATGGCCAAAGACGTAGAGCAGGCCCTGCTCGACACCATCGCCGAACAAGGCGGCCTGAGCGCCGACGACGCAGACGAATACCTCGACAACCTGCGCCAGGAAGGCCGCTACCAGCGCGACGTATATTGAAAACAGCGGCTGTTTTTCAGGTAGCCCCGCCAGGCAAAAAAAGGCTACCTGAAAATGGAAAACCGCCTTTCAGACAGCCCCAAAACAACCCAAACCCAAAGGAACCCAACCATGACCACCCCCGACCCCCGCGCCAAACTCCCCGCCACCCCCCTGGCCGACAACGAACGCCTCAAAGGCCAGAGCCGCCACCTGCGCGGCACCATCGCCCAAGACCTCGGCGACGGCCTCACCGGCGGCTTCAACGGCGACAACTTCCAGCTCATCCGCTTCCACGGCATGTACGAGCAGGACAACCGCGACATCCGCGCCGAGCGGAACGACCAAAAGCTCGACAATCTCAAAAACGTCATGCTGCGCTGCCGCCTGCCCGGCGGCGTGATCACCCCGCAGCAGTGGCTGGGCATCGACCAATTCGCCGGCAGCCACACCCTCTACGGCTCCATCCGCCTCACCAACCGCCAAACCTTCCAATACCACGGCATCCTCAAGCCCGACATCAAAGCCGTGCACCAATGGCTGCACAAACTCGGCCTCGACTCCATCGCCACCGCAGGCGACGTGAACCGCAACGTCCTGTGCACCAGCAACCCCGTGGAAAGCAGCCTGCACCGCGAAGCCTGGGAATGGGCGAAGAAAATCAGCGAACACCTCCTACCCAAATCCCGCGCCTACGCCGAAATCTGGCTCGACGGCGAAAAAGTGGAAACCACCGAAACCGCCCCCCTGTCCGAAGGCGTGAAAAGCGGCGACGACACCGAACCAGTACTCGGCTCCAGCTACCTGCCGCGCAAATTCAAAACCACCGTCGTCATCCCCCCGCACAACGACGTAGACCTGCACGCCAACGACTTAAACTTCGTCGCCATTGAAGAAAACGGCAAACTCGCCGGCTTCAACGTACTCGTGGGCGGCGGCCTCTCCATGGAGCACGGCAACACCAAAACCTACCCCGACACCGCCCGCGAATTCGGCTTCATCGGGCTCGACAAAGTGCTCGACTGCGCCGCCGCCGTCGTTTCCGTGCAGCGCGACTGGGGTAACAGGAGCGACCGCAAAGCCGCCAAAACCCGCTACACCCTCGAGCGCGTGGGCACGGAAGTATTCATTGCTGAAGTGGAAAACCGCATGGGCGCGAAATTCCAGCCCATCCGCCCCTACGAATTTACCACGCGCGGCGACCGCATCGGCTGGGTGCAGGGCGAAGACAAAAAATGGCACCTCACCCTCTTCATCGAAAACGGCCGCATCACCGACGCGCCCGGCCGCCCGCTCAAAACCGGCCTGCGCGAAATCGCCAAAATCCACAAAGGCGACTTCCGCCTCACCGCCAACCAAAACCTCATCGTGGCCGGCGTGGCCGCCCGCGACAAGGCCAAAATCGAAAAAATCGCCCGCGAACACGGTCTCATCAACGACAAAGTGAGCAAACAGCGCGAAAACAGCATGGCCTGCGTCGCCCTGCCCACCTGCCCGCTGGCCATGGCCGAAGCCGAACGCTTCCTGCCCCAATTCCTCGACCATGTGGACGAAATCATGGCAGAAAACGGCCTGTCCGAAGAGCACATCGTTTTGCGCGCCAACGGCTGCCCCAACGGCTGCGGCCGCACCATGCTCTCCGAAATCGGCCTCGTGGGCAAAGCCGTGGGTCGCTACAACCTCTACGCCGGCGGCAACCGCCAAGGCACGCGTATCCCCCGCCTCTACAAAGAAAATATCACCGAACCCGAAATCCTCGCCATCCTGCGCGAATGGATCGCCGGCTGGGCAACAGGCCGCGAACCGGGCGAAGGCTTCGGCGACTATGCCGTGCGCACCGGCATCGTCCAACCCGTGCTCGACCCCCCGCGCGATTTCTGGAAAGCATCTGCCGCCTGATTCGGCAAGAAAAAGGCTGCCTGAGACCTTTGCAAAATTCCCCAAAATCCCCTAAATTCCCACCAAGACATTTAGGGGATTTTTTCATGAGTACCTTCTTTCAGCAAACCGCCCAAGCCATGATTGCCAAACACATCGACCGTTTCCCACTAATGATAGAAAAAGGTCGTCTGAAAACCGTTTTTCCGTTTTCAGACGACCTTTGTTCTTTGCTTGGTTTAAGCGGGTTACGCCGTTTTCTTTTCGCGTATCGGCAGGTTCAGCAAAGCCGCCGTCCCCGCCAACACCGCGTCGGCATACCACATCCAGCCGTAATCGTTGAATTGATAAATCACGATGCCGCCGATATACGAGCCTAAAAAGCCGCCGATTTGGTGGCTCAACATGGTCAGCCCAAACAGCGTCGCCAGATAGCGCGTGCCGAACAGTTTGCCCGTAATCGCGGCGGTCGGCGCGACGGTGGCGAGCCAAGTGAAGCCCAGCGCGGCGGCGAAAATGTAGAAATTGACGTCGGTTCTCGGGGCGGCAAGGTAGATCAGCACCATCGCCACACGCGAGGCGTAGAGTCCGAACAAAACATATTTGCCTAAAAACCGCCCCGTACACCAGCCCGAAAAAATGCAGCCCGCGATGTTCGCCAAGCCGATAATCGCAATCGAAGTCGAAGCGACCGAAGCGGGCAGACCGCAGAGCGCGATTTCGTTGGGCAGGTGGGTTACCAGAAACGCGATGTGGAAACCGCAGGTAAAAAAGCCAAGTGCAGCAGGATGTAGCTGCGGTCTTTAAACGCCGCTTTGACTGCCTGCCCCAGCGATTGCCCGTTTTCAGACGACGTGTGGTGCGTGGCGACAGCGTTTTTGCCGCCCGCCAGCCACCACGAAATCGGCAGGATCAAAAGTGCGATGCCGCTCCAAACGTAAAACGCTCTCGTCCAGCCGACGGCGGGCAATATCAACAAACCCTGCACCAGCGTCGCAAACAGAAACTGCCCCGCCGAACCGCCCGCGTTGACCAGACCCGAAGCCAAACCGCGTTTGTGCGGCGGTACTTTCGTCGCGACCTGCCCCATGATGATGGAGAAACCGCCTGCGCCCGTGCCGAATGCAAAAAGCAGCCCGATTGCCAGCATCAGCCCCCAATAAGTCGGCATCTGCGGCACCATCAGACAGGCAGATGCCAGCAACAGCGCGCCGCCGCCCAACACCTTAAACGCGCCGAAACGGTCGGCAAGCGCGCCGGAAAGCGGCTGGGACAAGCCCCACATCAACTGGAAAACGGCAATAATCAGGCTGAACTCTTGGATGCTCAGCTCGGTAGAGTCGACGACCGGACGGACAAACAGCCCCATAGTCATGCGCATACCGATGGTAATCAGCAGGATGGAGGCGGCAGCGGCGATAACCAGCCAAAGGTTGGGGGATTTTTGCTGTGTGTGTGTCATGGTTATGATTTGTTTCTATTAGAAAAAAGCTGCTGAATCAAGCGGCAGGATAAAAGGATTTTAGCAAACGGACTGACGCGGGTTAAATAAATCCTAATGCTTTGATTATAGCCAAAACCTCTATCCGCGCCACGTTGTCCGTTTCCTTTTTGTCCGAAAGGCAGGGCATGGAATACGGGCAGAAAATACGGCGCATAAAAAACAGCAAAGGTCGTCTGAAAACCCAAAATCTGATTTTCAGACGACCTTTGTTCAAATAAATGGCAATTTATTTATTAAGAAATTAATTATACTGACTTATCATTTTTTCATTTTTCATAATCATCTTGTTCAGCACGAATATGCTCATAATATGCATTCATAGGGTGCTTGGGATGCATTCGTGAATATCCTGTGACAAAAACTCTAACCTTATGCTCAGGTAGAATATGTGCCTGTATATAAGCTTCACTATCCCCAACATATTCAATAGGAACTTCCATATTTATATGTTCCCATTTATCTGGTTCTTCTCTTAGAACAATCAATGTTACAGGAACTGGTTTATCAACCTTAAT
>ERZ773007.1360-NODE-1360-length-11481-cov-4.721512_pt1 | contig 11481 bp, 8 predicted proteins | sample MGYA00580665_ERZ773007 | MGnify/ENA primary metagenome ERZ773007 (study PRJEB29015, sample SAMEA2738122) | human oral metagenome | biome: human oral; feature: human-associated habitat; material: saliva | place: China | collected 2167 ... | reverse complement strand
TTTGCTGGAGGGGTTGCCGATGCGATTACTTTAGAAGAAATGTTTGAGGATAAGCTTAAACAATTTAAAGGGAACTTACAACGTGCAGCTATTGAAATGGCAAAGCAATGGAGAAGTGACCGTGGTTTACAAAAATTAGAAGCGATGTTAATCGTAATGAATAAAGAGCAAGTGCTCCTTGTTTCAGGGACAGGTGAAGTCATTGAACCAGACGATGGAATCCTAACGATCGGCTCTGGTGGAAACTTCGCTTTATCAGCTGCTAGAGGGCTCCTAAGATTTGGAGATTCGAGTTTAACAGCAGAAGATATCGCTCGTGAAAGTTTAAAAATCGCTTCAGAAATTGATATTTTTACAAACGATAATATCATTACTGAAACGTTAGCGTAAGGAAGTGGTTGTATGCAAGCAAATATTAGTAAAACACCAAGAGAAGTGGTGTCCGAATTAGATCAATTTATCGTTGGTCAACACGATGCTAAACGTGCTTTAGCGGTGGCTCTTCGAAATCGTTACCGTCGTTTATTATTAGACGAAGAAATGAAAAAAGAAGTGACACCAAAGAATTTATTGATGATTGGACCTACTGGGGTGGGTAAAACCGAATTAGCTCGTCGTCTTGCGAAATTAGTCGATGCGCCATTTGCAAAAGTGGAAGCCACTAAATTTACGGAAGTGGGTTATGTTGGACGTGATGTAGAATCGATGGTTCGTGACTTAGTCGAAAACGCGATTCAAATCGTTACTAAATTAAAACAAGAAGAAGTCAAACCTCAAGCGTTTGATAATGCCGTTAAGAAATTAGCGAAGATTTTAAAACCAGGAATCATGAAGAAAGTATCAAATCCGCAACAAGATTCACTCTTTAGTATGTTCCAACAAATGGGAATCCAAAATCCTGGATTAGAACCTGAGATGAAAGAAGAAGTCACTGAAGAGATTGCTCAAAAACGACGCGATATTGAGCAACAATTAAGAAACGGCCTTCTTGATTCTAAAGAAGTGACGATTGAATTAACAGAGAAACCAATGCGTATGGCTGGCTCTGGAAACCAAATGGAACAAATGATGCAAATTCAATCTGTTCTTGACCAAATGACACCGAAGAAGAAAATTAGCCGTACTGTTACGGTGAAAGAGGCATTAGAATTATTAACGGAGGAAGAAGCTAACAACTTAATCAATCAAGAAGATATGCATGCAGAAGCATTAAAACTAGCTGAAACTTCTGGGATTATTTTTATCGATGAGATTGATAAGATTGCAGCTAAAGGCCATAACGGTGGTGAGGTTTCTCGCGAAGGTGTGCAACGTGACATCTTACCAATTGTTGAAGGAAGCCAAGTGAATACAAAGTACGGTGTGATTAATACAGACCATATCTTATTTATCGCATCTGGTGCCTTCCATGTGGCTAAACCAAGTGATTTAATGCCGGAATTGCAAGGACGTTTCCCAATTCGTGTTGAATTACAAGATCTATCTAAAGAAGACTTCGAACGCATCCTAACGGAACCTAAGAATGCATTATTGAAACAATATAAAGCCTTACTAGCAACAGAAAATGTAGAAGTCATCTTTACAAAAGAAGCCGTCTCAAAACTGGCTGAAATTGCTTTTGAAGTGAACAGTACAATGGAAAATATCGGTGCTCGTCGTCTTCATACGATTTTAGAAACAGTACTTGAAGAATTGTTATTTGAAGCGCCATCTATGCAAATGGGAAGCATTCAAATTACAGAACAATATGTTGAAAGTAAACTAAATGCGATTCGTGAGGATCAAGATTTAACGAAATACATTTTATAAAAAAAGGAGAATACACTTGTGCGTACAATATTAGCTGATTTACGAAAAATAAACGAGATTGTGCAATACGACAACGTGTGGAGAGACTCAGAAACTGCTGACTTACCCTTTAATAAGTTAACGGAAATTTTAGGATCTTTATTAAAAGTCGATTTATATATTGCTTCAATCGATGGGAGAATGCTTGGGATTCATGATGAGTTCCAAGTGAATAACGATCGTATGAAAGAATATAAGGATAATCGTCAATTTCCAGACTTCTATATGAAAGAATTGACGACCTTAAAATTCACAAAGGAAAATATTCCGGTGACCGATAATTTAACGATTTTCCCGGTTGAATTACACGATAACTTCCAAGAAGCAATGACAACGGTAATTCCAATCTACGCTTCTGGTAAGCAACTGGGATTTGTTGTGATGGGGAAAGAGGGGCAACCTTTCTCTACAGATGATTTAATCTTGGCTGAACATGCTGCAACAGTAATCGGGACTGAAATGCTTCATTGGTATACTCGCAAGATTGAGCAAGAAAAACGTGAACAACAAAATGTCCACCTTGCTCTCAACTCATTATCTTATAGTGAATTAGAGGCTATTAAAGTGATTGTAGGTCTGTTTGATGGAATGGATTTACGATTCACCGCTCTTAAAATCGCTCAAGAATACCATATTACTCGTACAGTAATTGTGAATGCCATCCGTAAGCTTGAATCAGCTGGTATTATCGAAAGCAGAAGTTTAGGTACAAAAGGGACATATATTAAAATTAAGAATGAAAATATTAAGTCTTCACTATTGTCAGAATTAAAACATGCGTAAATCGAGGCGATGATTATGGAAAAAATCTTTATTGAAAATGAGTATTTAAAAGTTGGGATTAAGCTATTTGGAGCTGAACTCACTTCTGTTGTTTCAAAAAAAACAGATACGGAATACATGTATCAACCAGATGGGATTCATTGGAATAAGCAATCCCCGATTCTTTTCCCAAATATTGGAGCGATAAGAGAAAATTCGTTTGTATATGAAGGAAAGACTTATCCTGCTAGAAAGCATGGATTTGCTAGAGATTATGCTTTTCAATTAGAAGAACAAGGAGAAAACTTTGCGACATTCTTGTTAACAGACAAAATGATTGAAGAGGAATATCCATTTGAGTTTGAACTAAGACTTCAATATTCTTTAGAGAATAATGCATTAAAGATGACTTATAGCGTATCAACGACAAGTCCAGAGTTGTATTTTGCCATTGGTGGTCATCCCGCATTTGCAGTTCCTCTTGAGGAAGGTCTTACTTTTGAAGATTATCATATTCAATTAGAGAGTGAAGCTCCAGTTTCGAAATTGGAGCTAGAAATTCCTTATCTAGCATCTTTAGAGGGTGTTCCTTTTACCGAAGGAGACTTTACGTTGCATCATGATTTATTTACAAATGATGTATTGTTATTTAAATCAAAAGACCCTAAGTTTAAAGGGAAATTGTATTCTCCTAAAGGACAAAGAAGTGTGACGGTTCATTTGAATGGAATCGAAGCAGTTGGAGTTTGGACAATGGCAGATGATTCACCGTTTATTTGTTTTGAACCATGGGATGGTTATCCAGACTTGGCGAGTGAGACTACCTTAAATCTGGAAGAAAAGAAAAATATTCTCCGAATCACTAAAGATACACCGTATCAATCATGTGCGACATTTGTATTTGAATAAAAAGAAAAGACACTAAGATTTACTTAGTGTCTTTATTTTTCTTATCCCAAGGCATTGGGACTTTATTTTCAGTTCCATTAAGAATTCGTTGAATGTTGGCTCTATGACGATAAATGATGAAGATATCAATTGCAAGTGCGAATGCTGTTAGCACCCAATCGTTAAAGAGTAGTGATAATAAAACACCTATAGAGATGGTCACCATAGCAGTCAAACTAACCATACGAGTGATTGCAAGCAACACTAGGAAAATGATCAATCCATATAATAATAAGAGTGGTTGGTAGGCTAAAATCATTCCAGCAAAAGTTGCTACGGCTTTACCACCTTTGAATGATGCAAACAGTGGGAAAGTGTGACCAATCACAGCAAAAGATGCAATCCAAAGCGGTGAAATACTTGGTTGTTTGAAGATAGTCATTGCAAGAATTGTTGCTAGAGATCCTTTGAACACATCACAAAATAACACAACAGAACCTGCTTTTGGACCAAGAACTCGGAACGCATTTGTAGATCCTAAATTCCCGCTACCAAATTCGCGGATATCTTTTTGAAAGAATGTTTGTCCAATCCATAATCCAGATGGAATAGACCCGAGTAGGTACGCTACAAGAGCGCCTATTATAAAAGTAAATGACATAAGTCTATTTCTCCTTAAAACAGTCTAGTGACAGTTTAACATAAAAGTTGGTGTCTATACAACGGATGAGAAAGGTTAATTTAGCGCCATTTCTAAGGAGAAATCTTGCGAAAATCGCGAAAAACAAGTATTATAGATAAGATGACAAAAAAAGGAGCGTATTAAATGAGCAAAGTAACGAATCAATATAATGATGATGCGATTCAGGTTTTAGAAGGCCTTGAAGCTGTTCGTAAACGTCCAGGGATGTATATTGGATCAACGGATCACCGTGGACTTCATCATTTAGCTTATGAGATTGTGGATAATGCAGTCGATGAAGCTTTATCAGGTTATGCAACAAAAATTGAAGTTACAATTCATAAGGACCAATCGCTTACTGTAAAAGATAATGGTCGTGGAATGCCTACTGGGAAACACGCTTCTGGAATTCCAACGATTCAAGTTATTTTTACGGTACTGCATGCCGGTGGTAAATTCGGTCAAGGTGGATATAAGACATCAGGTGGTCTTCACGGTGTTGGTGCTTCTGTTGTTAACGCGTTATCAGATTGGTTAACAGTAGAAGTGTTACGAGACGGCACTTTATACAAACAATCGTTCAAAAACGGTGGTGAACCTGTTGGAACGGTTAAGAAAGAGAAAACAAGCCGACGTGGTTCTGGAACTTCAGTAACTTTCTTACCAAGTGATAAAACTTTTTCTACAACAAATTGGTCGTATGAAACATTAGCAGAACGTTTAAGAGAATCTGCATTCTTATTAAAAGGTCTTACAATTGTATTGACTGATGAACGTACTGGCGAATCAGAAACCTTCCATTATGAAGAAGGGATTCGCGATTTCATCCAATACTTAAATGAAGAAAAAGATACATTATCACCTGTTGTGGATTTCGATAGCACAGTTGATGGTGTTGAAACTGAATTCGCGTTCCAATATAACGATGGCTATTCAGAAACGATTTTATCTTTCGTTAACAACGTTCGTACAAAAGACGGTGGTACTCATGAAGTGGGAATGAAGAGTGCCTTAACGAAAGCATTTAACGAATATGCACGTAAAGTGGGACTATTAAAAGATAAAGATAAAAACCTTGAAGGTAGCGATGTTCGTGAAGGGTTAACTGCGATTATTTCGCTTCGTATTCCTGAAGAAATCCTACAATTTGAAGGACAAACAAAAGATAAATTAGGGACGCCTGCTGCACGTGGTATTGTTGATAATACGATTTCTGAACAATTAGGATTCTTCTTAACGGAGAATGGTGAAATTGCACAGGAATTAATTCGTAAAGCCATTAAAGCACGTGAAGCGCGCGAGGCGAGTCGTAAGGCCCGTGAAGAAAGCCGTAATGGTAAGAAGGGTAAGAAGAAGGAAACACTTCTTTCTGGTAAATTAACGCCTGCGCAAAGCAAGAACCCTAAGAAGAATGAACTTTACTTAGTAGAGGGGGACTCTGCCGGTGGTTCTGCTAAACAAGGTCGTGACCGTAAGTTCCAAGCGATTCTTCCATTACGTGGTAAAGTAATCAATACAGAAAAAGCATCGATTTCAGACATTCTGAAGAACGAAGAAATCAATACGATTATTTATACAATTGGTGCTGGTGTTGGTAGTGACTTCAAGATTGAAGATTGTAACTATGACAAGATTGTTATTATGACCGATGCGGATACCGATGGAGCTCACATTCAAGTCTTACTGTTAACATTCTTCTATCGTTATATGAAACCATTGATTGAAGCAGGGAAAGTATATCTTGCATTACCACCTTTATATAAGATTTCTAAAGGAACTGGTAAAAAACAAGTCGTTGAGTATGCGTGGACAGAAAAAGAACTAGAAGAAAAGACTAAATTAGTTGGAAAAGGCTACTTATTACAACGTTATAAAGGTCTAGGGGAAATGAACGCTGACCAATTATGGGATACGACTATGAACCCAGATACAAGAACGTTAATTCGTGTAGTTATCGATGATAAAGCACAAGCGGAACGTCGTGTAAGTACATTGATGGGGAACAAAGTTGAACCTCGTCGTAAGTGGATTGAACGCCACGTTGAGTTTGGTCTAGAAGAAGATAAAAGTATTTTAGAATCAGACGTAAATGCTATTAGCACAACAGCTAGTCCGAAAAAAGAAGAGAAGAAACCATCAGTTAAGAAAAAAGAAGCAACAATTGATCATGTAGAACAATTGTCGTTACTAGGAGAGGAGGAATAGTATGAGTCAAATTCAAGATATTCAAGAATTGAATCTGGAAGATGTAATGGGCGACCGATTTGGACGTTATTCAAAATACATTATCCAAGACCGTGCTCTTCCTGATATCCGTGATGGTTTAAAACCTGTACAACGTCGTATTTTATATGCAATGTCTATCGATGGAAACACAAGTGATAAACAATTCCGTAAATCAGCTAAGACTGTCGGTAACGTAATCGGTAATTTCCACCCACACGGAGATTTTTCAGTTTATGAAGCAATGGTTCGTATGAGTCAAGATTGGAAGCTTCGTGATGTGTTAATTGAAATGCACGGGAATAACGGTAGTATGGACGGAGACCCAGCTGCTGCGATGCGTTACACGGAAGCTCGTCTTTCTAAAATTTCAGAAGAATTATTACGTGATTTAGACAAACAAACTGTTGAATTTGTTTTAAACTTCGATGATACAGAAGAAGAACCAACTGTCCTTCCTGCACGTTATCCAAACCTTCTTGTTAATGGAGCTACAGGGATTTCGGCTGGTTACGCTACGGAAATTCCAACGCATAACTTAGGAGAAGTGATTGACGCAACCATTCATGCAATTGACCATCCTAAAGCGACTGTGAAAGAATTAATGCAATTTGTGAAAGGTCCGGATTTCCCGACAGGAGGAATTATCCAAGGGATTGAGGAATTGGAACAAGCGTACGAAACTGGACGCGGTAAAGTGGTTATTCGTTCGAAAACGAAGATTGAACCAATTAAAGGCGGTAAAACACAAATCATCATTTCTGAAATTCCTTATGAAGTAAACAAAGCTTTATTAGTGAAGAAGATTGATGAAATTCGCTTGAATAAGAAGATTGACGGTATTGCTGAAGTAAGGGACGAATCTGACCGTACAGGGCTTCAAATCGTTGTTGAATTGAAGAAAGAAGCCAATGCAGAAGGGATTCTTAACTACTTATTGAAGAATACAGACTTACAAGTCAACTATAACTTCAATATGGTCGCTATCGATGAACGCCGTCCAGTACAAGTCGGCTTAAAAACAATTCTAACTTCGTATATCAACTTCCAAAAAGAAGTGATTACGAGACGTACACAATATGACTTGAAAAAAGCACAAGATCGTCTCCATATCGTTGATGGTTTAATGAAAGCTTTATCGATTCTTGATGAAGTGATCGCATTAATTCGTAACAGTAAAGATAAGAAACATGCTAAAGAACGTTTAGTGGAGACGTATGACTTCACGATGATTCAGGCAGAGGCGATTGTAAGCTTACAATTATATCGTTTAACGAATACGGATATTACCATTCTTCAAAACGAAAAGCTTGATTTAAATGAACAAATCGCAACTTTCTTAAGTATCTTAAAATCTGAAAAGACACTTCTTCAAGTAATGAAGAGTGAACTTCGTGATTTAAAGAAAAAATACGCAACTCCTCGTTTAACGCAAATTCAAGCGGAAATCGAAGAAATTAAGATTGAAACAGAAGTGTTAGTCACCGAAGAAGAAGTCTATGTTGTTGCTACAAAACAAGGGTACTACAAACGTGTTAGTCCACGTTCATTCGCTTCAAGCGCTCCAGAAGAAAATGGAATGCGTGAAGGCGATGAAGTAATTCTTTGTCAAAAAGCTTCTACATTAGACAACTTAATTCTATTTACTTCAAAAGGAAATTACTTACACTTACCAGTGCATGAAATTCCAGAAGCGAAATGGAAAGATGTCGGAAACCACTTAAGCCAGTCTATTTCTTTAGGTAGCAACGAAGTTATTTTAACTGGATTCATTAAAGCTAAAGATAGTGATGAGTCTTATAAAGATTGGACTGTTGTCTTCTTTACAAAAGAGGGCTTAGTGAAACAAACATTATTTAATGAGTTTACAACGTACCGAGGGTACAAGACTCGTACAAGTAACGCGATGAAACTTAAGACAACGACTGATGAAGTAGTGAAAGTAGTAGTTACAAATCCAGAAGGTCTAGAAGTGTTCATTGTAACTCACTGCGGGTTCGGACTTCGTTATGAATTAAGCGAAATTCCAGTAGTTGGTACAGTAGCCAGCGGTGTGAAGGCAATCAATCTTCGTAAAGAAGATTTTGTTGCTGGAGCGATGGTTTACTCATTAGAACATAAAGTTGTTTCTGCATTCCTTACAACTCAACGTGGTGCTGTGAAACGATTCAATGTATTAGAAATCTCAATGCTCACACGTGCAAAACGTGGACTCATGGTTTTACGTGAATTGAAGACAAAACCACATCGTGTCGTATTCTTAGATGGAGAAATCACTTCAACTAGCGAATACACGATTGTTGCTGGAAACGGCGAAGCTAAAGTTGTGAGACCAATGGACTTAACACTTGTGGATCGCACAAGTAATGGTTCAGCGCTTTTAGGAGATACTGACCAAGAAGTGAAAGCTGTTTTAGCAAACTTTGATTACAGTTCATTAACACAATAATAAATCTAAAGACGTCTTTTGACGTCTTTTTTTCATATTTTTACAAAAAAACATTTATTTTATTCACAAAAAGTCCTATAATATACTTGTTAACTATTTATGAAAGGGTTGTTTTTTTGTGAAAAAAATATCTAAGCTGTTTTTACTTATATTATTGGCCTTAATATTTAACGGTTGCGGATCTTCTAAGGAAAATAATAATCCGGATTTAATTAAGCCGCCTGCTAGTTCGTCGTCACTGAAAAAAGAAAATTATAAGGATGTTGTAACTAAATTCGAAAAGAGTGGATTTACAAATATTGAAGTCCAAAAATTAGAGGACCTTATAACTGGTTGGATTACAAAGGATGGTTCAGTTGAATCTGTATCAATAGACGGTGATACTAACTATGATTCAAGTGAAAGATATTCCAAAGATTCAAAAATATTAATAGTTTATCACACTTTTAAAAATAGAGATAAAGATTCAGGAAGTAATTCTTCCGATTCAAGTCAAAGTGAAACATCTATGATGAGTAGTGAAGTTACTGAAGATACGAGTAATTCTTCAGAGACAACTGTTGATTTAAATGAAGTAATCACTATAGATAATAATACAGATTTTGCTGAAATCATGTCGATCAAGGGTGATAATGATCCAAGATTTGATGAGTTCGCTAAAAAGTACATGTATAAAACAATCGAATTTGATGGAAATATCATTTTCTTCCAAAAACACCCAAATAAAAAGACTCGGTACGATGTGATGTTCATGGGTGGTAATTATATTGATGCTGACACGTTTAATCCTGGCCCTACATTTAGAGTTCAAGATGTTGGAATGTACGAATTAGCTAAAGATTCAAGTGCACCAGAATATATCAAGGTTGGTTTAAATGGACATTATAAGTTTAAAATAGTAGGTTATCGCTCTGATAGTGCTATTATTGAAGTGCAAATTGAAGAGATAAAATACAGATAAGAGTTAAAGGACTTCCAAACGATTTTGGAAGTCCTTTTTGATTAGAATTTAATTTCAGTTGAATATTGAGAAGCTGCGTTCCAGAGCAGATACTCGGTAACACCGGCTTCTTTTAGAGCTTGAATCTCTTCGCTAATGACATCAGCAGTATAAAGCTGATAATTTCCTTCGCCAAGGAAGTCTGCCGTGAAGGCTTGAATCCAAGGTCTTGAGATTGGAGAAGGGTTTAATGTCTTCACATATCCTTTTTCAATCACCATATAACGTTTCACGATTTCGTATGGATCTTTATCAGGATCTTTTACATCAAGCGCGTAATTAACCCAGTGACTTGGGAAAATCATCGGTGAGATCACATCCACTTTATCCGCAATATTGACAAATTTTTGTCCGATACCACCGATTTTGGATTCAGTAATCGCATGCGCTAAAATATCCGCTGAAAGATGAACACCATATGGTTGTAATTTTTCACGAATAAACGCTACAAAGTCTGTGATAGCAGCGATACGAGCTTCATCATCGTTTTTAATGTGAGCATAGTCACCTTTATCAAATACTAAGTCATCTGATACTGTCTCAAATCCGAGAGGGAAACGAACGTAGTCTAATTGGATATCTTTAAATCCGGCTTTAGCAGCACCAATTGCGATTTCAGCAATATATTCCCAGTTTTCTTTAAGGAATGGATTTAAGAATGTTTCACCGTCATCCGTATACCACAGTTGGCCTAATGCGTTTCTGAATGAACGCTCAGGGTTTTCCTTTGGAACGTAACGGTCCCCAAAACATACAATACGCGCGATTGGATAGATTTGTTCTTGCTCTAGTCGTTTTAGAAGAGCAGTCGTATCCGTCACTTCATTGACAGTATGTTTTTTAACTAATGGATTATCTGTATCAAGAGGCATGGTAATTTGTCCATAACCATCACGTACATCGATAACTAATGAATTGATTGGAGTAGACTTCACGAATTGAATCATGTTTTCTAAGTCTTGTCCTTTTGCACGGAAGGCTTGCAGGTAAACTCCTTTAACCCCGTCTGCAGGATAGGGAATCGAAATTCCTGAATCATAAATATGCTCCTGCGGAATATTTGAAGGCATCCGTAGTAAACTATTGGTTCTTAAATTCAACTTACTATCAGCAGCATCTTGTGCGTTTGCAATCGGATAGAAAGCGAGTAGAGAACTAACGGAAGCTACAGCGAGCGCGCTTGTTAATAAAGTCTTTTTCTTCATAATGATTACTCACCCTTTCCGTTGTTCGCCAAACGAGCTTTTAGAATTCGAATTGGACGATCTAACTCACTGATAGGAGAATTAATCTCTTCGATAATTTGTTGACGCTCGTTAGCAGAGTTGTTCACTTCAATGATGAGTGATCTCAATTCATCGTTTGTTTGTTTTCCTCCAGAAATGCTAACGAAGAACTCAGCTTCTTTTTCTAATTGTTTTTGAGACATTTCAGAGTAGTTCTTTAAATGATTAACAATCGATTGAAGATTTGATACTACAATTTGAATTTCTGCTGAAGGGAGGTTCTTATCCTTCAAGTTACTTAGTCTAGTCGCATCATCTGATAAAACTTTGAGCGATTTTTGCATAGATTTCAACAATTGCTGACGTTCTTGAATATTGGTGAATACTTTACCCGTTTTCTTAG
>ERZ773007.1358-NODE-1358-length-11492-cov-5.496371_pt1 | contig 11492 bp, 10 predicted proteins | sample MGYA00580665_ERZ773007 | MGnify/ENA primary metagenome ERZ773007 (study PRJEB29015, sample SAMEA2738122) | human oral metagenome | biome: human oral; feature: human-associated habitat; material: saliva | place: China | collected 2167 ... | reverse complement strand
TGTGAAGCAATGACATAGCATGCCGCCTGGATCCCAATAAATAGGAGCAGCGAAACGACAGACAGCCAAAGGACCAGAGCTCGGTGGCGATACCTCCGCACGAGTGGGTGATTCATTGGTAGGGTGCAGTTGATGATATGTTATGATTCGCGTGTAATTCGGTAGTACAAATATATAAAGATTTCAATATATATAACAAGCCTCCCCTCACGACCCTACGCCACACCCTTTTTCCTGATATAAAATATCTTAACGCCCCGCCCTATCTACAGCAAGAGCATACCATGAGCCGACACCAAGCTGACGCACGCAGTACCCCCCATCCCTCCCATAGTAGCACCTCATCCCTCCACAACTACTTTGCTTATCCGGCAGAGAGAAAAGAAGTATTCCTGCAAAGAAAAATGCAGCTCCCCATAGTGCTTTTCCCTATCCACGCACGTAGTCTTAACGACTAGGCACGTAAATCCATAGGTCTACGTACGTAGATTTTAGAGCCACGCACGTAGACGGAATTTATCTGCCACTCATCCGCAACTATTATTCACGCACTTTGGGAGTCATTCCACCACTGCTCCCCGCTTTTCTCTCCGAGAGATGCGAGGCCCCTTCACGGCAAGGCGAACGAAGGGATAGCTGCACACGCTGATGCCGATACAAGACGAAGAGAATGAGGCTGAGGAACAAATAAGTATCTTTGTGATGCGAAGTGCAAGACGCTCACCGCTGATGGTGCGCCTCCGCCTTCTACCCCCAAGGAAGCTATAGCTACGGCAATGAAACAACTCTACACACTCACCTCTCTCTGTCTCCTCTTTGCATGCCTCGTAGGCGCTACCCTCTCCAGCTGTACGGGCCGTAGTGGTAGCGCACAGAGCGCTGACTCGACCCTCGCAGCAGGCACACAGGATCCCAATGGCCCCTTAGACTGGGACTCCATCGTGGTCTCCACGACCTACTTCGACAATCAGGTAGCACGCAAGGGATCGTCCGTAGAGGTAGAGCTCTACTTCCGCTACCCGACGAATGACTCCGCGCTCCTCAAGGCTGTCAACAGTGTATTCTTCGGCGAAGCCTATGCAAACTGGAGTCCCAAGGAAGCCACAGAGCGCTATCTGCGCGAGGTGCGTAGCGAATACCTCTTCGGAGCTGACTCCCTCGGCTTCTCCGCTAAGGAGCTGGAGGATATGAAGAGCGAGATGACCCTCTCCAACCACATCACCTATCACGACAACCACATCATCACGATGCAGAAGGACGTGTACACCTACTCTGCTGGGGCTGCCCATGGTCTGCCCGCTACGGGGAATTATACCTTCGACCGCAAGAGCAAAGACGTCATCAGCGAAGGAGACCTCTTCATCGACGGCTATGGCCCCGAGCTGAACAAGATCCTTCAGCGTGCGCTCATCAAGGAGTTCGGCCGCAAGAGCGCGCAGGAGATGGAGAGCAAGGATGGTATCTACGCTGCCGACCTGACGAGCAACGATAACTTCCGCCTCGATGACAAGGGCATGACCTATACGTACAATCCCTACGAGATCGCCCCCTTCGCCATCGGGATCATCGAGATCTTCATCCCCTACGAGGAGGTACGTCAGCTCCTCCGCCCACAGAGCATCATCTTCAACTATATCCAGCCCTAAGACCGCATGGCCGCTATCGACATCATCACCCGCTACTTCCCCCAGCTCACCCCCGAGCAGATCGAGCACTTCACCCAGCTCGATGCCCTCTACCGTGACTGGAATGCGAAGATCAACGTCATCTCTCGCAAGGATATCGATGCGCTCTATGAGCACCATGTACTCCACTCACTCGGTATCGCCCAGATGATCCGCTTCAAGCCCGGCACGCACATCCTCGACTTCGGTACGGGCGGTGGCTTCCCAGGCATCCCCTTGGCGATCCTCTTCCCCGAGTGCGAGTTCCTGCTGGTCGACAGCATCGGGAAGAAGGTCAAGGTCGCAGCAGCCGTCGCCGAAGCCCTCGGGCTGAAGAACGTGCGCACGCTACACGGGCGTGGCGAGGACGTGAAGGAGCAGTTTGACTTCGTCGTCAGCCGTGCCGTCATGCGCCTTGACGAGCTGGTCGGCTTTACCCGCAAGCTCGTCCACCATGAGCAGCGCAATGGCATGCCCAACGGACTCATCTGCCTCAAGGGCGGGGAGCTACAGGCAGAGATCCGCCCCTACAAGCGCATCGTCGAGGTGCAGGACCTCTACCCCACCTTCTCAGAAGAGTTCTTCAAGACGAAGAAGGTCGTCTACCTTCCCCTCTAAGCGACTTCACCAGACCCAAATACAGCGCGCCCCTACTACCGACTGGTAGCAGGGGCGCGCTGTATATATATAGGTAGCTCTTGATTAGCCCTCAGTCTCAGGCACAGAGGGCTCTTCCTCCGTCGTCTCCTCGGGGATCTCGGGGAGAGGCTCTCCCTTGATCGCCACGTAGATCGTGCAGGTACCCGGGAAGATACTATGGTAGAAGGCCTCGCTGAAGCCGGCCTCCTGCAGGATAGCTACCATCTTCTCACGCTGGGGCATCGCAGCGATGGACTTCGGCAGGTATGTGTAGGCATCCTTGTCATCGGAGAAGAAGCGCCCGATGAGCGGGATGATATTCCCTGCATAGAGCTTGTAGGCCATGCGAAGGACGGGATTCGTCGGCTCGGAGAGCTCGGCGATGACCAGCACACCCGAGGGGCGGATGATGCGATGCAGCTCACGTGCCGCTGCAGGGATGTCGGGGAAGTTGCGGATACCGAAGGAGATCGTCGCCGCATCGAAGGTATTCTCCTCGAAGCTCGTGGCGGTGCAGTCCTGACGGTTGAAGACGATGCGGTCGCTCAAGCCCAGCTGATGGACCTTCTCCGCACCGATGCGCATCATCTCCTCCGAGATATCGATGCCCGTGACCTTCTTGACGGAGGGCATCGTCTGCACGAGTGATATAGCGACATCACCCGTACCCGTAGCGACATCCAGCACGTGCTTCGGAGCATAGGGTGCGAGGAAGCTCAGTGCCTTGCGGCGCCAAGAGCGGTCCAGCCCGAGCGAGATGACGAAGTTGAGGCGGTCGTACTGCGGAGCAATGCGGTTGAACATCCGGCGGACCTGGTCCACCTTCGGGTCAGCACTGTCCTTATAGGGGGTAATCATTTTGGTAGAGATATGGGAGGGATGTGATAATGATGGTGATCACTTATGAGAGAAGTAGATCGAGTGGGCATCGGAGATACGCCCTGACGTGGGGCGCACGGCAGCGATATAAAGCCCAGGGACAAGCCCCGTGACGGACACCGTGGCACGGCCCCCCGTCTGCGTGAGCTTCTGATGCATATGGAGCTGACCGGTGAGGTCATAGATACGCACTTCGCAGGGCGTGCGGCGGAGCTCTTCGCCCTCGAGATGCAGAGCCCCGCCGTGGTAGTAACCCGTGAGGCCTTGGGGTAGTTCGCTCTTCTCCTCGGGATTGACCAGCGTCGTCGTCTCGATGAGGAGGTCGATCCAGTACGCCCCACCAGGGAGCTCGGTGCTGCGACGCCAGCCATCTGTCCAGTGGTGCGTCCACGCAGCCCACCCACGTAGGCGGTCAGCAGGCCCGTCATAGGCTAGGAGCGGTAGGCGCAGCTCACGGCTGTCACTCGTCGTGCAGGAGAGGAGGTAGCGCCCTTCGCTGAGGCTGAGCTTCAAGCCATCGGGCGCAGGGAAGAAGAGCTCGATACTATCGGAGCGGAGCGTACGTGAGCCACGCTGCGCTGCCCCGAAGGCATCATAGCGTGCATACGTGCCGAGGGTCGAGGAGGCGAAGTCCACGACCTTACCGCCGAGGGCATAGTCATCGGTGAAGGGCTGGAGTGCTACACGAAGCTGTGGAAGGTCTGCGGAGGTGAGCTGATCATTACTCTTGAAGACGACGTAGGCCCCGAGGATCGTAGCCCCCGATATCTGGGGAAGGCGCAGCTCATTGCCGACAGCATCGACACCCGTACGGGGCGTGTGTGTCACGTTGGGCTTGACGACTTCGGCTGAGGTGGCCATAGGATCAGGATAGATAGCGCTCAGGCGCTGCACGACCTTCGGCGCAATGGGGTCATAGCCATCGCAGGTCTTACGCCCAGAGTTCGTAGGATCGAGCCACGGACGGAGCGAACGGATTGTGCCCGCCCCAGGGGTATTGGACACCCACGAGCGCTTGAGCGCCCAGTAGCGGTCGTCATTGGGGCTTTCACAAGTGGAGGCTCCCCCCGTCAAGGCGCCGACGATGAGGCCATCCTTGTCGAAGAGTGCCGAGCCCGAAGAGCCCGCAGCCGTCGCACCGACAGCCCAAGCATTCACCTCCCAGTGCACGTCGCTCCACGAGATGAAGCGCACGGAGCCGTGCTTATCCTCATAGGAGAGGTCGTAGTCATTGGTACGCAGCTCGGTGTCACGCGTGAGGTTGTAGCGCTTGGTCGAGCCCCCAGGATGGTGGATACCGACGAAGGGACCTTGGGGCGACTCATTGATATTCCACCCAGCGAAGTAGGGCTGATAGGCCGCTGGGATCGGGCCGAGTGTGCCGTTAGCTCTGCGGGGAAGCCCCTTGATACGCAGCAGGCACATATCGGTATCCTCATTGTAGCCGATGAGGCTGGCTCCGCTCAGGCTCTGCTCCTCCGTGGGGCGCACGTTGCCCTCACGTAAGGGGCTTTGGAAGCCGAAGAAGAAGACCGTCGTCGAGGCATTGCGGTTCACAGCGCCGAGATCGCCGAGCAGCTTGAAGAGGTTATTGAGGCAGTGTGCCGAGGTCAAGACGTAAGGCGTACCGTCGGAGCGGGTGTTGTTGATGAGCGAACCCGTGCTGGCGCTGGTCCCGCCGACGATGAGAAGGAGCGTACTACGGCTCTGCTTCCACGCATCGGGATAGGCGATAGCGTTGGGCGCACAGCTCAGCGAGGCGAGCGAAGCGCGTGGGTGGTCATAGAAAGGCTCCCCCGGTTGGGCGAAATTCTCCGCACGGCCGGCACTGCGGAAGTCGCGGAAGCCGTAGAAGAGCGCATCAAGTCGGAAGGGGAGCTTCAGCTGGTCAGCACGCGTCCCCTCGGGGTATTCGTATTCGAGCACCAGCGTCTCGGCATCGATGGGAGCGATCTGTAGGAGGCTATCCGTCTCGTTGTTCTGCTCAGTGAATGCCCCCTTAGCAGGACGCCCCTTAGCCGTCACGAAGAGCGCACCGCCACGGGGCAGGGCGTAGCGTGAGAGGCGCAGGCCGATATTCTTCGCCTGAGGGGCTTGGACCTCAGCGCGCCACACATAGTTCCCCGCTCCATCTTGGTACATACGTCCCAGCGCCTCAGTAGCCTCAGCCACGGGGCGCTCGAGGGCGAAGGTATAGGTGCGGAATCCCTTGTCCCCAGCCGTAGCCGAGCGGAGCTCCTCAGCGGTGGGTGCAGCCACACGCAGGGCGTTTGTCGCCGAGCGCATCATCTGCCCAGAGCCCAGCGTGCCCACGACGGGCGAGAGAGGCATCTGCTCAGAGCGCGGAGTGCGTGCCGTGCGATACTGTCCCCACAGCGCCTCGGGAAGGAGGGCAAGGAGCATCAAGAGGGGAAGGCGTAGAGAGCGGAGAAGAGACATAGCTACAGGGAGATGTAGGGTGTGTGATCTATGGCGGACTACTCGATATGGGTGAAGCCGAGCTGCTCTAAGAGGGGCTTCTCCTCGGGGTAAGCACCTACGACGGTGTAGGCAGAGGCTTCGCGGGGGAAGCGGTAGGCACGACGTACCTGCTCGAAGTCCTCGGGAGCGGACTTCAGCGTCTGGGTCGTGGCCTTGAGGTCACAAGTATGGAGCTGGGCACGCAGGATGCGCTCTTCCTCGGGGAAGGCGCTGAGGTCGATGCGTGGAGCATCGGGCGTGTAGAGGACGCCTTCGTCCCACAGCCCTTCGGGGAGAGGCAGGTCGAGGGCACGACATACGGCTTCGAGCGCCATCTGCGAGCCACGCCACTTGCCGTCGGCCGTCCAGCCAGCGATATGTGGTGTGGCGATGAAGCTGCGCTCAAGGAGGGTCTTATTGATGACGGGCTCACCCTCCCAGCAGTCGATGATGAGGTCGGAGATCTGGCGAAGCTCCAGCCCCTTCAGCAGGGCGGCACTCGGGGAGACGGGGCCACGACAGGCATTGATGAGGAGCGGACGACGCGCACAGCCCTGGAGGAAGGCCTCATCGACCATCCCCTCGGTAGCGTACTGCCCCGAGCGCGTCAGCGGTACGTGAAGTGTGATGATATCGCTCTCGCGCTGAATCGTCTCGAGCGAGACGAAGCCCTCTGCGCCCTCACGCTCAGCACGAGGTGGGTCACAGAGCAGCGGACGAAGGCCAAGAGCGCCGACACGCTTGGCCAGGCGCCCCCCGACATTCCCTACCCCGACGATACCGATAGTCTTCCCCTCCAGCGAGACGCCTCGCTCCAGCGACCAGCGCACGAGCGATGAGAGGACATACTGCACGACGCCTCCGGCATTGCACCCAGGCGCACTCTCCCAGCGGATACCCGCAGCAGCGCAGTAGTCAGCATCGATATGATCAAAGCCCGCGGTAGCTGTGGCGACGATCTCGACACCGCTTCCCTCGAGGAGCTCGCGGCCGGCGTGCACCACACTGCGAATGAGCAGGGCACGGGCGCCACGGATCGTCTCGGGCGTGAAGTCACGGTTGGGCAGGCGGCGCACGTCAGCGACTTGCTCCACCAGCCCCTCCAGATATGGTAGGGAGGAGTCCAGCACAAATAGTGGCTTATCCATCACGATCTTCTTATCAAAAAGCTATCCCGACCGCCGCCCATACGAGGCAGTGGGGTCAGGATAGCAAGGAGTGTTCTTAGCTTGGGACTCGCAGCGAGTCTCAAGCTGAGGCCACAGATTTAGTTTGCATTCACCTCGACGGCGCCGTCTTCGGGCAGCTCGATCTTGCCGTACTCCTGCTCGAAGCCAGCCAGGTGCTGCTCCAGAAGGCGGACCAGACGCTTAGCGTTGTCGGGAGTGAGGATCTGACGGCTGTGGACGCGAGCCGACTGCTGACCAGGGAGCAGACGGACGAAGTCCAGGATGAATTCGCTCTGCGAGTGCAGGACTACTGCGAGGTTAGCGTACTGACCCTGACCGACTTCTTCGGGGAGCTCGATGTTGAACTGAGGAGTTTCCTGTTCTGCCATTGTTTCTACTTGTCTATAATATAACGTACGAAGGGGAGTAGATCCGCTTCGTAGGCGGGCTACACCACGATCAAAGATAGTGAAAACGCCCCGAATGCGTGCATAGCCACCGAGGCTCCACACCTTGCGCGTCAGCCGAGAGAAGTCCCCCCTCCTACCCTCCGATCCAGAGCGGGCTCTCGAGGAGGGCAAAATGAAGTAGTACTGGTCGTGAGAGTGAGCAGTACTGGTCACGCGCGCGACCAGTACTGGTTACTATCATCGACCAGTACTGGTTCGATCAGTGACCAGTACTGGTTCGCAAACCACCCTGCGGAGCTTCCTCCCCTCCCCCTATAATAGAAGGTGCTGCGAGGCGCATCAGCAGAAGGGACGAACCCACTAAAACAGAAAGCGTGTGACCTGAGAGCCGAAGCTTTCAAAGTCACACGCCTAAAGTAGGCCCTCGGTGATCACACCTTACCACACTACGAACACCAAACGCAATCTTCCCGTAACCCAGAAGGTATGATTCCTAAGAGACCTGATGGCCGTCTCACGACGCCCATGACAATATTTCTATGTGCAGGGAGAGTCCCCCTAAGGGTGTCCTCCCGTTTTTAGCGGGACAAAATTAAAAATTTTATTTGATTACCAACTATATCGTTCCATAGATATGCTGAATGGCGGTGCTCAGCTCGTCATAGAGGGCTGCGAGTTCTGCCTCACCACTCCTCATAAGAAACGTTTGATGGCGGCGAATCGTCTCCTTATCACCGCGCTGTGCAGGTCCCGTCTGCGCCTCTACGGCAGGCAGATGATGCAGCTTCTCGTTCATCTCATCCAGCAGAGGAAGGATGGCTTTTGGCGGGAGCCCCTGCGATGTAAGTAGGCTCTCGGCCCTGCCGATGAGGTAGTTGGAGAAGTTGCACGCGACGACGGCAGCGATATGTAGCACCTGACGCTGCTCGCTCGTAGCCCAGGAGACGACGTCGCTCAGCTCACAGCCAAGCGCCTCCACAGCCGTCTTCGCTTCGGGGGTCGTCCCCTCGAGGTAAAGGGGCACCTTGCGGAAGTCCAGCTCGCGCCCTTCGGAGAAGGTCTGCAGAGGATAGAGTACCGCAGCGTCCCGATGACAGTGTGAGAGTGCCTCCAGCGGCGTAGCTCCCGAGACATGCACCCATAGGGCATCACGACCAATGCCATGTGCGGAGAGGCTCTCAGCGACCTCGGCGATAGCCGTGTCGGGGACGGCGAAGAGGTAGCAGTCAGCCGTCCGATCGAGTTCGTCCACACGGCTCGCCACCTGCACATCACCTCCGAGGCTCTCGGCAAGCCGTCGAGCCGAATGCCCTCCAGGGCTATAGATCTGTACGATCCTGCGCTCAGGGGCATAGGCCTTCAGCGCACGCGATAGGTGCGTCGCCAGGCGCCCTGCCCCCAGGAGGACAATACGCTCTGCCGTCATTAGGCTTCTTCGGTCGGCTCTTCGGCCATCTGATAGCGGCCGATATGGATCTTCTCCCACTTCAGCGTCTCCGTGGGGCGGGGCGCAGCTTCGCCCGCCTTATGCCCGATGGCGAGGATACAGAGCACCTCAAGCTGGTAGGGGATATCAAGGACATTGCGCACGTATTCGGCAGACTCCTGCCCAGCGCCCGTATAGCATCCGTAGGCGTCTGCCCAGCACGAACCGAGGCCAAGCGCCTCTGCCTGCAGCTGGATATAGCCCGCTGCCAGCGAAGCATCAGCGATCCAGCGCTCACACTCCATCGGCGAGCCCAGCACGACGATACCTAAGGGTACCTGCTGGAGGAAGAGCGCCCCGCTCTCGCGCATACGGCTGAGGCGGTCAAGCGTCTCACGATCTTCGACGAGGACGAACTGCGTCGTGTGCTTATTCTTGGACGAAGGCGCACGCAGCCCTGCCTCGAGGAGGACCTGCACTTCGTCACCCGTCAGCGGGGTGTCGACGAACTTACGGATGGAGCGGCGCGTATATATAGCGGGGAGGAGGGCGGGCTCATTGCTCTCAGCGAGGAGTTCCTCACCGAGGCTCTTGATTTCGCTCAAGAGGTGCTCGCCTTCACGGCGTAAGGATTGGTCTTTGGTCATATCTATAATGTATTTACAGCGTAAAGGTACGAAGACTTAGCTCAGCGAGCCGCTGGCCACCGTACCGAAGCTTCGTCGAGGAGCTCATCGAAGTGCGAACTCCTAAGATACCCTCGCTTCACCTTATTATAAGCGATCTCATCTAAGAAGCCTTGTCGAACAAGGCCCTTCAAGTCAGACTTAGCTGTTGGCTGTGAGACTCCAAAGCGCTGCTCGACCTCACGCCCTGTGAGTACCAGAGACTCACTCTCTTGGTAGAGCCTAAGGATCTGCATCTGACGCTCATTGAGTCCCCCGATGCGAAGGATCGGCGTAAGGCACTCCTGCTCCTTGAGCTTCTGCTCAGCATAGCTCTTGAAGCTTTCGATGGAGAGACGTAGTACCCTGAGATGATATTGTACAAAGTACCCCAGATCCAGGTCATCCGTCTCCACCTTGAGGTAAGCCTCTTCATACTGACTCTTCCCCTTATGAGACCATTGCGCAAAGGTAGAAAAACTCCAAAACCTATCTAAATTTTGGAGTTCTTGCTACAAGTAGCGAACCACAGTAAAGCAAGAGAGTGGTATATAACGAAGCGAGGCGGTGACCAGCTATCCGCTGGTCACCGCCTCGTGATCTATAAAGTAGGAAGCTACTTACTCCTAAAGCTTGTACTTCTTCTTTAGCTCCTTCGCATACTTATCCATTTCAGGGAAGAGATATGATTCTGTAATTCCTATACGAGCCAACTCATCAAGGATACCCTGTTTCTTATCCTTGGGGATAATGAATTTATGCCTAATCCAATCTGAAGGGATCTCATGATCTCCCCTCTTGGTCAAACGCTCACCACTCCCTCTAGATGAGGGGCTAAACCCTAGGCCAAAGATAAAGAATGCCCCTGCCTGGTTAATTATCCTCGGATTGCCATACTTTGCCTTAACTAGAAATATGCTACTTAAGTCATTAGGTCTAATTAGCGGATCAAAGTAAGGTTTCTCTTCTTTAATTTGGCGAAGTAAAATCTGAGTGCTAGCCCGTTTATTAAACTTTTTTAGCGCCTTATCCTTTACGACACCCTTGGTTTGCTCAGTATAAATATCGATCTCTCGATCGCTGCACTTAGCAAGATTAGCCAATACCGAAACCGTGTCACTATCATAGTGTTTTACCCTATCCTCGGGAATAGAAAACAAGTAAACAGCTCCATCCTTAGGCCTAGCCTTTGCACCCTCCTTCGCAGAAGATACAACGACGGAACTTACAATACACTGGGCTAGTTCCAAGGCTCGCGCATCTTTAAAAATCTCAAATGCCAACAGAGTATCGGCGACCTCTTTGACATCAATGGAGGGAGCATCAGAAGCACCAGCTAGTGCACCTACCATATAGGTACTTTTCATAAGACTATCTTGGTCACTCCCTTCCAACCATCTAAAAAGCCCTCTTGATCTGAGCCCCTCAAAAACCTGCCCCCCCGCCATGGCACCCGCTTTCATACCAGCAACAACATCTTCAGCAGACTGACAAGCAAAGTATAAGGCGACAAGTGGATTAGTTGATACGTCTAAAAGTCGTGTCGGGAGCTCATAGTGCTGCATCTGTACTAGATAATCCAAGGCAGACTTACATCCAGAGAAGCTCTGTGGTGTATGTGCCACCATATCCCGAAATAATTGATGCTCTATCTCTACACCATTAGGCTTCCTAAAAATCGAGGGCTTGAGCTCCCAGTTCTCATCAGCATGACCTCGGTAGAAGACTTCGGTTCCGGCTTCTTTATTGAGCATAACAACCTTCTCGATAAAGTCAGATACAGAGGTGACTTCGCTGGAGTCTCCCAGGAGGGTAAAATAAGCAGAAGAGGGAAGAGAAGTTGCCTCATGAGATTGAGTAGTTTGACTCATATGAATAAGGATTAAGTTGTGATGGTATTCCTTGGCTCTCAAGGCATATCTACGCAAAGATAAATGTTTTCATGGTGCCTAGTACGGGCACAAAACGAAGCGAGGCGGTGACCAGCTGGATAGCCAGTCACCGCCTCCGATGGGTGAGAAGAAAAGATATCGACAGCAGAAGCGAGTACGCACATTCAGAAAAATCACCTAACTCATCTCTTACGTACATACTACACTAACTATACTAAAGCCCATTTTCAGAACTCCAGAAAGGAGGTGTTCCAGCCGCACCTTCCGGTACGGCTACCTTGTTACGAC
>ERZ773007.1357-NODE-1357-length-11500-cov-12.145478_pt1 | contig 11500 bp, 2 predicted proteins | sample MGYA00580665_ERZ773007 | MGnify/ENA primary metagenome ERZ773007 (study PRJEB29015, sample SAMEA2738122) | human oral metagenome | biome: human oral; feature: human-associated habitat; material: saliva | place: China | collected 2167 ... | reverse complement strand
CTTGCTCTTTGGAGTTGATAGCTAGCGTCTGAATTCCTTGTGATTCAAAATACTGGCGCCATTCCTTGGTCATTGCTGGATCGGCCAAGTCCGCCTTGTTTAAAATCAAGAGTTTTGGTTTGTCACCAACAATTTTGGTCAACATAGGGTTTTGACTAGATAGAGGTAAGCGTGCATCCACCAAAATCGTCACAAAATCAACAAATTTTAAATTTTCCTGCACCTGTCGACGTGCTTTAGACATGTGACCAGGAAACCATTGAATAGTAGCCATTGAGTTTTTTCCTTTCGTAGCAAGGGTTTCGAGCCCCTATTTTATTTTATTATCGTTTGAACATAGAAAGTTTTCAAATGAATGGTGTTCAAACAGTTCTTATTTAATTACATAGAAATCTACTTTATATTATATCATGACTTCCTTATTTTGTCCGCTTTTGTTTCCATCTTAAGAAACTTTCAAATCCGATTAAAATTCCAATCTTTTTCCATTCACTCATTTATCTTTCCACAGAACTGAGCATAATGAAATAAGAACGAGACAAATCAATCAGGAAACTCAAATTAATTTCTAGCAATATTTTAGAAGTCATTGTCTACTATGCTAGATTCTACATACTCTAGCGAAATGAAATACCAATCGAACATATTCATTGGGAAATAGAAACCAATTTCTAATATTTTTAAAACAACAGTGTGCTATTCTAAACCAAATAAACTATAAACTATATATTATAATTAAATTCAAAAAGAACTGCCAATGCTTATTTTCCCCATACTTGACTTTCTCTATCTTTTTTTGTAAGATATGTGTAATACAACAGCGTTACAAGGAGAAATACTATGTCAACACTTACACGAGACCGAGTTTATAACTTCCGAGTCAATAACCAACTATTCGAAGAAGCAAAAAATATTCTAGAAAGTAAAAACATCAGCCTTTCAGATGCACTCAACCTTTTTGTAGAACAAATAGTCCTTGAAAAAGGTCTCCCAATTAAGACAGCCGAACAACTCAAAGCAGAAGTCTTCCTAGGCGAACTCAAAGCAGAACTAGATAAAGGCTACCAAGACATCATCGAAGGACGTCTCTACGACGCAGACGAGGTCTTTTCAAAGTATGGACTATAAAGTACGCTTTACAGAACAAGCTAGACAAGACTTAGACGATATTTTCATCTATTACTCCACAGAGTTCAGTGAAAACATAGCCAAGAAAGTCATCACTCGCCTCCAACAAACCAGCAACCTACTCACGTTCTCACCAGAGGGTGGTATTAACTTTGATCATAAAATCGGATACTCCCTCTATCCAGGAAACACGCTCAGAATGATTGTCTCTAAACAATACCTACTCTTTTACCTCATTCATGAAAAAGAAGTCCATATCCTGAGAATTATCAATTCACGCACCGACTACCTAAACCAACTCGACCACCTCTTTCAATATATCCAAGACTGAGAAGTAAGCTCTCAGTCTTTTTATCTACTGCAAATCGCTTGCAGATGAAAAATCATAAACAAGAATTTTTTATAGTTATAGTAGATTGAAATAAGATGTGAACAAATTAATTAGGGAAATCAAATTAATTTCTAGAAATGTTTTAGCAATCGCAGCGTACTATTCTACATTCAATATGTTGTATTATCAAGGTGCAATACTTTTTACGAGGTTCTTATGTCCTCTTCTTGTTTCAATTGACTATAAAAAAAACCACACAATGTTTCTTTCAGCTTAATTGAGTATAAAACTGAAATTATCACTGTGTGGTTTTATTTTGAAGCTAGTTTTTGCCCAACATCATATTAAGTAGCAATTTGTTATATTTATTTAAACAAAGGATTAAAGAAACCATCTGTATTTTTTAGTAGGGCTTTGAATACTTTAGATTTCAAGTCCACTGTATTTTTGAAATGATCTTTAATTTTCGGATCTGACATTCCCTCCAGATCTTTGCGAACTGCTTTATCAAATAAAGTGCGTAACTCATCGTAGTTGCTAATATGGGTTCCATCAATATCGATAGCCTCAAAACCTTTCTTAGCTTTAACAAGAATTTCTCCGTACCAATGTCTCTTCCACTCTTCAAGGGTTTTAAAGTTTCCTTGCGATACTTTATTAATTATTAGCTTATCGCTTAGTAAACCATGGTTGTTTTTATCTGCTTCTGTTTTGTATTTATTAGATACATAACTGATAAAGCCATTTTCATAACCATAATAACCCCACATACGGAAGGCATTGTGCTTAAATGATAATGAACCAGGTGCACCATCACTCGTATTTCCACCGTAAATACCAGCCATCATATTGACATTCACGTAAGCTGAGTTTGGAGTGAAATCCTCTGGACGATAAATTCCATCCCCTGGATTTCCATGTTTTGTCATAAAATTATTATCAATTAAATCATTGATGCTTGATAACTTCTTAGCTTTTTCTTCTTCATTCAAATCACGAACTTTATCCCATTGATTCGGCGCTTTGAGCTTATTCAAATTGTCAATAGTCCGTATTGCCTTGTCAACTTTCTTGAACCACTTCGTATTAATATCTGGTACCCCTGATTCTAGAACTGCATCTGCTTCTAGATGATCTAGCATCATTAGTGCTTCATTATAGTTTTTCATATATCGATCGATGTCTTCACGAGTTTGAAGCTTATCAGGATTATAATTGTACCATTGGTTACCATCATTTGGACGATGATAAGCCATGTTAAGACCTAAAGCTCCATATTCACCATTGGTTGTCGATTTATCTGGTGTTTGCAACATACCTTGAGCATAAGCTTCAACGTCTGTACCCTGACGATGTCTATGACCACCGAAGTAAAGCATCCTATCGTTAACGTGTGTTGTTTCGTGAGTGAAGGCTGAAATACCAAATGGACTAATCATATCCGTCACCATAAACAAGACCTTGTCATCGTTATTTGGATTAGGGAATATTGAAGCCATAGCGCCCATACGTCCGTCTCTATCATGGTGTCGCCATGTTGGACCATATAATTCACGAATTGGGGCTACAGGGTTACCCTTATTGTCAAATCCTCGACGACCTACAGGAGAACCATTGTATGTCTGATTATCCCAAACAGGTGTTGGAACCATATTTTGACTCTTGAGCAATCTATCTCGTATACTTGGTAATGCTAAACGTGACCAGAAATCAAGGTAAGTTTGTTGTGCCTGTGCAACCTTATCAATTTCTTTTTTGAATTCATTTCTAGCTTCTTCTGTATACTTACCATATTTCTCAAAAGAGCTATAAGCCATTGTATTGTAAGTTGAAATCAAGAACATATGTGCATTTTTAAGAGTTAATAGAGGTAGGATCATACGGTTATGAACACCATTGTTCAAACCATCAAATGCACGATGTCGTTTGTTGACAAAATCAGGATTCGTTGTTTGAGGTTCTGATACATATACATTCTTAGCCGCATGGATAAACCAATCATTTAAATCAGTATCATTAGTAAAAAGACGCATATTGTAATCTAAGAAGCCATGTAATTCAGACTTACCAATAGTTCCACCAATCACATCACGATAAGCATCCAAAGTTCTGTCACCCTTGATATTTCGCTCACTTGATCCAATTCGAATCAAGAAATCAAGAAGGTCAACTGGTTTGCCATAGAAGTCAGGTTTAAACATCATCAAGTTCTTAATCGTCATATCCCCATACTTGATATCATAGTAACGATTAAGGTAAGTAAGAGCCATTACAATTTTAGCCTTGTTTTCATCCACCTTCTTAACAAGTGCTCTCATCGCAGCTTCGTCTCTATTTAATTGATGGTCAGCATTTTCAATCAAAGCTTTGACCAATTTATCAAGGTTAGCTTTCGTTTCAGCAAAACTTTCTTCGAGATAAAGATCTTGGATATAACCGTTCTTACGCTCATCCGAATTAGCATTATGGTCTCTAGATGTATCTCGTTTATCCATTAAAGCACGTACTTCAGGAGAAATTAATTCGACGGATGACAACTTCGCTTTAATTTCTTGAATCAATTGGTCACGATTTTTATCAACCATGTTTGGTGTATAAACAACGTCACCTAATCCATCGATACTATACTCACGAACTTGCGCTACTTTAGAATCTTTTTGATGAACAGCTTTGATTTCTTTAGTCTTATCTGCATAGTGAATCATCACATGATCAATATCTGATAAATCAGTTACAAACTGTCCGTCTTTCATACCTGTAACTGATAACACTTCTTTTGTCAACAAGTTTGAATCTTCTGCAAGTTTGTTACCTTGGTTGACAATCCACTCTTTGTTGTAGAACGGTTGAAGTTTTTCAATGTTACGATATGCTAAATCACGTTCGGATTTGTAGTCTTGCGTTGATTTGTATTCATTGTCACGAGTTGTTAAACCGTTAAGTTTGTTAACAATAGGATTGTTTATTTCGTATTTATCAGCAGTAATTCCAAAATTTGCAATTCTCTTGTTAGCTTCATCTTGACCAATTTCTTTAATTTTGTCACGAGAACGTTTGTATGAATGCTTACCCGAACTGACACCTTTGACAACAAAGTTACGCTCTAACCATCCATTTGTGAAATAACCATCATCGTAGTCCAAATCTGAAGAACCAAAGAACTCTTCACCATTTTCAACTCTCATCATTGAAATATTATCTTCAAGTTTACCAAAAGGAAGATTGCTATTGATAAATCCACCTGTTTCAAGCAAAACTTTAGTCTTAATTGTTCCTTTGGTGACCGATTTACGAATTGAACCGTATTTACCAATTCCCATAGAGTCGTTACCATTATCTGTTTTAGCAACTAAACCACCGATACGGGCTTTGTTGGCAACAATATCAGCCTCTACATATGCTTTTGCTACATTACCTCTCCAAATCTCACCAGCTATACCAGCTAAGTATTGTCCTTTATCACCTATACCTGTGAGTTTACCGATGAAGGCTACATTTGTCAACTGACCACCACTATCGATTTTATTGACGATACCTGCAATATTGTTATTAGCAACTACATTACCAGTCACCTTAACATCTTCAACAGTTGCATTTTTCACCATATTGGCAACAGGTGCTATTCCGTCAGCCCAAGGCATATTGATATCCACATTACCTAAATTAATATTTTTCACAGAACCATTTTCAACACGGTCAAATAAGGGACGGGCAATGTTATGAATTGTATATTGTTTACCATCAACACTTGATAGATGTCCCTTAAACGTACCTGGGACATATTGTTTAGAGGGTGTTGGTACATTTGTAGCATTCAAATCTGCTCCGATTTTAAATGTACCATTTTTATTAACATTCATAGCGTCTACTAAATCTTTAAAGTTATAGTAGACATTATCTTCTTTAGGATGGGGTTTTTCTATATAATAAACATACTTATTGCGCGCCTTAGATGGATCAATGTGTTGAATCAAATCTTGAGCTTCGGCAGTAATTTTATAAAGTTTTTGACCTTCTTCAGTCACTTCTTCAATTTTATCAACTGCTAAACGTGTTACTTTATTATCACGACTAGTGATTTTTAAGTACATTTTCTTCACATCTTCATCAGAAGGTTTTTCGCTCATGAAATCACTAGGTGTTTCAGTACCATCATCATTCACCTTCACTAAATTAGTAGATGAAATATTTTTAATTTCGACCTTTTTCAACTCCAAACGCAAAGGTTTTTCATCCAGTTTAGATGTTTCATCACCTTCACCACGGTTGTAAGTCATTGTTGTTGCAATCTTATAATCTTTAAATAAATCCAAATCTTGAACAGCATCTGTCAATTTTTCTTTAGATAAATCAACTCGCTTAACAACAGTATTCCCATCCTTAATCTCAGCTATAATGCTCTTGATTTCAGCATTACCTGTATTTTCAAGAGTGTAATCCAATTTAGCTGAACGATCCATCGCATCTTCTGTGACCTTATCCAAAGTCAAAGTTGGTGCAACTTTTGTAGTATATTCAGGTAACTCAGCTTGTACTTCTGGTTCCCCTTTTTCAGTCACAACAGCTTCTGGTAACGCTGGCTGAACTTCTGGTTCCCCTTTTTCAGTCACAACAGCTTCTGGTAACGCCGGTTGAACTTCTGGTTCCCCTTTGTCAGTCACAACAGCTTCGGGTAACGCTGGCTGAACTGCGGGTTCCCCCTTATCAATCACAACAGCTTCTGGTAACGCTGGCTGAACTTCTGGTTTCCCTTTATCAGTTACAACAGCTTCTGGTAATGCCGGTTGAACTTCTGGTTCCCCTTTGTCAGTCACAACAGCTTCTGGTAAGGCTGGCTGAACTGCGGGTTCCCCTTTGTCAGTCACAACAGCTTCTGGTAATGCCGGTTGAACTTCAGGTTCCCCTTTGTCAGTCACAACAGCTTCTGGCAACCCTGGTTGAACTGCGGGTTCCCCTTTGTCAGTCACAACTGCTTCTGGTAAAGGTGGTTGAACCTCAGGTTCACCTTTTTCTGTCACGACTGCTTCTGGTAAGGCTGGTTGAACTTCAGGTTCGCCTTTGTCAGTTACAACAGCTTCTGGTAAAGCTGGCTGAACTGCAGGTTCTACTAGATTACCACCAACTGGTGCTGTATATTCTAGCTTCTCTGATTTAGGCGCCTCGTCTGGAACAGTACCTACAGTTTCAGTGTATGCTGGTTTTTCATAAACTTCAGGTTCTACCAGATTACCGCTAATTGGACCTGTATATTCGGGTTTCTCATGAACTTCTGGCTCTACAAGGTTTGCACCTATTGGTTGCGTATAGTCAGGTTTCTCTGCTTTAGTTGTCTCGTTGAGAACTGTGCTTACAGTCTCAGTATTTTTAGGCTTCTCTACTTTAGGCGCTTCATTATGAACACTTTGAATTTCAGATACTGGAACATTTTTTGTCCCCTCATCCTTATGTTGAATTTCTGAAATTGCATCATCGTTAAGGGGTAAGTATCCAATATAACGATATCCAGCAATTTGAACTACTCCTTCATTACTTGGAGCTTTCAAAGGATTGCTTATATCGAGAGCTTGCATACTAGAAAGACTAATCAGTCCGATAGTAGTAACTAAGAACAGACTAGCAACTTTTTTCTTTTTATGAACCAAAAGGACTAAACTACCAACAGCTAATAGACCTAAAGCTGTAAGCACAGAAGTCGATGAACCTGTTGCAGGAAGAGCTTCCTGCTGATAAATAAGAGCATAACTTGCTTCATTATCAGTAGGAATTCCTGCCTGAATCTTGCTTTGTTCTTCCTTTGTAAGAGCGCTTTTTTCAATGTAATGATAGGTAGAAGCATGAATGACTGACGGTGCAACCAAGATACTTCCGAGTAAAAATGAACCAACAATCCCACAGATTTTTCGGATTGAAAACCGTTCTTTTTTAAATAATGACAAGCGTAATCACCTTCTTTAATTTTATTTCCTAATAGTAAACACTATTTTTTATTTTCGAAAATTGAACTTCTAAAATCATCAGTTTGATTTAGATAGGCCTTAAACACTGCTCTCTTTAACTTATGAACTGCACTATCATATTCTGGATTATAGTTGTCCCAAGAATAACGATTCTCATCTGCATCCTTACGGACAGCTTCGTCCATTAATCGCTGCAGTTCTTCTACACTATGAATCGTCTTTCTTGCAAAACTTGCCCAAGATTTGGTTGGATCGTTGAAGGTCACCTTTTTCAAGTTTACAAACTGACCCACCCGTTCTTGGTACATAGCTGTCTTAAATTCTGCCCAAGTTTTATACTTACCTTCAAATACCTTTTCCAAAACAAGATCATCTGTCACCAATCCTCGTTCTTTACCATAAAGATTGATAGTTTTCCCTTGTTGTTTAGCAACTTCCTCGTATTGGTTTGAGATATAAGGTACCATTCCATCCTTAAAACCTTTGGCAGCCAGAAGTTCATAAGCAATCCTACGTCCCATCAAATCACCCGGAGTTCCCTTACTGCTCAGAGCCGAATAGATTGGGGCAAAGAGTTTAATCGTATAGTAACCGTTTCTTTCATATTCCCCAGACTTATATTCACGAGCTGACAAGATATTATTTTTAATTAAACTATCAAAGGTAGTCAATTTTTTGGCATCTTCTTCTGTCAGATTTTGTACAACGTTAGTAGCGTAAACCTCATTTCCATCTGCAGGATCTTTCACGTATTTATTCTCGATTTTTCTCAGGGCCGTCATTTTCTGATAAGCATCTAACTGTTTCACGATAGATTGCCCTTCGAGATATTCCAACATGTAAACGACATCAAACATATTGTGGACGTAGTTCTGAAGATCTGCTGCGTCATTAAATCTTGTAGTTGGATCAAGTACTTGCAATCGCTGGCCTTCTGTACTATCTGATGTTTTATGTTTCAAGATAGAGTTGATGGTAATGGTTGCATCACTTGGTTGGTCAGGAGCTTGCAATAAGCCTTTTGCGAAGAACTCCGGTCCTAAGCCGCTTCTTCGACCATAGCCACCAAGGTAAATATCCTGATCTGAATCATGGGTCATCTCATGGGTATAAGTAATGGCTCCATCCTTGTCTAACATACGATAGGACATATAGTAAACGCCATCTCCAGTTGCATAAGCACCATGATGATTGTGAACTACTTTATTCCCCACTGGACCAAAGAAATTCTTCATCGCCGGATTGGTACTATCAAACTTAGCCTCAACTGTAGCTTTTCCAGATGTTGTATCATCTCCAAACTTATAGGCATCATAAAGTAAAATTGTACGATAGAGCTTTTCACGTCCTTCTTTATCTAAAATACGATACCAATAATCATAGTGATCTCGCTGACGTTTGGCTGTTTCACGCGCATTATCTTCAACAAACTTATTGAGTTCATCTCCAGCCTTATAATCGCTGTTGCGGTAGCGATCGTAAGCTCCAAATCCTAGGCTAGACAAGGTTGAGATGACAAATACAGATCTTTCTGGCAAGGTAAGGAGAGGCAAGACCATATTGCGGTATTTCCAAGTACTACTAGTAATTCGGTCATAAACACCGATAGAATACTTAGTCCCTGCTTGCTCTTGCTTGGCTTTGACCTCTGCAATAGTGGATTTTTCTTCGACAATGAAAGCTTTGGTCTGTTTTTTAAACCAGTCATTGTTGCTAGTGTTTGGTAAAAAGACTTTTCGGTAATTTTCTAGCGTGCTAAACAAATCTGTCGTTCCATGATGGCTGGCAAGGCTGATACCATAAGTATCAACGTTGTTCTTAGCAAGCAGATTATTAAATCCTGATTTCCCTAACTCAATCAAAGTATCTAACGGAGATGCATTTCCTTTGCCAAAGAAATCAAGGTGATACAAGACCAGGTCTTTAATATTAACCTGACCATAGCTAAAGTTATACCAACGCTCTAAGTAACTCATACCAAGAAGCAAGGCTTCCTTGTTGCGCTTGATTTTATCTACGATGTAACCTGTCATTACTTGATTGTTTTCAACTAGACCAGCATCCGCTGACAAGAGTTTTCTCAGACTTTCTTCTAGATGTTCCTTCGTTTTAGTAAACTGTTCTTCTAAATAGAGCTCGGTTTGCTTCACTTTTGGTGAAATACCAAGTGTGTTTCTAATAGCGTCTGAATGATAATTTACCTTCTTCAATTCTGGTAAGACTTGCCGGATAATCGTTTCTTGATTATACAAGAATTGGTTTGGCGTATAGAGAAGCCCCGTATCTCCTAGACTATATTCTGCTAACTTAGCAAAATCATTCTGGTACTTGAGCTGGAATGTTTCAGAGGAATGATCCTGGTAATGGAGCAAGAGTTTGTTTGCAGTCTGTTTGTTGGAAACAATATCTGTGATGACTTGGTCATCCTTCATCATGACTGCTGACAAGAGTTCTTTTTGATATAAAAGACTGTTCTCGTTAACTAGGTTTCCGTATTTGACGATGGTTGCCTTGTTGTAGAAAGGTAGCAATTTTTCAATATTTTTATAAGCCAAGGCGCGCTTAGCTTGATAATGAGCCACCTTAGAAAAATCACTGTCTTTTTTGCCACTTGTTGAGAGGGGCTCCACTGTTGGTAGAGTGAGAGGATTAATGGCTACTTTTTTGCTTTCGATTTGGGAAGCATCTAGCATTGTTCCTCTTTCTTCAAAGGATTCCTTGCTGACGACCTCATCCTGGACCAAGGTGACATTGTAGACTCTGTTCGCTTTACTACTGAATGTGTCCTTCACCTTCATTCCAGTATAGTGGTAACCGGTAATGGAATTTCCGTTAGTTACATTGACATCACTTAGAACATTGGTCAACATTCCAGCATGATTTTCATTATTAGATTCTCGGTCCCATAAATTTCCTGCTATACCGGCTACTTTTCCAAAGGGCTTAGTATTGTTAATATTCCCCTCAGCATAGCTATTCTGGATATGAGCATCTTTGTCAACAAGACCGGTAAGACCGCCAACGGTCTGATCTGAACTATTTGTGTTTGACGAAATATCTACTGACGCTTTAGATTTAGTTATCGAAGCATTTCTTCCTGTCAAATGACCGACCAGACCACCGATATTATAGGCGGCAGTCGTTTCATAGGTATTGACAATTCTTCCCTTGAAACTGCTCTCTGTGATGCTTGATTGCTCAGCCTTAGCCAGCAAACCACCGATACCACGTTCACCAGCTAGAACACCATCGACATGAACTTGTTTAATCTGTGTATCATTCTGGGCTTCATATGCCAGTGAACCGATATCATCTTTCCCTGAAATAGAGACATTTTTCAGACTCAGTTTTTCTACTGTAGCGCTACTCAAGTTTTCAAACAAAGGTTTTTTCAAATTGTAAATAGCATAATGTTTGCCATCTTTTTCACCGATTAATTGACCTGTAAATGTTTGCTTTATATAAGATCTATCATCTTGGCCTAATTCTACTTCGTTGGCGTTTAGGCTAGATGCTAGATGATAAGTTCCAGCAGGATTCCGATTTATAGCTTCAACTAGATTACTAAAGGAAGTAAAGTTTGTCGTTTCCTCTGTAGCCTTCTTAGAAAGATAGAAACTGAAATTGTCGACATATTTATTGTCCTGCTCTTGTTGCAGTTTATCAGCTTTGGCTGTAATTTTATAAACTGTCTGACCATTTTTTGTTTCCGAAGTTATTGAAGCAACTGGTAAATAGACATCTTTAAATGACGAAGATTTAACCTTTACAAAGTAAGTGTCTGGATTACTTGGAACACTATCCAAAGAAATATGTTGTTTGTAAGTACCATTGGTCTGACTATATAACTCCAGATCTGAAACATTTCTTAATTCAAGTGTTTTCTCTGGATTTGTTTCTTTCGGCTTCTCAATCGGAGTTTCAGGTTTTAATTGCTCAATATTCCCCTTATATTCTGGCAGTGGTGCTACCTGCTCTGGTTCTAATATTGCTCCGGCCTGTGGACCTGTGTATTCAGGTAGTGGTGCAATTTGCTCCGGTTCAACAATAGCTCCAGCCTGTACCCCTGTGTATTCAGGTAGGG
>ERZ773007.1349-NODE-1349-length-11529-cov-3.125937_pt1 | contig 11529 bp, 10 predicted proteins | sample MGYA00580665_ERZ773007 | MGnify/ENA primary metagenome ERZ773007 (study PRJEB29015, sample SAMEA2738122) | human oral metagenome | biome: human oral; feature: human-associated habitat; material: saliva | place: China | collected 2167 ... | reverse complement strand
ATAGGGTCAGTGTTTGGTTCTACCATCACGGGAGTTCTCTCCTTCATTAGCATCAGAAGGCCCCGTGCACAACAGGCGGCAGAAAATACACCCACATGGTCAGGCCCGGAAGCGCCTCAATCTTATTGGTTCAATGTGAATACGTACCCTTAGACTACGGGCTGAGACTCAACAAATCAAGGCTCAGTGGATGTAACACGCCCAAAAAGTATATTTATTGTGGTAGCTGCTGCTGGTGTGTTTGTCTTTCCTCCCGTATAGCAGCCTGCTAAGGCAAGGAAGTAACGGTTTCAATATTTTCAGGGGTGTTCGGGGCGGGAAATCTTCTGTTCCCTCACCAGCAGATATGCCAGGGAGGCGTTCTATGGTGAATAGTCTGCTATTTGCTTTATAGCCCCTGTTTGTGCTCAGATAAATACAGCAAATCACCTTAGGCCCGCCCGGCTTCGCCCCTAACGGGCACTGACCGAAAGACACAACCACACATGAGCAGCAACCTCCCAGACGGTACCTTGAAACCAGCGTTCGCTGAGCAGCCCGAGACCTCAGCCCGCCTTCGACGCCCAGGTTTGAAAGATCCCAAATTTATTGTTGGTATCCTGCTGGTTCTGGTTTCTCTTGTTGGCACTATTGCGGTTATCCAGCTGAATAACCGCAACACCCAGTACTATATAGCGAAGAATGACATCCCGATTGGGGAGAAAATCTCGACCGATAAGCTCACTCCTGTTGAGGCTAACCTGGGGTCTGCCTCCCAAAACTATCTCACTGCTGAAGAAGTGCAAAAAGGTGATTTAACGGCTGTTCGGCTTATCCCTGCGGGCGAGGTGGTCAGCAAAAATTCTGCCAGCAATAATGTGCGGGAAAACCGTCGGCTTGTGACCGTTAAGGTAGATCGGGGCCTAGCTACTAACCTCAAAGCGGGTGACCATGTGGACATATGGGCTTCAAACAGTACCCTCTCTGTAGGTTCGCAGCCCTCCTCCGCACAGAAAAAGCCGCAAGACGATAAAAATAATGGTGGTTCTCAGGGGTCGTCTTCTGCGGACGGCAGGGGAAACAGTGAAATCTCCGACGACTCAACCCCCATTGCGAAAGACGCTGAGATCTCGAATATCTCGGTCGAAGAAAGCGTGCTCGGTTCCAACGGCAAAGCCACCGTGCAGCTGCAGCTATGGGTAGCGTCCAATTCTCTCTACCCCGTCATACAGGCGGACTCGACCAACGCAAAAATCTCTCTCGTACCCATAGCACTCGGGGAGAAAAAGTAACTGTCTGTTTGTGAGGCGCCCGCACCGGAAAGTGCGGGCGTTTTCCTTTCACCTATTCACCTTACGGGGATACTCAACGCACTTGTGCATTTAGGTGCGGCCGTGTTCCACGTCCCGCCAGTCGGTTAGACGCCTGGCACCGGGCGGCAGCTCCCCCTCCCCCGCGGTGAGGGGCACCCCGGCGGATAGCGTCCCCACGCTTGTCATGGCGGCATCGGGTGTGAAGCGTGCACGGGTGAAAACTGGGGCGGTCGCAAAAACGGTGCGGTCAAAATGTGCGTTGTCCCAGTAGACGGTGCCGCTAAAATCGGCGCTGGTGGTGCAGGTGCAGTCGGTGAAGTCGGCGTCCCCCATAAAACGGCAGCTGGCGAACACGGCAGGGCCTGCAAACGTCGAGCCGGTGAGGGTGATACCGTCATCGTATGCCGCCGTGGAGAAGTTAGCACCTTCCGTGAAGCTGCTTCCCGAGAAGTCCGCGCGGCCCCTGTAGAGGCACCCGGTGGCAAGCACCTGAGCGTTGTAGGTGCTGTTGGCCGCGTGCACATGCGACTGGTAGAGGCTGTTCGTAAAGTTGGCTTCCCCACCGTAGGCGCTCATATGGTAGGTGACCGTGCCGTGGTGTGTGCAGCCGCTGAAATCTGCCCCCGCATTGTAGGTGCTGCACCCGTAGTCGGCTGCCGCATAGTAGGTGGAGTCGGTAAAAACCGCGCACCCCTCATACATAGAACCAGAAAAATATACAATATTGTGGTAGGTCGATTCCGCAAAAGACGCCGCACCACAGTAGGTAGAGTTTGAGAACAGGACATATCCACGGTATTCGCAGCGGCTAAATACCGCATCCTCACCGTACAGCGAGTTGCAAAAATATGCGTCATGCGTGAACGTTGCGCCGTCGAAAGTGACCGGCCCTGCCCAGTACGCCTCACCCAGATCAACGGCATCGTAAAACACTGCATTCGAAAAGTTGAAGGCCAGGTGCGACCACGGCCCCGGCAGGACCGCTCCGGGTTTCGGCGGCTGGTTAAGCTCCGCCGCCAAGGGATGCGCACCTTCCCCCACGCTCAACTCAGCGTGCACAGACCCCACCGGGTGAGGGTTTTCTCGCCAGCGCACGTGCTGCCGGATCGTATCAATGATGTGCGTGCGAATGCGCCCTGCGGGGCTGAGGTGCGCAGCGTCAGCCGGTGCCGTATCGCAGTCATTAGCAGGAGAACGAAGGTAGTCACACAGCGCAGTAATAACGCTCTGGGCGCGGCGGTTACGCTTCTGCTCCACCACAGACGTATCAGCCAGCCACTCATCGGCCAGTGCCGCCAGCTCATCCACCGCACGCATTCTAGATACAGCAGGCAGGGCGGTGTCCCCCATGCGGGCGAGCGCCTCAGCAGCCCTATCAGCGCAGCCGCCAGCGTGCAGGTTCACCGCATCCACCATATGCTCCTTCTGTCGCCAGCGCCCAGCACCCCCTAGGCGCGCTTAAACTCGCGGCGTGCGGGCTTTTTACCCACCGCAAAAACGCATTTTTTAAACGACGGTGACGACCCCGCCAGCACAATATTACTGAAGTCTGTTGCGGCAGAAAATACGGAGTAGCTGAAAACGGTTTTGGTGCTGTACACCGAGTCGGCGAATACCGCTTCTTTGCCGAAGGTTGAGCCGGAGAAATCGGCGCGTTCCCCGTACTGGTTCTCGTTAAAGTTCGCCTCGCCCCGGTAGATGCACTCGCTGAACGTGACGGGAGACATGTACCGGGTGACCCCGAAGTCGGCGTTGGCGGCGTAGGTGCAGCCGCTGAAGTCCGCGATGCCCTGACAGTGGGTGCCGATAAATGAGACGTTCCCGCCGTAGAACGAGTTGCTGAACGTGACGGACTGTGCAAAGAACGCGCCGGGGCAGTACAGCCCCTCCCCCCAGTATGAGCCGGAGAAATCGACCGGGAAGAAGAACTCGGCAGACGAAAACGAGGCAGAGTCGAAAAACTCGAAGTAGAACCCTGACCAGGGCCCGGGGGTGATTTCCCCCGCCGCCACCTGCTGCGATTCTTTCTTCTTGGTGGCCCCGCCCGCTGGTTTCCAGCGCACACGGGTGTGGATTTCCTCCAGGATGCGCCCCCGCACCCGCGACTCTTCGGTGAGTGCCTTCTTATCCCGGTGGAATTGCAGCGTTTCCTGCTGGTCCAGGTTCGGGGGCACCTCACCGTACAGTTCCGCGCGGGATGCCAGCGGGAACGGGGTGCTCACGTAGGCGCACAGGGCGCTGACAATGTCCTGCGCCTCACGGTGGCAGGCGCCCTCAGACACGGAGACGTCAGCCAGCCACTCGTCGGCCAGCCGCACCAGCTCACCCACGGCACCCAGGCGCGCCTCAACGCTCAGGCCGCTCTCATAGCTCAGCTCACCAACCGCCGCCGAGAACCTGGCGTGACGGCCGGTGAGGGCAACATCCGCTGAAAAATAACCGCTCATAGTGACCGCACCCTCCGCGCAAAAACGGTGCACGCCTCAAGCACCCGCTGATGCACACCACGGTGCGCATCCGTGCCGGGCGGCACATCGTACAGGGACGCCACAAGCGCCTCGATGGCGCGCAGGTGCACGCCCATCTGCGCAGCCTGCGACAAGCTAAGTGCCCGCGCGCCCGCGGGGAAGCCGCCCACCAGCCGAATATCGTACCGGCCGCCGGGGCCGTTACCGAAATAGTTATTGACGGTGGGGTCAAAAATACACCCGTCGAAGGAGGGGGCGCCCGCCATGAACTTTGACTCGCCAATATCGGCGGTACCGCAGTAGATGGACTGCCCAAAATTGGCGGCGCCGCCGTACGAGGACCCGGCCATCCCGGCGGGTTCACGGCTGGGGCCGCCCAGGTAGAGGGAGCCGCTGAAGTCAACGCCAGCCTCGTACCGGCACTGGCCCATCGCCACATCCCCCAGGTAGGTGGAGCCGCTGAAGCTGACCGTGCCCTCATAGGAGGACGCCCCGAAATTGGCGTTCCCGTAGTAGACGCAGTGGGTGAAGTCGGTGTACCCGCGGTACTGCGAGTCGTACATGTCCATGTCGCTGAAATAGACGCAGTGGCTAAAGTCAGCGTGCTCCCGGCAGCGGCTGCTTAACGAGGCGTACCCGTAGTACACAGAACTTTGAAATGCGGCGTCTCTCATGTAGGTGGACCCGGCCAGTACTGCCTCCCCAAAATAGGTGCAGCGGCTCAGGTTCGCGTCCCCATAGTAGTTGCAGCCGTGCAGGTAGGCGTCATCCCGGTAGACGGACCCCGAGAAATCAGCGTCGCTATTGTACAGGTTGGTGCGCGCATCCAACCCTTGATGATAGTGGGACACCCCAAAAAATACGGGGCCGTTGAAGGTGCACCCATGCACCTTAGCGGCCTGCCGGTACACGGAGTACCCGAAACTGGTGGGCCCGCCGAACACGGAGTCGCTGAAATCCACATCCCCGTAGTAGACGGAGCGGCTGAAATCTGCGGAGGCGTGGTAGGTGCACCCGCGCAGCGACAGCGGCCGCCCCCAGCAGGATCCGGTGAACGTGACCGGGTAGAAAAATACGCTGCCCGTAAAGTCGAATTGGAACCCGGACCAGGCGCCGGGCTTGCCGTCCACCACAATTGTGCGGGAATGGATGGCCTCAACAATACCCGCCCGCACCTGCGCCTCCGCCTCAAACAGCGCCTTATCAACCGTGAAAAGTTGTTTCTCTTGTTCGTTAATGAACGGGGCAGGTTCTAAAGACGAAAAACGCGCATACTCCGACGCCAACGAAAACGGGGACCGCACATACGCACACAGGCTGCTGATGGCCGCCTGCGCCTCCTGCCTGCACTGGGCCGCCGGGGCGTCGTCAGTGTTCATCCACTCATCCACCAGCCACACCAATGCGTACACGCCGCTCATGCGCACAGTCGGGTCACTGCTGCCCAGCTGCTCAAGCGCCACAATATAGCGGGCGCGGCGATTCAGCATCGTGAGATTACTCGTTGAGGCGGACGGGGTCATTGCGGCATCCTCGCAATATGTTGTGGTTGGTACTGTTACCCTAGCATACGCTACTGGGGGCCAATGCGCGCATCCGCTACTATCGTGCCGTGTCAGGGGCCGTTAACGAACGCACCCATGAGGCCAACGCCTCACTGGCTGCGCGCAGCTCCGTGCGGGCTTCCAGAACCTCCAGGGAGTCCTGCCCGGTGCGGCGCGTCATAACCTCCAGGGCCTTTGCCGCCCGGTTAATGCTCTGCCGGTAGCTGCTCAAGCGGATAAGCCCCTGCTCGGTGAGGGTACGTGAGCCTATAGGGAACGACGGGCACCCCGCCGCCATGGGGATGCAGTGCTCACTGCCCATCGCCACATTAAACGAGTACCCTGCCATCGGGTTAAACAGGCACCTATCGAAGGCCGGTTCGTTCGCAACAAACCGGACACCGGCAAATGATGCCCCGCCCATGAACGCCGCCTCCCGGAAATTCGCGGCGCGTTCGTGGCACACCGAGTTGCTGCAGTCCACCCCCTCAAGGAACACCGTCTCCCGAACAGAGAGGTTCATGCCGTACACGTTCCCCGTGAAATTGACCTCCTCATGGAAGATACTGCCCGCGAACGCCACATAGCCGGCGCTGCGGCACCTGTTAAAAGCAAAACGGCCGTAGTATGCCGAATCACTGCCGGTGAAATAGTGCCCGAAGGTGCTGCCGACGAAAGAAGCATCCTGCAGGTAGGTGCAGCGGTCAAAAGAGACGGGGTTGGTGTAAGTGCATCCGCTCGCGTTGAACGTGCCGCAGTAGGTGTTATCGTGCAGGAACGCGTCTCCCTTATAGGTGCAGGAGTCAAGCCGGGCGGCACGCGAATAGTGGCTGTGGTTCAGGCGCGTATCCGAGTTGTAGGTGCTGCCGGTAAATATTGCCCGGCCGTGGTAGGCGCACTGTGAGGCCGACATATACCCCGTATAGGTGCAGCCCGAAAAGTCCGCGTCGGAGCGGTAGACGGAACTAATGAACCCCGCGTAGGGGCCGAACGTTGAACCGCTGAAATTCACGAACTCACGGTACAGGCTCCCACCGAACCGGGTGTACCCACCGTAGGCGCACCCCGAAAAGTCCGTTGCACCGGCATACACCGACCCGAAAAAGTCAGCATCATCCGCGTAGGTTGATCCGCTAAAATCTGCGGGCCCGCCATAGTAGGAGCCGGTGAGGTTCGCATCTTCCCGGTGCGTGCACCCGCTCAGGTTCAGCCCCTGACCCCAGCAGGAGCCCCTGAAATCCACCGGGTAGAAGAACAGGGTGCCGCTGAAATCGTAGGCAAACCCAGACCATGTTCCGGGACTGAAATCCCCGGTTTTAAGCGGCGCGTAAGGGTTCTGGCTCACGGTTTTGGTGGTCATCCAGCGCACCCGTTCGTGGATCTCCGTCAGGATGCTGCGCCGCACCTTCGCCTCAGCCACCAGTTCAGCCCGCTCAGCGTAGAACCGGGACTGCTCCTGCAGGTCGCCGGTCGGCTCATCGGCCCAGAGTTCAGCCCGGTAGGCGAGGGAGAACGGGGAGCGGATGCTCTCACACAGGGCGTCAATAATGGTCTGCACCTGGTGGTGGCGTTCGTGTTCCGTCACGACTGTATCAGCCAGCCACTCATCGGCGAGTATGACAAGGGTGCGTGCCGCACCCATCCGAGCCTCAACCGTACCGCCACCGAGCTGCCTGACTGCCTCTTCAAAACGTGCTGTGCGTTCTGTGCGCATTGTCTACCCCTTCATTGCGTTGTTGAGGGCCTGCACAAGGGCGGGAAAGTTAAGCAGGTCGTTATCAAACATAAAATGGCACCATGTGTGGAACAGAACCTGATGCTGAGCCGCCTGGTAAGCGGGCGAACCAAACGGTATGGTGCGCAGGTAGGATCCGAAGGCGGCCCGGGCACGCAGGCACCGGCTCAGGGCCACCGACTCTTTGAAGCTCAGCGAACGGGAGGCGGCCGGGAGCGCACCGCTCATAGGCACCGCGCGTTCACCATAGGTGAGAGGGCCAAAATCGTTCACGCAGGAATCATTGAAAACACACTCATCAAAGCCAGGGGTTTTCCCGGCGCTGTGCGCACCCATGAAGGACACCCCGCCGGCGAACACCGACCCTCGGAAGCTGCTGGACGCCTGCGGGTTTGCGGTGTGGCCAAACTGGACGCCGTCAAAATTGGCGGAGCCGATGAACTGCTCAGAAACGTGGTAAACGCCGCCACGGTACTGGGATTCCGCAAAGGTGGCATTTCCCAGATAACGGCTCCCGTAGAACGAGACATCTGCTTCATACACGCTGCAGCTGTAGTCGGCATCCCCTATATGTGCGGATTCCCCAATCTGCACCGAGGCACCGTATGTGCACCCGCGCATTGTCAGGTTCGCCCCGTACCGGTTTTTGCTGTAGTTAACCTTGCCGCGGTACGTGCACCCCGATAAATCGGCGGGACCGTAGTAGGTATTGCCATGGCTGCACACGCCCCGGTCGTAGGTGCTGTTACTGAGATCAGCCGCACCCCGGTACACAGAACCGGCAGCAGTAAAATCATGGGGTATACCCGTGATAGTTGCCCTCCACAGCCCCGTAGGTGCAGTGGCTGCGGTCCAGGTTACCGCGGTAGATGCACCCAAACACGTAAATCGTTTTCCCCAGGTAGGTGCCGCCCGAGAATGACGCGTCACCGTTAAAAACGCTGGTCTCCATGAACACATCATCCCGCCAGGTGGCGTTCCGGGCGGTCACCCTCCCGCCCCAGAAAGCCCCCGCAAGGTGAACAGGGTAAAAGAAATCCGCGCCTGAAAAATCATAGTCAAACCCGGACCACGGCCCGCCGATGACGGTTTCCTCGTCGGCAGTACCAAAACTCATGGAATATGTGTACCGCTGCGGAACATACCCCACCCAACGCACCCGCTCTATAATGGCCGCAAGGATGCTCTGCCGCACCTGCCCCTCCTGGATCAGGTGCGCCTGATCCGCGTAGAACTGGCGTTTCTCTCGGGTGCTCAGGGCCTCATCCGGTTCTTCCTGGGTGAGCTGCAGGTACCTGTCGGTACCCGCATAGGGTGAGCGAATATACTCGCACAGCGTGTTAATAATGCCCTGCACACGTGTTCCAGCCTGCTCGGCGGGAACATGCTCATCAGCAAGCCATTCGTCGGCGAGCGTCACGAGGGTTTTCACGGCTGCTGTGCGCACGGGGGCGGCTGGGCTGTACAGCTGTTCGGCGGCAGCGGATTCTTGGGCATGCCGCTGGGTGTGGTTGGGCTGGCTCGGGTTCACGGTGGTGTACTCCCCTGGTTTTATCGGTGGTATGTGGTGATGCGGTGGGCAGCGGGTGTGGTTTTAGAGAGCGTACGCCCACTGTTTCAGCTCGTTGCACACGGCGAGTATCTGCTGGTGGATGGCCCACCGCTCTTCAGAGTCTGCCGGTGCCTGCAGCAGGGTCTCCGCCAGTTCCCTCACGTGCTGGGAGCGTTCATTCATGTGGGCCACCTGCGAGCCGTTGAGCAGCCGGGAACCGACCGGGTACTCGGCGCGTATTTCTGCCTCATAGTCGCTGTCGTAGTCCACAGTGAAAGTGTTGCGCACAGCCGGGTTGAAGATGCACCCGGCGAACGAATTATCGGGGGTGCTGTACTGCACCTCGTCAAGGCTGACGCTCTGGCAGAAGAGGGCGGGGCCATAGGTGACGGGCCCTTCATAGCAGCTTCCGGAGAACACCCCGGAGGCATCGCCGTAGCCTTCACCATCTTGTGGGGGCACACACTGCAGGTAGAGGCAGTCGCCGAAGTCTGCCTTCGCCTCGTAGGTGTTGTAGGTCAGCCCGGCCCCCTGCCCAAGGTAGATGCTCTCACGCATGGTGACATCGCCCTCGTAGGTGTTGATATTGATATCAGTGAGCCCGTAGTAGACATTGTGACTGTAGTCGATAGGCCCGGCAAACGTGGTTTCTTCGTGTTCAAGGTCTGCGAAGAAGACGCTGCGGCTGTAGTCTGCGAGGCGTTCCCCATCACCGTAGCCCAACCTGGTTTTTCCGTGGTAGATACAGTTATTGGCGGTAACCCCCTGAAGGTAGCTGGAGGATAAGTCAATATGCTCCCCGTAGTAGAGGCACCGGCTCAGGTTGGCGTGGCTGTGGTGGGCGATGTCGATCCAGGTGTTGCCGTGGTAGAGGCACCCGCTCAGATCGGCCTCCTGGAGGCATACGCCCTGTATGCCCACGCCCTGCTCGTAGATGGTCGAAGATGCGTTTAACACCCCGTTGAAGTGGACTTTATTGAAATGGACGTCGGCGCCGTAGATGCTGTGGGAGAAGTCGACGTCGCCATTAAAGACGGTGTCGTTAAAGATGGCGTCCGCGAGGTAGGTTGAACTGGAGAAGTCGGCATCCGCACAGAATGTTGCCTCAGCCATATTGAGCGGTACGCTCCAGTAGGAGCCGGAAAGGTTCACCGGGTAGAAGAACACACTGCCGGAGAAATCATAGGCGAAACCGGACCAGGGCCCGGGGCTCTCACGAGTACCGATCACACGCGTGTGCACCGCCAGCAGCAGGGTGAGGCGCACGGTGACTTCAGCATCGAATTCGGCCTTGTCGTGCGGGAAGTTCCGTTTATCTTCCTCACTCAGCGCCGGGTCTGGTTCATCACGGCTGAGCATCTCGTATTCGGGGGCCATAGGATACGGGGAGCGAATGTAGGCGCACAGACTGTCAACGAGCGCGGTGGCCTCGGCGTGGCGGGTGGGGCCAGGCAGGGTCTCGTCGGCCAACCATTCGTCAATGAGCCATACGAGGGACTGGGCTCCGCTAAGGCGCGTGACGGGGGCAGGGTCAGCGAGCTGTTCCAGTGCGGAGATGTAACGGGCTTGGCGGTCGAAACGAGGGTCGTGGGCTGGTGAGTCAGTTATGGGCATGGTGTACCTCATCAGGTATGTGCGGCTGGTGTTGTCCCCTCAGCTTACGGGAGTGCTCGCCAGTCCGCACTTAATTTTGTCGGTTATACATTGATTATGCATAAAAGTCTCAGGTTCAGGTTGCAGGTGACCTACATTTTTTCAGATGTTGCGCACACAACAATAAGGTTTTCTGCTTGAAGTTTCTAGGGGCTACACCCCACAGGACACGGCGCGAGACACCACCACAAGAACGCGCCAGCTACGGGGAAAACTATGCACCGACTAGGGAAAATACTGCATACCCGAAGCAGGCGCCAGGTGCCCTGCGGCGGCACCTGGCACGCACAGGATGCACCACGGTGCCCACGGAAGCGGTAGGCGGGTATGTGCGGAAAATAACGGATATTCAGGGTGCATCACCCGCCGTCAAGCAGCGAACTATTTGCTAGAAGCTAGGGTGTCACGAGTCGTTTGGATACCCTTAAGGACCTCTGCCAGTCTGGTGGAACTAACTTCCCATATGATGTCCATGTCAAGTTGCCGGTATCCGTGAGAAATGATGTGTCGCATTGCAATCAGATATTGCCATTCAGGTGCATGATGCATTTCGTAGAATTCGGGAAATTTTCGACGAATAGTTGCCAGGTTTTCACCAAGCTCATGCAGTCTCATGCAAACCGCGCTCTGAATTAGATCTGAATCCATGAATTCGTCATAGCTGGGCGGTAAAAACCCAAGCAAACGATGCCCGGAATCCAGCGCATTTTCAAGATAAGGTAACGGGGTTTTCATAGGGGAAGCTCAATAAGGTCCGGCTCTATATACTGCCACATGCGTGGATCAATTGATAACGCAAGATCCACTGGACGGTGCAGTTCTTGTTCCAGCTCAACCGCAGCATCCACACTCTTGCAGAAAGCTTGGTAACCGGAATCATTTCCGAACTCTACAAGTATGTCAATATCACTAGTGGGGGTGAGCTCATTACGTGCCGCACTCCCAAAAAGGCGAGCGCGGGTAGCACCGTAAGCACGCAAAATTTTAAGTACGCGCTCCTCATGTGGAAGAGCGTACATACGTTGAATACCGGCTACGCCACTCATGCCCTGATTGTAGCATTTGACGGGCTGTTCCCTTGAGGGTGCAGCACCGTTTCGCCCCTGAGCCACGGGCGGGTGAACCCCGCGTAAAATAGGGGGCATGACTGTTACGTTCCCTCCCCAGGTTTCCGATATTTTCAACCCGCAGCACTGGCGCATCGTTGAAGGGTTTGAGGATTTTACCGACATCACCTACCACCGCCAGGTGCAGCGCGACGAGACGGGCGAAATCCTGCGCGACT
>ERZ773007.1348-NODE-1348-length-11529-cov-12.591337_pt1 | contig 11529 bp, 5 predicted proteins | sample MGYA00580665_ERZ773007 | MGnify/ENA primary metagenome ERZ773007 (study PRJEB29015, sample SAMEA2738122) | human oral metagenome | biome: human oral; feature: human-associated habitat; material: saliva | place: China | collected 2167 ... | reverse complement strand
AAAAGTTAGCCTTGAGGACGTCCTCAACACGGCTCATCAGCTCAGCATCGGGCAGGGTGAGGTCATCCGCATCGAACGCAACGTGGATGCCGTTCAGAGTCTCGTAGGGGTGCTCACCCGCAAAGTATCCGGCGGCAAGAGCGTAGCCGGTGAGTAGCTGCGCCTCGGCGGCGGTGAAGGTGCCGCGCGCCTCACGCAGGGCGGGCAGCAGAAGCTCGGTCAGGAGGGGGTGCAGGGACTCGGGGGCGTTCGCGATAGCCTCCTGCAGGTACTCTTCCGCCTCCGCGGTGGGCTCGGTGTTGAGCAGGGTCAGGAAAGCCTCATCGGTGCCAGCCCAGCAGCGGGCAATCAGCACAAGGGTTGCAATGAGCGCGAGAAGTTCACGGTAGTTGTCCGAACGGTCAGCGCCGAAAGTGTCAGCAACAACGCGTGCGAGCATGCGGGCGGCAATGTTCTCGAGGACGAACTCGTCGTAGGCATTGCTGCCGGGCCAGTTTGCCGGGTCGGGCAGGTAGGTTTCGTCCAGGTACCGCAGCACGGGTTCGAGGGGCGCGGGCGCGTCCGCCGCAAGGTCGGGGAGACACTGCTCAACCCAGCTGTTCACGGTAGCCTCGTCAGCGATGCCGGTAGCCTCAGCCAGCTGGGCACGTGACAGGCTGTACGGTGCAAGGAGCTGGGCGAGGTCCTCGCACGCGCCGTTGGAGCGGTAGGTGGGCCGGTAGTTGGGGGTGGGAAGAGTTCCGGGGAGGGTGGTGGCTGCCATGGTAGCTCCTTCGCTGAGGTTCGGGGTGAATTGGGTTGTACGGTGTGCGATGCGCGGGGCCGTTTGAGGGGGGCCGGCGTATCTTCTGATTTCAGAATATCCCAGAGCTCCGAATCGTGTACTGCCCGCCGTCATTACACGCCCATTAACCGCGAAAAGCCACATGTGTTTCGAAAAGCCACGTCTTTGGTGGCTTTTCGAAACACATGTGGCTTCTCGGCGAATAATTAGAAGTTCAGATCTCCTAGGTGACCGGCAACCTCATCCACAACATCCGTAAACACGGCACCGGCACGCTCAATCACCGGGCGGAAACGCAGCAGCTTACCGCGAATCTGCACCTTCAGCTTAGCCTTGCCGGTGTTATCCGCCGCGTCCAGAGCCGCAGCGTCCGCTACAGCATCCTTCAGCTGGCGAGCCACCATCACGAGCTCCTCTTCAGTGAGCACCTGAGGCAGAATATCGATGGCACACAGTTCGTCGTAGACTCGCACCTCGCGAGCAGACAGGCCCAGGCGGCGGCCACGTTCGGCGTCATTCTCAGCCTCGGTAGCCAGCGAGCGAACAGCGAGCAACAGCTCTTCAAGTTCCTTGCTGCTCTTATTCTCAAAGGCGTTATAGCGCTTGAGTAGCTCCTCCAGACGCTTCATGAAATAGACGACTCGTGCCTGCTGGCCTTCCAGGGAGTTCTGAATCTGCATGGTCACAAGGTCGGCAGCATTCTGAGCTACCAGAGCCGCCGCATCCGTGCCAGAGAGCTGTTCGATTGCCGAATCGGTCAGCTGGCGCAGGTCGATAGCGCTCTCACCGTTAGAATCCACCGTGATGATGTTGGTGCCACCGGTCTCCACGGCCTCGTTGAACAGGCGTTCCATCTGCTGCTTAATTTCTTCAGCGCTGATGGTCTGTTCGAAGGCACGGTTGGTCAGGCGGCGGTTCTTCACCCCCTTGTGCACGTCACGCAGGAACTCGAGTCGCGCAATCATGGCCGGGGTCAGGACCTTAGATACTTCCTTCTTGTCCTTGAGGGGAACGAGCTGGCGGTACAGGTCAATGATGTGGCCCAGGAGCTTAGTGACCTGCGGTGCATCGCTCTGAGGTGCGCGTTCCGCATCCTGCTCATAGCCGAGGACCTTGCTCTGTACCAGGGTCAGCACACGTTCATACTCGCGCGGGTCGACGCCAGCACCGCGGCTTTCAGCCATGGCGTACCAGTCGATGCCCAGGTATTCGGTGAGCTGCGCGTAGGAGGTCTTGAAGTCTTCCAGCAACTTCTCACCGCGGGTTACGGGGTTGAAGTTGACCTCTTCTCCGCTGGTTGCGTACTGCTTCAGGGCCTTGCGCAGGTTGGTGTGTAGCGGCAGGAAGCCAACAAGCAGGCCAGACTGCTTTTCCTTGTAGGTGCGGTTGATGCGGGCGATGGTCTGCATCAGATTGTGTTCCTTCTGCAGACGGTCCATGTACATGGTGTGCAGTACGGGGGCATCAAAGCCGGTGAGCAGGCGGTCGGCCACAACAATGATTTCCAGCTGGTCTTCGGGGTCCTTGATGCGACGCTCAACCGCGCGGGAATCGGCCTTGTTGCGGCGGAAGGGTGCGAGCTCCTCCGTGTCGCTCGTGGTACCAGAGATCAGCACCTGTACGCGGCCACCGTTGATGTCCTCGGGGCCTTCAGGGGCCCAGTCGGGACGCTGCTCGATGATTTTGTGGAAGAGTCGCACAGCGTGCTCACGGCCGGAAGTAACCACCATAGCCTTACCGATGCCGCCACTCATTTCTTCGCGCATGAGCTCGCGGCGTTCTTCCCAGTGCTCGACAATATTCCTGGCAACCTCGTCCAGACGCTCGTCAGAGGCCAGCAGCTTCATGATCTGGGTCTGCTCAAGCTTGGTCTTATTGGCCATTTCGAGCTCCAGCGCATCGGTCAGTTCCTCGATAGACTGGCCGATTTCTTCACTGCCTTCAGTGGTTGCCATCTTGATGTGGCGCGGCTGGTAGAGCAGCGGGACGGTCGCGCCTTCTTCAATAGCGCGGTCGAAGCTGTAGGTGTGAATGTACTCGCCGAAGACTGCGGTGGTGTTACCGGTCTTGTTGTCGATGGGGGTGCCGGTGAACGCGATGTACTTGGCGTTGGGCAGGGCGGTGTTGAGGTTGTGTGCGTATCCTTCCAGGGTGTCGTAGTGGGAGCGGTGCGCCTCGTCCACCATGACGATGATGTTCGAGCGGTCGGAGAGCTGCGGGAACTTCGCGTCGGGCTCTTCCATGCCGAACTTCTGCAGGGTCGTGAAGAAGATACCGCCGGACTGGATGTCGTTCAGGCGGTTCTTCAGCTCACGGCGCGAATCGAACTGGACGGGTTCCTCGGGGAGCATGTCCTTGGCGTTCAGGAAGGTCGTGTAGAGCTGGCTGTCCAGGTCGGTGCGGTCGGTCACCACGACGATAGTGGGGTTGTGTAGCGCCTTCTCACGCATGGCGGCGCGGGCGAAGAACAGCATGGAGTAGGACTTGCCGGAGCCCTGGGTGTGCCAGACGACGCCTACCTGTCCCCTGCCGGTGTGGGTTTTTACGGCGCGGTCGAGTGCCTCGCGTACGGCGTAGTACTGGTGTGCCTTAGCGAGGATTTTGACGTAGGACTTGCTGCCTTCTTCGGTGCCGGTGCCTACGAAGAGGGTGAAGTGGCGCATCATGTCGAGCAGAATTTCGGGGGTTCCGAAGGCCTGGATGATGCGGTTGAGCGGGGTACTGTGCTGGCCGTGGTCGTCGATGTAGGTGTCGTTGGGGGTTTCTGCACCTTCAGCGTTGTAGTTCCACTGGGCGGTGTGCGAGAGCGGGGTGCCGATGGTGCCGTAGCGTGCGTGGTCGGCCTGGCCCATGATGGTGACGATGTTGTAGGTGAAGGCCTGCGGGATTTCACGCTGGTAGGTGTTCATCTGGTTGTAGGCTTCGGTGAGCTTCTTGTCCTGGTCTTTGAGCTCAATGATGCCTACGGGCAGGCCGTTGCAGTAGAGCACCACGTCCAGGCGGTAGGAGCGTCCGCTGGAAAAGACGGTGACCTGCTGCGCCGCCAGGTAGGTGTTCTGGGAGGGGTCTGCGGAGATGACCTGCAGGTTTCGGGTGCGCAGGGTGCCGTCGGGTGCCTTCATTTCCACGGGGATGCCGGCGCTCATGTAGCCGAGAGCTTCCTTGTTCTCGGCCATGATGTTAGCGCTGCGGCGACGGGTCAGAATGGTGTAGGCCTTCTGCACGTGGCCTTCGGTGGCGTCCGGGTTGAGGCGGCGCAGGGCTTCCTTGACCTCGCCGGGGATGATGAGGGATTCACGGGATTCACGGCCGTGACGGAACGCCTTGTAGTTGGGCAGAATCGAGTCCGGCACGCGGGTTGCCCGTACGCGCTCCTCGTAGCTGGTGTCTGCCTGAATACCGGATCCGTTGGTTAGCTCCCAGCCCTTATCTGCGAGTTCAGAGAGGACGCTCAGTTCCCAGTTCTTTTCAGCCATGGTGGCTCCTTTCTTTGCCGGTGCCCTGCACCCTGCGTGTTGCGTGAATACTTTGCCTATGTGCCGGTTACTCATCTTCTGTGGTGAGCTCTGCGGCGTTGTACATCTCTAGAATGCCTGATGACGAGGGGAAATGTCGTTATTGTGTTTTACCCCGGGGTAAGCGAACTGACTGAAGTGCTGGGTTGGCTACCCGCCCCAGCACCTCAGTCCATCGTATTTACTCGGTGTCATCCTTTCGGATTGATTCTTCCCAGGTGGAGCGAACGTCGAGGTGGTTAGCTATGAGGTCCCGTTCGTAGCGTCCGCGGACGGCACGCACCTGCTGCAGGGCTTCGGCCAGGGCTGCTTCTACCTCGTCGAAGGCGTTGAGCTCCTGGGCGAGGTAGCGTGCGACGGGGTGGGTGACGTATACGTCCGCGTTTTCGGGTGCGTCACCTGCAGCCTCGGAGTTTCCAGCTTCAGCAACATCAGGCTTTTCGCTGAACCATTCGAGGTCATTGTTGTTCCAGGCCAAGCCGTCAATATGGGGCAGCGGCTGCTTCTCCCAGCCCTTAATGTCTGTGCTGGTCTTGCGCTTTTCGGGGGCAAGGTGGGTGCTGATCCTGAGGGCGGTTCCTTCGGCTAGGCCGTTGAGGAGCGCTCGCAGAAGGTTCGCGAGCAGCTGGGCGCGCTGAACGTATTCGCTGGTGGCGCGCAGGCTGGACCGGCCGGGGGTGTAGTGGCGGAATCGAAGTACGGTCATGCCCTGGCCGATAGCCTCTCCCCCGTGTTCGCTCAGGTAGACGGCGGGACCACCGTAGGCCTGGTCGTAGGCGGGGTAGATGACGATGTCGTTGACCTGGGTGAGCTGGGTACCTTCGGTCAGGTCGAGGGCGCGCAGGTAGTGGCTCTCGGCAGGCAGCACACCGTAGCGTGCGTAGTGGCCAAGGGCGTGCGCGTCAAGAACACGGATGCGCTTCCTGTTGTTTTCGACATCGCCGTAGCGTGTGCCGGTGATCTGGCGGCCGGTGATTTTGGTGAGTACCTTCTCGGTTTTGATGAGTTGGTTGATGGTGATGTCGTATTCTTCGCCGTGCGGAATGGACCGTTCGTCTTCGGGGGTGCGAAGGTGCGGCACGGTTACGGGCAGGCCGGTGGGGAGGGTTTCGAGGAGTGCGGGTAGGTCTCGGGTGAGGCTGGTGAGTAGGCTGAGGCTTTCTTCGGGGGTGTTGTTGGAGACCGGGTTGATGTGCAGCTCGTCGAAGGAGGCGTTTTTGAGCGCGTCGGAGGCTACGATGACGCCGCGGGTGATGTCTTCGGAGCCGATTTCGCCGCGTTCGAGGTAACCGCGGGCGGTGTTTGCGACGAGTTCGGCGGCGGGAGTCAGTACCGGCGTGTTGGAGGGTTCGGCGAGGGTGTAGAGTTTCTCGTCGTCGAGGGAGCCGAGGTAGACGGATCCCTGGGGTTTGTTTCCGGTCGGGAAGATGCTGAAGAGGCCCAGGCCGAGGCGGGTTTTGGTGTTGACTTTGAGGTGTTCGGGGCCGAGGTCGATGACGGCGCGTAGGCGCATGCCGTGGTTGCCGGGTTGCACGGTGATGGCGGTGAGGAAGTCGTCGACGAGTTTGTCTTGTCGGGTTTCTTCGCCGCGGTGTGCAGCTTTGAGGTGGCGGCCGAAGCCTGCGAGTACGTCCAGGGGTGCGAGGACTGCGAGGCGTTCGCCGGCGCGCACAGGGTAGGTAATGGCCCCGTCCGTACCGATGCCTTCGTCAACTGTGTAGGCGAGGTTCTCGAGGGTGGCCCAGGCGTCTTCCTGCTGCGCTGCGAGGTTGTCGGGGGTGCCCGCGGGGGTGTCGAGCGGCAGGATGATGAGGTGGTTGGCGGGCGCCTCGGGCAGGGGTGCTACGGGGTCGGAGGCTTCTTCTCGTTCCTTTCTGCTGGTGGTTTTCCCGCCGGTGGCGCGGCTCTGCTTCTCGGCCCAGCGTTCGGCGCGGTAGAGGTCGGCGGCCTGCTGTTCGGCGGAGTCTTCGTCGGTGAGGAGCAGGTAGCAGAGGTAGAGGATAAAGTCGGGTCGGCGTTCATCCGTCAGCGCACCGGATCCGTTACCGCCGGTGGCGCTGAAGGCGATAGCCTGGTGGGCTTGGGGCAGGTGGGCGACGAGGTGCGCGGCAGTTTCGTAGCTGCCGTACCCTCCGTGCAGGATGAGGTTACGCCGGTCGGGGTCGCTACCGCCGAAGGCGAGGTCGTGGTGGGTGGCGTAGAAGCCGGCGTTGAGGAAGTCCGCGACGTAGCGGATGAGCTCGGCGTCGGGCAGGGCGTTGGTGCGGTCTGCGGCGGCGAGCGATGTGTGGATGCTGTTGAGGGTTTCGTGCGGGTGAGCTCCTGCGTAGTATCCGGCGGCGAGGGCGTAGCTGGTGAGGAGCTGCGCTTCGTTGGCGGTGAAGGTGCCGCGGGCGGCGCGGAGTGCGGGTACGAGTAGTTCGGTGAGGATGGGCTGCAGGGCTTCGGAGGCGGATTCGATGGACTGTTGCAGTTCTTCTTCGGTATCTGCGCTGGGTTCGGGGTTGAGCAGGGTGAGGAAGGTTTCTTCGGGGCCTTCCCAGGAGCGTGCGAGGAGCACGAGGGTCGCGATGAGCGCCAGGAGTTCGCGGTAGTTGCTGCTGTGCGGGTGGTCGGTGCTGAAAGTGGCGGCGACGACGCGGGCAAGCATGCGCGCGGTGATATTTTCGAGGATGTACCGGTCGTAGGGGTAGCTGCCGGGCCACTTTTTGGGGTCGGGAAGGTGCGTCTCGTGCAGGTAGCGCAGGATGGGTGCGAGGGGCACGGGGGCGCCCTGCGGGAGGTCGGGGCAGCACTGTTTGACCCAGGTGATGACGGTGGGTTTGGTGGCGATGCCGACGGCTTCGGTGAGCTGGATGCGTGAGAGGCTGTAGGGTGCGACGAGTTCAGCTAGGGCACTGTAGGTGGAGTTGTTGGGCCGGTAGACGGGGTGGTTGGTGGGTGCCATGGTAGCTCCTTTGCTGAGGCGGTCGTGAAGTAGGTGATTGCGTGGTAGTAGGGTGGCACGCCCTGCCCGGTCGGTGTGAACCAACCGGGCAGGGCGGATGCGGCACTCCCCTAGCGTCTAGCCAATGAGGCGCTTAATGAGAGCGTCGCGGGTTTCAGCAAGATGAAGGTTCTCTTTTCGGAGAGCCTCTATATATGAAGTGATACTGCGAATCTCACTCTGATCGTTCAGGTCAAGGACCTTTGAATTAAGAATGTCTGCAGGTCGAACTCGCTGATGGCTAGTGGATGTTCCAGAAGCCATATCTGCTAGGTTCTGAGATATTCTCTCCTCACTACATGCAGCCCAAAGATTCGCGATATCAACATTTTCTTTCGGAGTCAGAACAATAAATTCTGTCGAGGCATAACTCTTAATGCCCTCTTCCGGGTTAACAAGCCAAATTCTGGGAGTTCCAGGATTTAGTTTAGAAAACAGAACGCACGGCTTATCAATAATAAATTTATTACTTTTGATTGAATCTGCTTCCTCTACTCCAGGAGTCTTTCCCGAATCATAGGCGGGCAAACTATAGTGGTGGATTGCGCCTTCTACATGTTCACGGGGCAACTCTTGATTTTTCTCATGAATTGCCAAGTCTTTAATTGCGACTCGCTTGAAAGAATTAGACTCAGAGATCTTTTTAATCATCGCATGAATATAATCTTCCAAGGTCCCGATGAGGCGGGTGTTTGCTTCGATTTTGTCGTCGAGCGAGCCCAGAATCCCAGCAATCCGTTCCTGCTCTTCCAAAGGAGGAAGAGGAATCTCAACTTCTTTCAGTTCTTTCTGCTTAATTCCGACCACAGTAGTACCTGACGACCTAGAGTGAAGGCCGGCTTGAACCTTAGTAGACAAAAACGCGTAGTACATGTATCGAGAATGAACAAGATTTTTTTTAGGTTTTAGGACAAATATTCTCTGTCCTGCGGCCCAAGTTGCCTCTTCCACATTTCTAACTCTGGCAATTTCTCCCATAGGAGCTTCGGAGGTGACAATAACATCTCCAATAGAAAACTTAACAGGCATCCACTGTTCATACATCCTGTCGTCAATCATATGGTGATAATTTTGGTCAATAACACCCTTTTTGATATTTAAGGCAGAGATAACACGATGCCCCGAGGTAGACCAATCTCCTCCCAGTTTTTTAGGAGTTCTTCCTCTGTGATCAATAATTTTATCTACAGCTTCCTCCAGCTTGACAACGGTCCACCCCGCCTCACGCTGAGCATCCGACAGTACAGCCACTACAGCTCACCACCCTCAAGGTCCAGCGAGGCCAGCTGCTCACGCACGACCGCGCCCAAACGCTCCGACTCAGCGAACTGCTCCAGCAGCTGCTCACGCAAACCGGCAATACGCGCATCCAGCTCCTGGGCGCTCTCACCCTCAGACACAGCGCTACCCACGTAACGGCCCGGAGTCAGCACAAAATCCTGCTCCCGCACATCCTCAAGCGACGCCGAGAAGCAGAACCCAGCCTCATCCTCGTACGCACCAGCAGTCGGCTCCTCGCCAGCCTTCACCAGCGAACCATCCGCATGATACATCGACGGCATACCGCGCCACGCACACCACGTATTCGCAATCTTCGCGATATCCTCCTCAGAGAACACACGCTCAGTACGAGACACCATATGACCCATCGAACGGGCATCCATAAACAAGATCTGGCCCGAACGGTCCGCAGAACCATTCACACCGGCAGACTTATCCTTCGACAACAACCACACACACGCCGGGGAGCTCGTCGTCGTAAACATATTCGGCGGCAACACCAACACAGCAGCTACCGCGTCACCCTCAACCATGGCACGACGAATACCGCCCTGACCACCAGTATCAGCAGTCAATGAGCCATTCGCCATCACCACAGCAGCCGAACCCTTCACATCCAGCTTCGACCACACATGCTGCATCCACGCAAAATTCGCGTTATTCTTCGGCGGAACACCAAACACCCAGCGCGGGTCATCCTCAACCCGGTGCCATTCCTTAATGTTGAACGGCGGGTTCGTCAACACATAATCAAAACGCTCACCCGGGTGCGAATCCTCAACGAACGTATCACGCCAGCGGTCACCCACCGAACCATCAATACCATGAATCGCCAGATTCAGGCGCGCCAAACGCCACGTCGCCTGGTTACGCTCCTGACCATACGCAAGCACACGCTGGTCCCCCTTAGTGCGGTCATCAAACGCGCCGCCAGCACGGTGCACAAAATTATTCGACTGCACAAACATGCCACCCGAACCACAGCACGGATCATACACGCGGCCACTCGTCGGCTGAATCATACCTACCAGAGTATTCACCACAGTAGTCGGGGTGTAGAACTCGCCGCCCTTCTGACCCTGCGCACGAGCAAACTTACCCAAGAAATACTCATACACGAAGCCCAAAACATCCTTCGACGAAGAATGCTCACCATCACGCACCGCCGCAAAATTCGCATTCGACAGCAGGTCAATCACCTGCGCCAGCGTGCGCTGCTCCACCTTCTCACTCGCATACATGGGCTCCAGGGCACCCTGTAGCGGCGGGTTCTGAGCCATAATCTCATCCATTGCGGAATCAACCAGCTCACCCACACGGTCACCCTTCGCCTGCTGCACCAGGTCAGACCAGCGGGCACCAGCCGGCACATAGAACGCGTGGCGGGCATGGTAGTACGAAGGCTCCTCCAGCTCCTCCGCCAGGGTCTCACCTTCTAGGCCGTACTCTTCAGTCAGCATGTGTTGCACGTCCTCGCGGGCCTTATCGAAGGTGTCACCAATGTACTTCAAGAAAATCAGGCCCAGCATGAAGTCGCGGTAACCACCGGACTCCATCGAACCGCGCAGGATATCCGCGGACTTCCACAGCATCTCCGCCAACTCAGCCGGAGTGGTAGGGGCACCCGACCCCTGAGATACAGGCTCTTTCGCCATTATTGCGCCTTTCAACGTCACCGGGATGGTCCCGGATGTCCTCAATGTAAGTGTCTAACTATCTATTATCCCTGCTGGCCGGAAGTTCGATTGCCGGTTGGTCATCTCCCCCCTCTCTTTCTCCGCCGAGAAGCCACCTGTGTTTTTCGCAAAGCAACATGTTTGGTGGCTTTTCGAAACACATGTGGCTTCTGGACGCAGAAAGAAGCGCCCACTCGCAGGAATTCAAAGAATATATTCCCCTACCCCTCTCCCCCAGCCCGACAAATTTTCGCTTACCCCGGGGTAAACCAAGTACATCGAGGCATGCTCAAAATAGCCCCTAATCTAAAACATGTCAGGCAAACATGTCAGGCTCATCTTCTTGAGTTGCAGAAGGAGATGGTCACCCCACCCACTTTTGGGTATGCAGCAGAAAGTATCATTCACCATGAATGTAAGCCCCGTTGTAGCAATTGCAAAGCTGATCAAGCAGTCCAAGGCAGCAATCCCTACCCCTGTCTACGAACCCATCTCGGTTCCCATGATCAACCAGGGTTTGAACCTTGAGCCTCAGGCCCTGGCATTGCAGGTGGCAAAGCACCGAAACTGGGTCATCGAACGAGGCGGCGAGTCCATCTACGCCATTACTGCTAACGGTCCGGAGCTTATCGCGAAGAACCTGGTGGAACTCACCGCATATGCCGAAGACCATTTCTGGTTCGGTCACTCTAGCATCTCCTGGTCCTTCGTTGAGCGTTCCACCCTGGGCTCGATGTCCAAGTTCTCGGTGGTTGACGATCAGGGAAAATTTATCCAGGATACAGGTTATAAAGTGATCAACACCCAGAAAAACAGCCAGGGCTACGTACCTGTAGTTGTTCCGGCCTTCAATGAAGAACTGGCGCTGAGTCATCAGACGCTGGCTCTTCAGATTGCTGCTTCGAAGAGCTGGTGTTTTGAGCTCGGCGGTGAAAAGCTCTTCACTCCCTCAGGTGAACTTCTTGCAACCAATATTGCAACTCTTGCCAACTATGGAAAGCAGCACGGTTGGTTTACTTCGTCGGGAAGTATTGACTGGGGTAAGGTCGATAGCTCTCTTGAAGTAGTTTCCCTCCCGCTCAAGGCATAGCAGCAATGCCAAAAGATGTAGTCCCTTAGAATAGCTAATGTTTTTTCGAGGGATTACACCTTTTCCCACCCAAGCGAGAAGCCACATGTGTTTGAACACATGTGGCTTCTCGGCATAAAGGCGTAGAGGCAGCGAATGTTAGTCCAGCAGCGCGTCCACGAAAGCTTCCGGGTCGAACGGCGCCAGATCGTCCGGGC
>ERZ773007.1346-NODE-1346-length-11535-cov-4.778920_pt1 | contig 11535 bp, 8 predicted proteins | sample MGYA00580665_ERZ773007 | MGnify/ENA primary metagenome ERZ773007 (study PRJEB29015, sample SAMEA2738122) | human oral metagenome | biome: human oral; feature: human-associated habitat; material: saliva | place: China | collected 2167 ... | reverse complement strand
TTACGCGACTTAGTATAGCAAACCTCGACCTTCATTTCAATCCCTTATACAAAGTTGAATATCACACAATCTAACAACCAATATTTTATGATTGTTGTCCATACATTGTATTCATGCATGCATATAAAAATCCATTCCAATGTATGGAATGGATTTTTATCACAATACTATCTTTTTAATAACTGCACTATTTGCCGAACAATTTCGGTACTTACACAATCATAATCATCTTTTTCATGATATGCATAGCTTATATTGCCTAATGTTGTCGTAGGATCTTTTCTCCATGTCTTACAGCTGCCATGGAACTGATGAATCCCTGTTTTTTCTCGCAAAGTTTCTATATTATCTACATGAATACCACTACCCGCAAGAATTTCAACTCGCTCACCAAATTTAAATTGTAAATTATTCAGTAATTCACAACCCTGTAATGCAGTTGGTTGTAGACCACTTGTTAAAATACGGTCCACTCCACAATCGATAAGTTGTTGAATCGCTACATACGGATCTGATACACAATCAAGTGCTCTATGGAAGACTGCTTTCTTACGATAACGATGGATTAATTCAACCATCTTCTTTGTATGTGTAATATTAATTGTCGCATCTGGGTTTAAGAATCCAAATGAAATCCCATCTGCACCATTTTCTAATAAAATCTCAGCATCCTTGAACATTGTTTCGATTTCAACATCGTCATAACAAAAACCTGCTGCACGTGGACGATTCATGCATATGACCTTAAGCGAAGTCTTTTCTTTCACTAGCTTTAACATAGCTAAACTTGGCGTAAGCCCACCTAGATATAATGCACTATTTAACTCTACTCGATCGGCACCACCTAGTTCAGCATTGATACAGTCTTGTACGCTTCCGGCACATACCTCAAAAATATCTATCTTCATTCTTGTATCGGCGCCATCCTCTCACGAATATATTCATCAATCCATTCTTGTGTAGCCTTCGAGATTATCGTATTTCCATCAATATTCTGTGCACGATATACTGTAGGCTCTTCATTTTCTCGATATACCACAAAAGAGAAATTCTGGATGTTTGTTGCACAACCATAGTTACCATTTTTATCCATTGCGACAACACTTAAGTCACCCGCAAGTCCACGACTCTTTTTTAACTTTGCATCTAGTTCATTGACTGTCTTTTGACAAGCTTCTTGTGGTGTCAGACCTTCTTTCATCTTGCGAACAATTTCATAAGAGATACATCCCTTCATCAAATCTTCGCCAAGGCCCGTTGCAGTTGCACCGCCCACTTCAGAATCTGCATAGAAACCACCACCGACAATAGGAGAATCACCGATACGTCCAGCTCTCTTCATAAATAAACCACTCGTTGAAGTACCTGCAACGATTCTTCCAGTACAATCTAGAACTACTTCACCAACCGTATCATGGCCATCATATGGTTTTAATTCTCTTTCTTTAATTTCTTTAACTCGTTTACGATAGAGTTGTTTTGCACGGTCTGTTAACAAGTTCTTTCTTTCAAAACCTTTTTTGCTAGCATACTTTTCAGCACCTTCCGCCACAAGAACACAATTAACAGTATCTTTCGATAGTTCCTTTGCAATTGAAATTGGATTTGCAAAATCTTTAATTCCCGCAACAGCTCCAACAGCCATTGTATTTCCATCCATATAACCAGCATCAAGTTCAACTACCATTTCCTCATTCGGCAAGCCACCATAGCCAACGGATTTAAAAAACGGAAAATCTTCTACACAGCGTATTGCATGCTCAATTGCTTCTCCACTACCTTTTCCTTCTTTTAACAGTTGTCCAGCTTCTTCCACACCTTCTAAAGCCATTCTCCATGTCGCAATCATTGCCCACATACCAGCATCCTCCTAATCAATTGGTTTCCTATAAAAACCACCATAGAAATCATCAGTTCTATAAACATTAATAATCGCATGTGGATCCACACTTAAAATCAAATGTGCAATCTCTTTCACCTCTAGTGTTGATACAACTGTATTCAACATGTAATTCTTTTTATGAGAGTAGCCACCATAACTTTCCCAAACTGAAATTCCATGTCTATATTTTTTCGTATATGCGGATATTATTTCTTCTGGCATAGTACTTGTTATCTGCATAGTGCTTCTATCGTATCTTCTATACAATCCTTCAACTACCTTTGTAGAAACAAACTGCATGATAATTGAATATCCTGCACGCTCCCAACCTGAGACAAATCCAAAGATACATAATAAGATACAGTTATAAATAAATACATAATTCCAAATACTTTTGCCTGTTTTATTAGATACATATAATGCGATAAAATCCGTACCACCTGTACTTGCATTCCCGACAAGTGCAGCCACAAGCCCAAGTCCGTACACAACACCACCTATAATAATGTTCAGCATAACATCATCAAACAGTGTGTTAAATGGAAGGATAACCAAAAACAGTGATACACACACAAACTGTAAAGAGGATAAAATCGTAAACTTTGTAGAAATCGATCTACCACATAGAATCGCAACTGGCAGATTTAATAAAACAATCATCAATGATACAGGTATCTGTATATTATGCTGACTACCAATTACATTTATTAAAATAGCCAATCCTGTAAAACCACTAGACAATAATCCAGCTGGTTTTAAAAATGCTTTCAATGCATATGTCTGTAGTAGCGCAGAAAAGATTACACATAGAATACTAAATAGAAATCTAAATGTCTGTTTTTCTGTAAAACTGGTAAACTTTTGATTCATTTTAAACGCCTCATTTTCTACTACTATTTTAGTAAATTCTATCTTTGTTTCCTACACTTATTTTCACAACAGAAAAAGGATGTAGTGAAGTATATACTTCATCAACATCCCATGTATTACTATTAGTTAAACTCTTTTAAATCTTTAACTAAGGCGGCTGCACCAACATAAATAGTAGAAATCATCGCAATTGCTGAAATAAACAAATTATTCTTATTACTTGTCTTATGTGACGAAGGATTCGATACTACAATCGCTTTATACACATGCACTCAATCACCATTAGCTTCTTCGCAAGTCTCAACAAACTGATATCCAGCAATATTCTCTACAGCATGCAAGCCATATATCTTTGGCTTTAATACCATACCATCTTCTCTTTTATGCAATTGGATCTCGATAAAAACGAATCATTTGTTCCTTCATCTCTTTTGGAACAGGTAAATTCTCAACAATGTAGTAGTATCCTACTAATCTATTATCTACAACTTGCTTCACACGTTTTAGATATGCTTGTCCGACTTCGTTCTTAGGAACATATTGATAGTTTGATGTCCAGAAGGACTGAATAAATAAAGCGGTGATTAAAAGATTCACTTCCTTATCTAAATCAGGTGTTAGATTTGAGAAGATATGTGCAAAAACTTTATCCAAAACTAGGTGTTTCTCATTCCTAACTGTCATGATAGATGTTTCATTTGTCTGATTGTAGTTGTATACAATGTCATTTATGTAGTATACGCATCCAGCAGTCGCAATTAAAATTGGCCATAGTGAAAGGTCTTCATAATAGGAGAATTCTAAATATCTTAATTTCTCAAATAGTGATCTATCATAAACTGAACTGTGTCTACATGGGAGCAGGAAGGACGCTCCACGGATAGATATCTCTCCTGAACTTCTTCCTTGGTATGCTGGTAGATTTTTAACTCCATCATACAGGATACAGTTACCCTTACAGATTTTATAACCTTTCTGAATACCGCTATATAGCTTTTCAATATAATCAGGTTCCACCCAGTCATCGACATCTATAAATGATAGGTATGGTCCTGTTGTGTTTTCAATTCCAATGTTTGATGCACGTCCAAGGTCACCAATCTCCGTTACTAATACACGAATACGGTCATCCTTTTTCATCCACTCTCTGACTTTCTCTTCAGTTGAGTCAGTTGTACCGTTGATAACACATAGAATTTCAAGATTCTTATATGTTTGTGCTACTACCTTTGACAAACAGTTATCAATATATTTTTCACCATTATAAATTGGAATAATAACTGAAATAAGTGGTTCTACCATATATACCTCCCGTAGATAATGAACGATGTGTTTTTATACTTAAAAAATCATCATTATCGCTATAGTTTATTCTACAACGTTTTATGATGATTCCAAATAAATACCTAGCATACCATGCGAACACATTTTCACATACGTTCTTGTTCTTTGCAATCATATTCTATAATTTTTTGACTCTAATAAAAAACCTATCAATGTGCTCTTTACATCAATAGGCTTTTTATCCGTAATCTTTTACTTAGAATTCTTCTTTTTAGTAACAAATGCACCTACACTTCCAATCATTCCTGTGAATAACATGAATGCTGAAGTGAATAGACCAGCATCACCTGTCTTAGGTGTTGACTGTACTGCAGGAGCTACTGTAGCAGAAGCTACTGGCTGCACTGGAGTCTCTGGTATTGCAGGAACTGGCGCTTCTGGCTGCGCTGGAGTCTCTGGTGTTGCAGGAGCTGGCGCTTCTGGCTGCGCTGGAGTCTCTGGTGTTACAGGAGCTGGTGTATTTTCTGGTTCTGCAGGAGTTTCTACAATCTTCTTATACACATGAACTCTATCACCATTTGCTTCAGTACGTGTTGTAACATATTCATATCCTTCGAAGTTTTCTTTATCCTTTAAGCCAAACTTCTTATCAACATTTGTACCACTAACAGTAACTGGTGTTCCATCTTCTGTTACAAAGTGTGTGTAGTCAATACCTACACGAAGCACACGGTTAGTAGCTGGTGAAGATGTAAAGTTTGTGACTGTCGCATCACCCCAAGGTTTAGATAACATATCATTTACTGCTGGTTCAGTATCTACATTTTCAAGTAAATCAGCGTAAATTACGTCTGATGTATATTGCTTGTATGTATCACCTGGTAAATCTTCATAAGGACTATACATAATATCGTATTTACCTGCCTTGCTACCAAGTACACCTGCAACGTCTTCTTCAACTTCACCTGTCTTTAAGGATTCGTCAATCTTAACAATTGTTTCATAAGGAACCATCTCAGTAACTGTAGCATGTAATGTCCAATATCCATTTCCATATAGTGGAATTAAACTTGCATCTTCAATTTCAGGTTGGAATCTTGTATCACCTGCTTCAACTGGTAAGTCAAATACATATCTGTCAGTCCATAATGAATCGAACATACGGTAACCCTCTTCACCCTCAAGTGATAGGACTGCATTCTTTACAGTAAACTCTGAACCATCTGCTTGATCAATCAATGTCACTTCATCAGTGAACATGTATTTATCCAAACCATTTTCAAATTCAGGTTCGCTATCAGACATCGAATTTACTAAATAACCCTTAACATTAGCCCAATCTTTTACCTTTACTGTTTTCCCAGCATGATCACCATTATCAATCGTAAATTCATAGTCTTTGTCTAAAGTAATCTTCTGTCCTCTTGTCTTGAACAATGAAGTGTAGTTGTTTACACCTGGGAATGTATAACCAGTTGTATGTTGGTCAACCTTAACCTTACCTAAGTTTATTGTGTCATTATTTTGTGGTTCTGTAGCTAAGAATTCTTGAATCTTAGCTTCTTCGTCAGCTGTTAAAGCTGCTTGTGCATAAGTGTTAATTGCACTTCTGTAAGTTAGAGTTGGTGTAACTAGTAACGCCAAACCTAACGCTGCTGTATTAATCACTCTCTTCTTAATTCTTTTCATATTGGTCTCCTTCGATTTATCTTGATATTTTGCGTGCTTTCGACTGTACACAAACTAACCAGTACCTGTAATCACTACAGTTCCCTATTCGATTTTTTAACCGGTTGCGTATCAAAACGACTCGAAATGCTAGGCTATTTTATCTGACATATCACTCATCGGCAATTCATTTGCTCATGCAATTTATTAATATTTTTTTAACGGCTTAACAATCTTTACAAGTACGAATTGATGTATATCTATTGCATGTTCTATACATCTATAACAAAAAAATCCTACTGATTTCTCAATAGGATTCTTAGTGCATGTTTTATTAATTATGCATTCTTTTTCTTTGTAATGAATGCTGCAGCACTTGCAATCATACCTGATACTAACATAGCGAAAGCAGCGAATAAGTTAGTATCGCCTGTCTTTGGTGTTGCTGGAGCTTCAGGAGTTGAAGCAGCTGGAGCAGCTGGAGTTGTAGGTGTAGTAGGTGAAGGTGCTACTGGAGTAGCTGTAACCTTCTTGTACACGTGAACTCTATCGCCATTTGCCTCAGTACGTGTTGTAACATATTCATAACCAGCAAATGTTTCTTGTGGTTGTAAACCATACTTCTTAGCAACTGGGGTTCCATCTGCTGCTATAACAGATGTACCATCCTCTGTTACAAAGTGTGTATAGTCAATACCTACACGAAGTACGCGGTTAGTAGCTGGTGAAGATGTGAAGCTTGTGACTGTTACATCACCCCAAGGTTTTGAAAACATATCACTTACAGCTGGATTAGTATCTACATTTGCAAGTAAATCAGCGTAAATAACATCTGATGTATATTGCTTGTATGTATCACCTGGTAAATCTTCAGCAAGACTATACATAATATCGTATTTACCTGTCTTACCACCAAGTACACCAGCAACGTCTTCTTCAACTTCACCTGTCTTTAAGGATTCGTCGATCTTAACAATTGTTTCATAAGGAACCATCTCAGTAACTGTAGCATGTAATGTCCAATATCCATTTCCAAATAGTGGAATCAAACTTGCATCTTCAATTTCAGCTTTGAATCTTGGATCTGATTCCTCAATAGGCAAATCAAATGTGTAACGGTTATACCATAATGTTTCCCATGGGCGATCACCATCAGGATTATTTACTGGAAACACTGCGTTCTTAACAGTAAATTCAGAGCCATCTGCTGTATCAATTAGAGTTACCTCCTTAGCATAAAGAAATTTATCTTCATAACCTATAGGAGTTGGACTTCCATCACCCATCTTGAAAATATCATAGGCCTCAACACTTGCCCAATTCTTAATCTTTACTCTCTTTCCATTATTTGCATCACTAGACTCGATTGTGTATTCATAGTCTTGATCAATATTAACCTTTGTACCACGAGACTGGAATAAAGAAGTATAGTTATTTACACCTGGGAATGTGTAACTTGATGGTTGAGTAACTGCTACCTTACCAATATTTGTTGTGTCATTATTTTGTGGTTGAGTAGCCAAGAACGCTTGAATCTTAGCTTCTTCATCTGCTGTTAAAGCTGCCTGCGCATATGTATGGATTGCACTTCTAGATGCTAGTGTTGGTGTCATTAATAGCGCTAGTCCTAAAGCTGCACTGCTGACAATCTTTCTCTTATTGGATGTCTTCATTTCTTCCCTCCTTCGACGCAAACTCTTTCGTCGGTTTCCTCTTCTCAAGCATTTTACAGTGATTTCACCTACATTTTTTGTATGTAAATTCCCTTGTAGTTTCCGCCTTATAGATATATCTTGAGTTATCTCTTTAATGATATCTAATAAACATATGGGCTAGCAATCAATATGCCTACTCTAAATTATTAATATTTTCTTAATATGTATTCTTTGTGATAGGTTTATATAACTTTGCTTCTTTATGTATATAATCCAAAATTACTATCCTAATTATCATGAAAGTATGCTACTGATTCAAATTCATAAAATTTCATATAATTGTATCTTTTTACTGTAGATAAAAGGTAGAAACAGTGGATAAGAGAAATTAACTTTCATCTACTATCTCTACCTTTTTTGCATCATATTAAAGCGTTTTTACATACAAATTATCTTGCAAACTTTTTCTTTTCAATCATTGTCATGATTGCTGCCATGAGTGAGATTACAAAGATGCTTGCATATGCCATCGGATTAACGTGGTCTGCTGTCTTTGGTGTCTCCTTGGAGTTTGTAATTGTAAATCCTGTTTGTACGTCGCCTGTGATCTTTGTCTTATATCCAGGGATTAATACTTCATCAACTGTATATACGATTTCACGTCCATTTTCATACTTGTCTAGATTAGCGAATGTATGCTTCCACTGACTAGCAGCCGTTAGCTGTACTGTATCAACCTTAACGCCATCTGCGTATAGATTTACTGTAACGCTATCTGTTGCTGGTCCTACCCATACCTTAGTAACTGGGATATCTACCTTACCAGTGATCGTATTTGTGACTGTAAAGCCTGTTGAAGATGTTCCCTCGATTGCTTTGACGTAACTTGGTACATCATATTCATCAACTGTATAAACAATCTCATGTCCATCTGCAGCGTATTTAGGAAGATTGCTGAATGTATGCATCCAGTTTTCTGCAGCTGTAATGACTGCACTTTCAACCTCTGCTCCATCTGCTAGTAACTTGATTGTTACAGAGTCTGTTGCAGGTCCTACCCAATTCTTTGTCACATCTACTGCTACCTTTTCAGTATTTGTATTTGTGACTGTAAAGCCTGTAGCTACATCTCCTGTAATTGCAGAATCATAGTTAGCGATTGGCTCTTCTGTAACTGTATAAACGATTTCTGTACCGTTATTATACTTATCGAGGTTAGAGAATACATGTACCCAGTTATTTGCGGCATTAAGTGTGACGGAATCTTTTTCAACTCCATCTGCGTAAAGTGTTACCTTTGCAGAAGAAGCTTCTGGTCCTACCCATACCTTAGTAACTGGAATATTCACCTTACCAGTGATCGTGTTTGTGATTGTAAAGCCGTTTGCTGCATCTCCTGTGATTGCCTTTGTGTAATCTGTAACAGGAGTCTCGTCAACTGTATAAACAATCTCATGACCATCTGCTGCATACTTATCTAAGTTTGCAAATGTATGTGTCCAGTTATCTGCTGCTGTTAATGTAACAGTTTCTTTCTCTATACCATCTGCGAATAACTTGATTGTTACAGAAGCTGCTGGTGTTCCCACCCATGTCTTTGTAACATCTACAGCTGTCTTTTCTGTATTTGTATTTGTGACTGTAAAGCCATTTGCTGCATTACCTGTAACGACTGAATCATAGTTAGCGATAGGCTCTTCTGTAACTGTATAAACAATCTCTGTACCGTTATTGTACTTATCTAAGTTTGTAAATGTATGTGCCCAACCATTTGTAGCGTTGAGTGTTACAGAATCTTTTTCAACACCATCCGCAAATAAAGTTACCTTAGCAGAAGAAGCTTGTGGTCCTACCCATACTTTAGTGACTGGTACAGATACTTTACCTGTGATTGTATTTGTAACTGTAAATCCAGTAGCTGCTGTTCCAGAAATACCCTTTGTATAATTTGGAACATCAACTTCGTCTACTGTGTATACAATCTCGTGACCGTCTGTTGTATCAAACTTAGGAAGATTACTGAATGTATGTGTCCAGTTATCTGCAGCTGTTAATGTAACTGTTTCCTTCTCTGCACCATCAGCCAATAGTTTGATTGTTGCAGAAGTTCCTGCAGTACCTACCCATGTCTTTGTGACTGGAATATTGATTGTTTCAGTGTTTGTGTTCTTAATAGTAAATCCAGTAGCTGCTGTTCCAGAAATATCTTTTGCATATCCAGCAACTGGGGTTTCATCAACTGTGTAAACAATCTCATGACCGTCATTCGCATACTTATCTAAGTTAGTGAATGTATGCGTCCAGTTGTCTGTTGCAGTTAATGTAACTGTTTCCATCTCTGCACCGTCTGCGAGTAACTTGATAGTTACAGAAGCAGCTGGTGTTCCTACCCAAGTTTTCGTAACTTTGACAGTAGTCTTTTCAGTATTTGTATTTGTAATTGTAAAGCCTGTTGCCATATCACCACTGACTACTCCATTATAGTTAGCGATAGCATCTTCCTTTACAGTGTACTTAATTTCAGTAGTTGTTCCTGGCTTATACTTTCTCAAGTTAGTGAATGTATCTTCCCAGTTATTTGCGGCATTCAATGTAACTGTCTTACCTGTATCTACATCATCTGCATAAAGATGTACTGTAACAGCTGATCCTATAGGACCTACCCATTGTTTTGTAGCCTTAACGGAAGTTCTAATAGGTTCATCCTTAACAGTTTGAATTGCATTACTTGTAGGACTTACAACCAATGTATATTCATCAGTATTTAATTGATAGCCAGCCGGAGCTGTCTTTTCTTTAATTTTATATGTTCCAGACACGAGTGGTGAAGAAGTGATTGTTCCATCTGCACCTGTTGTAAGTTCAAACTTACTTCCATCTGGTTTTGTAACTTCAAATACTGCATTCTTTAAGACAATAGAGTTATCATCCGCGTCAACTTTGATCAACTTGATCTTATTCGCCATGTTACCTGTTCCAGTTCCGCCTGAATCTTCAGATTGGTGGCTTCCATGGGTTGTAGCATCATAGTTATTAGCAGTAATTCTAACGTTATTAATTAACTTTGTACCTGGTGTATAAGTTGTCTTATAAATAAGACGATACTGTGTACCGTTTACTTCACCAAGATTCAGTGTAAATGTCTTCTTGTCTGGTGCAATCGTAAGCTTATTAGATATGTCAACTAGAATTCTAGGTTCATCAATATCACCAGTATTGCTAAATCTAACTTGGTATAACTTAAAACTACCAGGAACATATGTTTCATTTCCTGCACCACCTGTTAGATGGTCTGTAATCACAGCATTAACTAAATGAGCTTGACGGTAGTTAACACGAACATACCATTCAGCCTGATCTTCAATAACAACATTCTGACCATTTTCCCATTTAATTGCTTTTGTACCATATTTTGCTAGAAGTTCATCATCACTCACAATATGTGGACCTATCATTTTAACAGTTACGGATTTAACTTGACCATTTACAACGATGTCATATGTGTTATTTTTATCATATTGTTCACTAGAATATTGGAATTTAGACGCAAGGAAAATATTACCCTTAACATTTTCTCTTCCTTCAACCCAATTCGTAAATGTAACGCGTACCTTACCACCAATATTATTATTAGGACCTGGCGTTACATGCGCTTTTGCAATGACTGTAGTTCCATCATCTCCAAGAATATCAAAGTCCCTCTTTGTTGTATCACTTGGAAACTTCATCTTATCTGGCAATGTAATATCGAAATAGTCACCTTCTTTCAAGTTTGTTCCATTTCCACTCGCATCCCAATCCATTGATATATAGAAATAGTCAGTAAACCAAATAGGTACTCCTTCTTGTTTATTTCTATCCAAAATCTTAAATGATGTTACTCTAGCACTCACCTCTCTAGGCGTACCTGCAGCATAAACATTAAGACCTGCCCCTTGGAACAGGATAGTGAACATCATCACTACAGACAGAATAATTCTACTAATCATTTTTTTCAGCATGTTATTGGCTCCCCTTAAAAAAATTTGATTCTATGAAGTAATATCGATCCAGCAATCAAGTTTTCACTTGTTGTTGTAAAAATCTACATCAATATCAACCGTTTTTTTCTATTTATTGATATCGACAAAATATATCCAGTGTCTATATTTCTTATATTGTATTCCTTTAGTTAAC
>ERZ773007.1345-NODE-1345-length-11537-cov-62.946525_pt1 | contig 11537 bp, 9 predicted proteins | sample MGYA00580665_ERZ773007 | MGnify/ENA primary metagenome ERZ773007 (study PRJEB29015, sample SAMEA2738122) | human oral metagenome | biome: human oral; feature: human-associated habitat; material: saliva | place: China | collected 2167 ... | reverse complement strand
GCGAGGATATTACCCAGAAGAATTGCCAGCGATAGGGCAATGATGACTTCAAGCAATTTGGTGTGTTCCTTTTGGATGTGGCGGCTGGTTCATGGTGTGCGTCTGATAGACGGCTGATGTCCGCGAGTGTGCGGGTGCCAGGGTGCCCAAAATGTTTTGCTCGTTCCCTGGGCCGTGAGGCTTCCGCATGAGGACGAGTGCGGGCGTAGCTTCTGTATTTTACCGATGTTCTGTGCGGGTGAGTAGATGCTCACCGTGAGCAAAATCTTGCCTTATGGCCGCTCGGGGTGTGAGTTTATGGGAGGCGACCTGCGTGCATCCGGCGGGTCTGCTCAGCCGGGCCTGCTCAGCCCATGAACCGCCCTACCCTGACCGCTTTTCATGACGTTTTGTGTCATTCTGACGTGAACTTGGGGTCGTACTGTGTCAGAGAACAGAAAATCCGACCCCGTGAGTGCGCGCGAACACTCAGAACGTGAGAAGATAAGGTCATGACTGATAACAACACCGTAACCGGCAGCCCGCTTGTTAAGCGCGGCCTGGCCGACATGCTCAAGGGCGGCGTCATCATGGACGTCGTCACCCCCGAACAGGCTAAGATCGCTGAAGATGCTGGCGCTGTTGCCGTCATGGCTCTCGAGCGCGTTCCCGCGGATATTCGTGCGCAGGGCGGCGTGGCTCGTATGTCTGACCCGGACATGATTGAGGGCATCATTGATGCTGTTTCGATCCCGGTCATGGCGAAGGCACGCATCGGCCACTTCGTTGAGGCTCAGATCCTGGAGACCCTGAAGGTCGACTACATTGACGAGTCTGAGGTTCTTTCCCCCGCTGACTACGTGAACCACATTGATAAGCACCAGTTCAAGGTTCCTTTCGTGTGTGGTGCTACCAACCTGGGTGAGGCTCTGCGCCGCATCACCGAGGGTGCCGCTATGATCCGTTCTAAGGGCGAGGCTGGCACCGGTGACGTCTCTGAGGCGACCAAGCACATCCGCACCATTAAGCGTCAGATTGCTGAGCTGCAGGGCCTGTACAACACCATGCCCGATGAGCTGTACGTGAAGGCTAAGGAACTGGCTGCACCGTACGAGCTGGTTCGTGAGGTTGCTCAGACCGGTAAGCTGCCCGTGGTGATGTTCACCGCTGGTGGTGTGGCTACCCCCGCTGACGCTGCGATGATGATGCAGCTGGGTGCTGACGGCGTGTTCGTTGGTTCCGGTATCTTCAAGTCGGGCGACCCGGTTGCTCGTGCGAAGGCTATTGTGAAGGCTACCGCTTTCTACAATGACCCGGAGAAGGTTGCTGAGGCTTCTCGCGGCCTGGGTGAGGCTATGGTCGGCATTAACGTTGCTGACATTCCGGCACCGCACCGCCTGGCGGAGCGCGGCTGGTAATTCGTGCGCGCACCCCACGTTTGGGGTGAGTGTTTGATGAGGGGGTGGGGTTCGCTGAGGCGGGTCCCACCCTCCTTGTTTTTGTTGATTTTCTGAAGGGAGCGGTGATGGTTGAGAAGGTTCAGCCTACCGGTGTTTTGCCGGGTGAGGGTTTGACGGTTGGTGTTTTGGCGCTGCAGGGCGGTGTGCGTGAGCATGCGCTGATGCTGGAGTCCCTGGGTGCGCAGGTGCGTTGGGTGCGTACCGGTGAGCAGCTTGAGGGTCTGGATGCGCTGGTTCTGCCCGGTGGTGAGTCGTCGACGATTGACCGTCTGACCCGTATTTTTGGTGTGCGTGAGCCGCTGATTGAGGCGATTTCTTCGGGCATGCCGACTCTGGGTACGTGCGCTGGCCTGATTATGCTGTCGAAGCGTATTGATGATCCGGCGCCGGGTCAGCAGTCGCTGGGTGTTTTGGATGTTTCGGTGGGTCGTAACGCTTTTGGTTCGCAGGTTGATTCTGCGGAGGTGCGCCTGCCGTGGCTGACTCCTGCCGGTGATGAGGTGGTTATTGATACGGCGTTTATTCGTGCGCCGATTGTGACTGGTACCGGTGAGGGTGTGCAGGTGACGGCTCGTCATGAGGGGAAGATTGTGGGTGTGCGTTCGGGCAACCTGATCGGTATTTCTTTCCACCCGGAGGTTACGGGCGATACGACGGTGCATGAGGAACTGCTGGCTCTGGCACGCGAGGTGAAGGGCAAGTAGCCCCCCAAAAAATAAGCCCGGTAATGACCGTTTAAAGAGTTGTGGCGGTGACCGTTGTTCGGTCACCGCCACAACTATTTTTGAGTGGGCTTATGCGTGAGTGGGTTTATGCGCGGGAGCTGCTGGGGGTTTGGGGCTGGGCCTTCCACTGCTGGTAGGCGCTTGTGGCGAGGAATCGTGCACGGTTCGCGTCGCTGAGCGTCTTGATGTCTGCGGGGGCTGCCTCGTACCACTTTTCGTAGAGACGAATAATCATCTCGGGGTAGGCGGCTTCTTCCAGGTCTGCGCGGTGGGGGATGAATTCGTTGCGGTTCTTGATGTCTCGGTACTCGCTACCGGCGAAGGGGTCGGTGAGTCCGACGCTGGGCTGAGCGTTGTAGGCATCGATGTTTTGAACGTATTCAGGGAGGGTGCTCCGCCCTGCTTTGAGTGCGGCGTGGCACTTGCTGTCGATTTCGCTGGGCTCAATGATGTGGGCGCCGTCTGCGAGGATGTGCCGGTACTGGATGTACGCGGGGTATTGTTCATCGGTGCGCGGGACGGGCTTGGCGGCTTCTGCTGATGCGAGATCTTCAGCGGAGTATGAGGAGCAGCTGATGTGCGGCGTGGTGCTTGCCGTTGCTGAGGCGCTCGCCGTGGAGGGTGAGGAGGTGCTGCTTGCCGCGGTGTTTGCACCACCGCAGGCGGCGAGGAACAGGGGCAGGGTTAAGAGAGCGGCACCGTATCGCAGTGCGCTATAGCGGGGGTTCGAGGTCCTGGAATTCAGGGTCATGATGTCACCTCATTGTGGGCTGGAGCATACTGAGTTGCCCCTCAATATACAGGCAGTTTTGATACATGGTCAAGAGAAAAATATGTTTATTTTTTAAAATCCAACATCTCGGAAGAAAATCGATAAACAAGTTTGTTCAGCGCCTTGACTTGCGTAAATACGGATACCATCGGGTTCTTAAGGCAACCATGGTACCAAAACACCAGCATCAGATATTGCTATTTACTCGATAATCAGCAGAAGCCAACATGCCCGGAGGGTCACGGTCAGGGCGCCCATGGCACAACCTTCAGCTCCGTAAGAGCCTGCATCTCGACGACCCAAAGCTTCTAGAGGAGATAGTAGATAAGTCCCCTAACGTATTCCCAGAGCAGTACCAAGATGACGCACTGCACAACAAATGCGGCTATAGCTGCGAGGGTTGGTATCCAGTAGCTACGCTTAGAACATGCAATAAAAACTGCTATAAAAATAACGCATGAGATAATATCGGGACCCCAGAGAATGAATGCCTGTAGATCATATGGCCACAATATTCCATGCATATATTCTGTAGGGACTTTACATGAACTTAAGATATTGCCTTTTAAAATTTCATAAGTCCCATACATTTTAAAAACTAAATATAGCGATGCGATCCAAAAAATTCCTATACGAAGCTTTACACCCAGCCACATACTAAAAGTCTGCCATAAGCTAGCTGATACAACTCCCACCACAAAGAAGGGTATATAGTCAAAATATGCACTTTGCCACCTATCACATGGTGATACAAATCTATAGAAATCTGCATACAGGGCAGTTGGGAAAATATAGAAAAATTGCAATACAATGAGAAATAAGATATACAAAATTATTTTCTCATTTACGGCGAACATCTTATATGTAGAATTCATGATGCCATTTCCTTTCAGTAGCATAAAAAGCTAGTAGCGAAACACCGAACGCATAGCCTCAATGTTGCTTTTCATATCTCTTAAGCCCTAAAGCCAATACTGAGATAGGCAGGTGACCTGCAAAATCTCCGCACTCTTACCCCGTCTACCTCATATTTAAGCAGGTCAACACCCTAAGACTACTGGGTTGCACACCTTGCGTCTAGAGTGTTGGTTTTTAAAATTAGATGATATTTTCCATTGACCATATATCAAATATTCGGGTACATTTAGACGCAATATATCGTTCCATCCCTCTTGTGAGGTGGTCTCATGACCCACACCCCTGTTTTTCTTTCGTTCCGTTCCAGCGGTCTACGACGCGGTGCCGCGCTGGCGATTCTTCCCCTGCTTCTTGCCTCCTGCGGTAGCTCCACCAGCACGGCATCAAACACTCCCGCACCCTCGAACACGACTGTGACTTCCTCCCCGTCAGCTTCAAGCGCCACCGGGTCCGCTTCCTCTTCCGCGGCGAAGAAGACGTCTACCCCCTGCCTTGAACCTGACGAAGCCGCGAAAGCTGAAACCCTCAAGCAGCAGGAAGCCATCAGCGCCGACCGCGGAACAGCACTCCCCTCCTACGTCTCTGCACGGCATGTTGTGCGCAACCAGGCAAACTTCCCCACCCGCGCCGAAGCTAAATCAGCGGGAGCCGAGTGCCTGGCACTGTACGAGAAGAACAAGGCCGATCACGCCTACGCCGCAGCGTGGGTGCGCGCTATCGATGACAATAACGTGGCAAGCGGAAAGGTAGCCTCCGGCCCGCGCGCTGATATCCAGAGCGCAGACCCCTACAAGGCAAGCAACTACGTCGATATTCGAGAGGGTAAGGAGTACTTCCCAACCCGACAGGAGCTGCTCGCGGCAAACTACCCTGAGAACTACATTGTTGCTTTTGAGTTGTGGGCGCAGCAGGCACCAGCCGATGTGAAGCAGAAGAGCGACGCGAACCGTGCGGCCGCTAAGGATACTCGTTGGTCTGAGGTGGTAACCCTGCCCAGCCCCGACAACCCTGTCTAATCGAACCCCGTCTAACCTGAGTCTGTCTCATCTTAAAAATAGTTGTGGCGGTGACCGTTGTTCGGTCACCGCCACAACTGTTATAGGGTGCAGGTTAGGGTAGGAGCGCCAACCCAAACTCAATAACGATCAGGGCTACAGCACACGCGAAGAGTACCCCACGCGGCACATTGAACTTCTGCCAGAGATCATACAGCTGGCTGGGAATCAACCAAATAACGAACGCCTGAAAGGCAAGCGTCGTCAGGGGGCCACCCCACTGAATAATCATCAGGGCAAGAGCCAAACTCAGGCCGAGCGTATCCAGGATGCGCCGGTGCTTTCGCACCTGCTCCCTCTCCTTCTGATAGCTGGGGTTGTTTAGCAACCTTGGTGGTGCTTTTTTCAGCTGACCCACAATAATCAAAATCGCCAGCGGGATCATAGAAATATCGAAGAACATGGGAACCGCCTTTCAAATTGGGGTTCGCTCGCTACGCCGGTTACGAGCTGATGGCGCACCATCATTGGTGAAAACTTCTCAAAAACAAGTAATGTGCAACACGTGCATAACGTATTGTGGGTTACTTTACAGTACACATAGACCCTATTCAAGAGGTAAACAGCTCCCCCCCCCCGAAAAATTTTGAAAAATTTTTAAAAAATAAGGGCGCCGGGAACGATACGTTCCCAGCGCCCTTATAACAATCAATAAGCATTTAAATTATTATTCATTACCATCTAGAATGGAATGGAGATTTTTTTATACTCAGGAAAAGTGACATCTTTAAGTAAATCAGTAATATTTTTTAATTCAACATTATCCGCATAAATTTCACCATTAATAGGACGCTGAAGATTAGAGTCTGTAATGGAGTATTGAATAACTAAAGCATCATTATTCCCAACCACAAGAATTCCAGTATTATCCTCTCTCGACGTTACAATCTCTCCGGGATTGACGGGCCCAGGCTTCCAAATTATCACATCCGGCTTACTACCTTTGCTGAATTTTGAAGACAGACGAGGCTCTTCTGGAGGCAAAATAGGCCTACTCGATTCAAAAGGCCTACTCGATTCAAAATCAAAATACTCTCTTGCAGGAATAGGAAGAAATGGAAAAATATCATGCGCCATCAATTTCTCAGCGCCGTCCAGATTCACCAAATAAATATCACTTGAAAAACTATATTCTATACGCGGATTTTTTAACGCCTTGGTGCCATCATTCTTAATTGAAAGAATAGTCGAAGGAAGATTCTTTTTCAGCAATCCTTCAAAACATTCCTCAAGGCGGATTTCGTAGTTTTCCAGTACCTCAGGTACGCCCCAAGAAGAAAATGCGCGGAAATTTGCCTCATAATGATATTTTTTATTCCCCCTATCTTCATCCATTCTTTCAATAGATTCGATATATTTTTTCCTCGGCTCATGATATAAGTATTTAAGTACCTCAGTATCAATACTAGAAACTCTATAAAATGAAGAAGCCTTCATATCGACTGTTATATTTCCGCCGAGCAGTCGATTAATAATGTCCCGAATTTGAATTGCCCCCGCTTCCTTTGTCTGTGTGGATTCGCGGTAATAAATGGCCCCATCCCTAAGTTGATCTCCAACATTCTTTTCCTGGGGTCGATATTCCTTAGAACATATATAAATCTCTTTCCCATTTACTGGAGGGTCAACAATTACAAAAAGGATATTTTTACCTTCAAAAACGTGATGCTCAAAGTGATACGATGGAACTGCGGATCCAAAATAGCCCCTTGTGGATTCCTCAAATTCATGCTGTTCCGGTACATTTTCAAGACCACGTACCTCATCTTGGGTAACGCCAATGAGCATCACCCCATACCCTTGGTAGTCTCTCATGGCCTGATTTTGGTCACGGTTTGCAGACGCCAAAATAAACTTAGTTATTTTAGCGTATGATTTCTTACGCTCACTTCTAGTAGAAAATTCAAGGGTACTTTTAACTTCTAGCCCCTGTGATTCTGCCCTATCTCCTACTGCTTTAACCCACGCGGCAATCCTATCCCGTGATTCTGGAATATTTGGGTCAATATTAGTATCAAGGTTCTCCATAAAGTTTCTCTCCCAAGAAGAACAAAAAAATTTAGAAATGCAATCTAGCGTTTACTCTTACTTGCTCTCTATTGTATGGGGAAAACCCAGATATTACTTCTTGCCTCGTCACTCTTCACGGAGTCCTCCCCAGCACCAGCTAGCAACGTAGCTAAATACTTGTATTTCAGCGTAAATCAAAGGGCGCCGGGAACCTTACGTTCCCGGCGCCCACTTCCCAGCTGTTCAAACCTCAGCGGGGTTCAATTTAGAGGCGGAAGAAGCCCTCTACCGCGCGCGTCATGTACGCCATATCGTCCACATGGCACATCTCGCGCATCGAATGCATCGACAGCAAACCAATACCCACATCCACGGTGCGCATACCCAAACGAGTCGCCGTAATCGGGCCAATCGTCGAACCACACGGCATATTGTTATTCGACACGAACTCCTGATACGGCACACCAGCCTTCGCGCACGCCGCCGCAAACACGCCAGCACCCACCGAATCCGTCGCATAACGCTGGTTCGCATTAATCTTCAACAGCGGGCCACCACCGGGCAGCGGCTGCACGGTCGGGTCGTGGTGACCCTGATAGTTCGGGTGCACCAGGTGACCGGCATCAGCCGACAGGCAGAACGACGCCGCCACCGAACGGCGGTACTCCTCCGTGCTCTCACCGCGCGCAGCGGACAGGCGCACCAGAATATCCTCCAGGAACGGGCCAGCCGCACCACTACGCGACTCCGAACCAAGCTCCTCATGGTCGAACGCCGCAAGCATCACGGTCTCGGTGGCGTGCTCATCCGCGTTATCGGCAACGTAACGCTCCAGGGCGGTCAAACCCGCATGCACCGAAGACAGGTTATCCAGGCGACCGGAAGCGAACAGCTCCTGATCCGCACCGAAGCGGCGCGGCGGCTGCGAATCAGCGAACAGCAGGTCGTAACCCACAATGTTTTCCGGGTCGACCGGCTCGCCGTCAATCACGTGCTTCGCCATGTAGCCGAGCACGTCGTTCTCCGCCGGGTCCACGCCCCACACGGGGTACATGTTGAACTGCTTGTCCAGCACCAGTTCGTTGCGCTTGTGGTCCAGGTGCGGTGCCAGCTGCGGGATGCGCGCAATCGGGCCGGTGCGCACCAGGCGGTCCTTCAGCTCGCCGTCCTCCAGGACGGTGAGGCGACCCGCCACGCACAGCTCGCGGTCCAGGAAGGAGTTCAGCAATGCACCACCGTAGTTCTCCACGGCAATCTGGTGCCAGCCCTTCGTGGTGATGGAGGAGGAAGGCTTGACCTTCAGAGAGGGCGAGTCAGTGTGCGCACCCAGCACGCGGTAACCGCTTGCCTTCTGCGCCTTCGCGCCGCCAGCCCAGGCGATAATCGCGCCGTCACGGACGACGAAGTGGCGGCCGGTTGCGATCTGCGGGTCCCATGCTTCGGTCTCTACAAGCTCGGTGAAGCCCGCTGCTTGCAGGCGGCGCGCTACCGTGCGCGCGGCGAGGTAAGAGACCGGCGACTCCGCCACGAATGCGGCGAGGTCTTCAATATTTTTTACAGCATCAACAGTCATGGTTTAACCCTACCTTTTCTTGGGTGTTGACGGGGTGACCGGGGCCGATAATCCACGCGGCGTGAAGTATGAGCCCTGGTGAGGCTCGAATGGAGCGGGGTGGGCGGGCTGGGGTAGCTGGTCTAGAACAACCCGCCAAATAGCCTATTTATCAACCTTAAGCGGTTGTGTTTCACGTGAAACCTCGCCGCGGCGAGCGCGCGCGTTGAAGATCAGGCAGGCGAGCACCACGTACACGCCTTCCAGGGCGATGCCCTGCAGTGCATCCACGGGGGTCACACCCTCGGAGGCGAACGGATCCAGACCAGCCACCATGGACAGCAGCATCAGAATCACGTTATTTGCCACGTGCAGGCTGATGGAGGCTTCCAGACCGCCGGTGTACCAGCAGAGGAAACCCGCGTAAATACCCATCGCGAGAATCGTGCTCTGACCCCAGGGGTCGTAAGCGTGGGAGAGCATGAACAGCACGGCGGGCAACACAATCGGCAGCCAGGGGGTGCGGAGCCAGCGGCCCAGCATCTGCATCATGAAGCCGCGGTAGGCGAGCTCTTCGGCGTAACACTGCACGGGTACCAGGAGCAGCATCATCGCCACATAAACCCAAAATTCAACCTGTGGAGGTTGAAAATAGCGGTATTCGGGCAGGCTCTCACCGCTCAATGCCAGCATCACGGCGTAGTAGATGCCGTAGACAGCGAAGCTCAAACCCAGGTACGGAAGCAACAGTGAGCGGCGCAGGCGGCCCGCCACCGAATGGATCAGACCCCAGGGCTTCGGGCCCACGACCAGGCGCGCCAGAAAGAGCGAAGGCACAATGGCAATCAGGGAGAGGAAGGTCAGCGCGAACAGCGCCGGGTGCTCCATAATGACGGCACGGTTCGTAGCTACATCCTGGAGGGAAAGTCCCGAACCCATAATCGCCGCAGCCAGGGCAACTGAAATGATCAGGTTGAGGCCAATAAATACGGCGACGCCGAGCAGACCTTCCAGCAGGGGTGAGAACCAGCGGGATTTCGGGTCGGCGTGGGAGAGACGGTGGTAGGCAAGACCTGCAACAGGCGCAGGAGCAGCGGGGGTTCCGGCGGCTACCTGCGGGGGTGCGGGAGGCGGTGTCGTGTTCATTCTTTAATCCTAGCCTCCGCGGGCTCGATGGTGACCGGGCATACGGAAACCTTCAAGTACTGATTGATACGGAATGTTCCAAAACCATTGAAAAAGCCGTGAATAAGGCTAAAAACCCACCATTCACGGGGTTCATTTTCTGAACCTATGCCATAATTTGTAGCGATAATACGCTCATATACATAGTCGCTGATGACCGCTCTTCCGGGGTGTTTTTTCAGCACCAGAAAGGCTGCTTTCTTATGGCACTCGTCTTCAATCCGCCGCCCAACTGGCCCGCTCCTCCTGCTGGATGGGCCCCCACTCCTACGTGGCGTCCTGACCCCGCGTGGGGTCCCGTTCCTGAAGGCTGGCAGCTGTGGGTCGAAGAGCCCGAGCCTGAACCCATTCAGGTTGAAGAGGCTACTATTGAGCCGCTGATTCCCGAGGAGCCCGCTGCTGAGGCGGCTCCCGCTGAGCCCGTAGTCGCTGAGCCGGTTGCTTCCGAGCAGTCCGCTGAGGCGCACGTTGTTGAGGCACCCGCGGCTGAGTCCGCTGTTGAGGCTGAGCAGCCCGCCGAGGTTGCGGCACCGCTGACCGTTGAGGACGTTGACCTGGAGCAGCTCGCCGCTGAGCTCGAAGATGAGCAGATCGTTGAGGTTCCGGAGGCTCCCGCACCCCAGGCTGAGGCACCCGCAGCTGAGCCCGTTCAGGAGTCCGCTGAGGAGTCCTCCGAGCCCAAGCCGATGCGTCACCTGACTCAGGTTCCGCTGACCGGCACCGCTCTGCCCGAGCAGGTTCTCGCGTCCCAGTCTTCCGCAGTTGAAGAGACTGCGGCTGAAGAGGCTGTTGTTGCAGAGCCCGCTGTTGAGGCTCCCGTAGCGCCGGTTGTCGAGCCTGTTGTTGCTGAGCAGGTTGCTTCCGAGCAGCCCGTTGAGGCGCACGTTGTTGAGGCTCCGGTTGCTGAGCCCGCACTGTCTGAGCCGGTTGTTTCCGAACCTGTTGCAGAGCCTGTTGTTGTTGAGCCCGTCGCCGAGGTTGCCCCCGAGGCACCCGCTGCCGCTGAGCCGGCAGTCGAGCCGGTCGCTGAGGCTCCCGCGGCTGAGGCACCTGTTGCTGAGGCTCCCGCCTCCACCGAAGAGGCTCCCCACACCATCGAGAACTCCCCGCTCGTTGAGTTCCACACCCCCGAGACCGAGCGCACCGTCAACCTGTCCGAGCGTACCGTGAACCTCTCGGAACAGCCCGGCCAGAATGTGCAGCCCGGTCAGAACGTGCAGGGTGACCAGAACGCACAGTTCATCCCGGCGGGTCAGGCACCGAACGGTTTCCAGCCGAACCAGGCTGATGGTTTCCAGGGCCAGAACTTCCAGGGTGGCCAGTACCAGGGCCAGGGTTTCCAGGGTCAGGGCTTCCAGGACGGCCAGAACGCTCAGGGCGGTCAGTACCAGGGCAACCCCTACCAGGGTCAGCCGTACAACGCTCAGCAGCCCTACCAGGGTCAGGTTTCCGATCAGGACCAGGCAACCGTAGCGCTCAGCAACCCTTACATGACCGAGCCCGGCAACCAGGGCAACGGCGAGGACGGCTCCGAGAAGAAGGGCCTGCTCTCCGGCACCAAGCTGTGGGGTGTTATCGGCGGTGCGTTGGCTCTGCTGATTGTCATCATCCTGGCGATTGTCATGCTGATTCCGCGCGGTAGCTCGAACCCCACCTCCGACTCTGCTGCAGCATCGAGCGCGGCGGCTACTTCCGCTGAGGCATCCTCCGCGGCGGCTTCGTCTGAGGCTTCTTCCGCAGCTCCCGCATCCGAGAGCGCGGCGGCCGGTACTTCCGCTTCTTCCGCAGCACCCATCGCTGCTGCTGAAGCGAAGATGCCCGAGGGCGAGTTCAAGGAATACAAGAAGACCGTCGCCGACAACAAGGACACCATCGACATTG